>Ga0163108_10000006_pt1 | contig 156009 bp, 124 predicted proteins | sample Fk1155metaG_FD_109644 | JGI IMG/M metagenome (GOLD analysis project Ga0163108, IMG submission 109644) | Marine microbial communities from the Central Pacific Ocean - Fk160115 155m metaG | ecosystem: Environmental > Aquatic > Marine > Oceanic > Photic zone | place: The Central Pacific Ocean...
AGCCACTGAAGAAGCCACTGAAGAAGCCACTGAAGAAGCCACTGAAGACGTGGAAAATTCGGAAGAAAGTGAGAGCCAGGACTCCTAGGGAAGACATGGAAGTCCCGTTAAATGAACCTTGGTAACTGTCCGTGGGTAGTAGAAACACGTTCGTCCATACGATCGCTCTACTTGAAATACGAGCAAAAGGAAATACGAGCAAAAGGATTGACTTAGTCTCATGCTGGAAAAACTCCGCATTGTTTTCACGATTCCAGAGCTCCGGAAGAAAATTCTTCTCACGCTAATGCTGCTGGCGATCTATCGTGTTGGTTACCAAATCACGATACCGATGGTCGACCAGGCACGACTCCAGGCCACCAGTAGTGCCGGCGGTGGCATCCAGGATTTCATCACGCGGGTTTCCGTCTTCAGTGCCAGCAATCTCAGCCAGGCCACTATCTTCGGTCTGGGCATCATGCCTTACATTTCCGCCTCGATTATTTTCCAGCTGCTGGGTAGTGTCTGGAAACCAATTGAAGACCTGAAAAAGGAAGGAGAGGCTGGCCGCAAGAAAATCAACGAGTACACGCGTTATGTGACGGTCATACTCTGCCTTATTCAAAGCTGGGCATATGTCAAATTCTACCTGATGGCCTTTGATGGAGGTCTCCTGGTACACTCCGATTTCAAGTCACTCACGACAGATCAACTTCATTTTGGCTGGCAGTTAACTGCCATTATGATGATGACCTGCGGTACCGTATTCCTGATGTGGCTCGGTGAACAGATCGACGAATTTGGCATCGGTAACGGGATCAGCTTGCTGATCATGGCCGGCATCCTGGCCCAGATGCCTGGAGCTCTGATTGAAATGTTCCAGACCCAGGTCAAGATTGCACTGACCGGTATTTTCTCGGGTGAAATCGGCGTGGAGGCACTGGCCTTGCTCGCTGCCTGTTTCGTGGGTGTGGTCGTCGGTGTTGTCTTTATTACACTCGGTCAACGACGAATTCCCACGCAGAGTGCCAAGCATGTGCGTGGTCGGAGAGTCTACGGCGGGAGTCGTCAATACCTGCCGCTACGAATCAACCAGGCCGGGGTCATGCCTATTATCTTTGCCAGTAGTCTGTTGATGGTACCCGGCTTTCTTTTTTCAGCACTATCCGGAATTTCCTGGGCGACCAATATCGCAACTCCGCTGACCCAGGTATTTACCAGTCAAAGCGGATTCATTTACAACCTGTTCTATGTCTTAATGATTTACTTCTTCTGTTATTTCTGGACGGCCATCACGTTCAACCCCAAGGAAATGTCGGAGAACCTCAAGGATTACGGAACCTTCATTCCCGGGCATCGCCCAGGTAAACGGACCGCCGATTACCTGGAACGTGTCATGGTACGTATCACCTACGTGGGAGCTGGTTTCCTGGCCTTTATCGCCATTGTACCTACCATTATTTCATCGCTGCTGGGAGTGAGTTATCAGGTCTCCAGCTTCTATGGTGGAACCGGTTTGTTGATCGCCGTTAGTGTCGCCTTTGACCTGGTGCAAAAAATTGACAGTCATTTGGTCATGCGAAATTACACAGGTCTTCTAGAAGGCCCGTAATATATCACCCCCTATAGCAACTCGATCCAGTGAACTTACCCGGAATGCCAATTGCAAGCCGGCACCCGGGACGAAATCTTTTAATCCGATTTTTCCGGTAAGGCACTTAACCATGCGGATCATACTGATCGGACCACCCGGAGCGGGCAAAGGAACACAGGCTGAACACCTGGGGCGGGATCTGGATATTCCACATCTCTCCACTGGAGAAATGCTCCGTGCTGGCATCAAGGCTGGTACCAAGCGAGGTAAACTCGCGGCCCAGTACATGGACAACGGCCAGTTGGTACCGGATGACCTGGTGGTAAGCATTGTCGACGAACGTTTACAGGAAGAAGACTGCCGCAACGGATTCTTGCTGGATGGGTTCCCTCGTACCATGCCGCAAGCCCATACACTCAATGAATTACTCGAGCAACGCCAGGCTCATCTCAACCTGGTCCTGGAAATCAAGGTCGAGAAACGAAACCTGATAGAACGACTCCTGCAGAGAAAACGGCCAGATGACACGAGGCAAACCATCGAGGCACGGCTGCAGGTCTATCAGGAACAGACCAGTCCTCTTCTGGAGTACTACTGCGAACGCGGAATACTGGCTACGATCGCCGGACAGGGCACGCCTGATGAGGTCTACAAGCTGATCCAGCAGGTGCTCCAGCAGCATCGGGTTAATAACTGAGCCAACAGACGTCAGAAGCCCTATTTTTTCCTGCCCACGCCCTTGAACAAGTCGCTCTAAAACATTTATAATTGCTGACTTCCGTAAATTTAGCTGAGGATCCCATAATGAAAGTCCGTTCCAGTGTTAAGCCGATGTGTGACAACTGTAAGATCGTACGTCGCAAGGGTCGGATTTATGTTATCTGTTCCAATCCTCGTCATAAGCAACGGCAGGGTTAAGGAACGACACCAGCAATTTTTTTTACGGAACAAACAGGACAGGAGCTAACCGTATGCCACGTTTACTAGGTGTCGATATTCCCAACGACAAGACCACCGTCATCTCGCTGACTTATCTCTACGGAGTAGGTCCACGAATCGCACGGGAGTTGTGTCACAAGGCCGGTATTTCTCCGCAGGGGAAAGCACGGGACCTGGCTGACGACGAACTGGGACGACTGGCTGCTTTGCTCGAACGTGACTACGTCGTGGAAGGACCATTGCGGCGACAGTTGCAACAAAGCGTGACACGCCTGCGAGACATCAAGTGTTACCGTGGACTGCGACATCGGCATGGGCTGCCCGTTCGAGGTCAGCGCACGCGGACGAACGCTCGCACTCGCAAGGGACCGAAGAAAACCGTGGCAGGCAAGAAGGGCGTCAAGGACCTCAGGTAAACAAATCAATCAGCTACCCACGAACGGGTTGCTTACTTACCCCATTAACAATATTCAACAAGATCAAGAGTAGGGAGTAGTTGCTGGAGTGGCTAAAGGTAAAAAGCGAAAAGTACGACGAAATGTGACTATTGGAGTTGCTCATGTAAAGGCAACTTTCAATAACACCACGGTTACAATTACCGACACCAACGGTGACACCTTGTGCTGGGCGAGTGCAGGAACTTGTGGCTTCAAGGGAAGCCGTAAAAGCACTCCGTTTGCCGGACAATGTGCTGCCCAACAGGCCGCTGAAAAAGCGATCAAGTTTGGTGTCAAGGAAGTGGGCGTACGCGTAAATGGACCTGGATCCGGTCGCGAAAGTGCGATTACGGCATTGCAGGCAGCCGGCCTGACCGTGAAAGTCATTGAAGACTGCACACCTATTCCACACAACGGTTGTCGACCACCAAAAAAACGACGTGTATAGCAACAGTTGAATTGCTCATTGTTCATTCATCGCGCGTGGCGCGAACTACTTAAATACCAACGACGAAACCTTAATTCGGTTTCCATGGAGGCCTGGCATGCATATTCGATGGCGCGGACTGGAATTACCCAGCATAGTCGAATGCGAAAAAGAAACATTAACCTCGACCTACGGTAAGTTTTATGCGGAACCGTTCGAGCGAGGATTCGGTGTCACGATCGGTAATAGCTTGAGACGCATCCTGCTCTCCAGTCTACTCGGTAGTGCCGTGACCCAAATCAAGATCCGTGGTGCACAGCACGAATTCTCGTCGATCCCCGGCGTACTCGAGGATATCACCGATATCGTCCTGAACGTGAAGTCGCTGGTCGTCAAGAATCATAGTGGTTCTACCCGCGTGATCACGATCGAAAAAGACCAGGCCGGGCCGATCCTGGCTGGTGAAATCCAGACCGATGCCGATGTCGACATCATTAATCCGGATCTCGTTATCGCGAATCTTACCGATGACGTTCCTTTCATGATGGAAATGGTCGTGGAAGATGGCCGGGGTTACGTGCCTGCCACCGAACAGGGTACCGGTGATCATGAAATCGGTATCATTCCTATCGATGCGGTCTTCAGCCCGGTTACCCGTGTTCGTTACGAGATTGATGAAACGCGCGTCGGACAAAAAACCAACTATGACAAGGTCACCCTGGAAATCTGGACCAATGGTTCGGTATCCCCGGAAATAGGCCTGGTCGAAGCATCCAAGATTCTACGAAAACATCTGAATCCTTTCATCCAGTATTCAGAACTCGGCCCCCAGGTCCATGCTGCGAATCGAGCTCCCCGGTCAACCCACGATGCGGAACTCGAATCTAAGCTGAACATGCCCCTGGCAAGCCTGCGACTCTCCGTACGGGCAAGCAATTGCCTGGAAACCGAAAACATCCACGCCGTCCGGGACCTCGTGCAACTGACCGAGGATGAACTGCTGGAAGTGCGAAACTTCGGTGAAACAACATTGACCGAGGTACGAGAAAAACTGACCGAGCTGGGACTACACCTGGGAATGCGTGTACCACCCCCGGCAAGTCCCCTGATTTCCTGAGGTTACCTGGAATTACCTGACATTACGGATCAAGCTGAAACGGAAGTCAAATTGCTAGTCCTGTCACTGTTCTGGACTAGCCACGATCCTGGCAGTACAAGAGAAGACTGAACGAACCATGCGACACAAAAAAAGAGGTCGAACACTCGGCCGCAATTCAAGTCATCGACGGGCCCTGCTACGAAACTTGGCCAGTAGTCTTTTCCTGACCGAATGGGACTTCGAAGAAAACGAATTGAACGCACCCTACGAAGAAGCACCGAACAATCCCGGCCGGATCACCACCACCTTGCATAAAGCCAAGGAAGTTCGTCCCATGGTGGAAAAATGCATCACGATCGCACTCAAATCACTGCCCGCCGAACGCCAGGCCAAGGAATTTGCATCTCCCGCAGACAAGAACAGCGATGCCGCCGCTTACGATTCCTGGCGACAGAGTGAAAAGTGGCAAGAGTGGGCAGCGGCCCGTGCACCCGCGGTTACGGCACGACGACGTGTCCTGCAAATCCTGGGAAACAAGAAGGCTGTGAAGGTGCTCTTCGAAACTATCGCACCTCGCTTCGAAGACGAGGGGCGCACCAGTGGGTACACCCGAATCCTGCGACTAGCCAAACCACGACTCGGCGATGCCGGAATCCGAGCCATCCTGGCCTTCACCGGTCAAGAAGACCGACCTCGTGGAACCGCTACCCAACCGTCCATCTCCGATGACGAACTGGTCGATGAAGCCATTCTAGATGATCAGGAAGCACAGGTTGAGGATGAAGCACAGGAGGAAGTAACGGCAAGCGATCAACCTGAGGCTGACGCACCGGTTGCAGAAGCACCAGCCGAAGATGACGCACCAGCCGAAGATGACGCACCAGCCGAAGATGAAGCACCGGCCGAAGCAGATAACCAGGATGCTGCCGACGATGGCGAGGCAACGGAAACTGCCCCCGAAAAAGATAAAGAGTAAAACGGTGTTGCTCGTGTTACCCGGTGTTGCAGATCTCTGCACACTGGTTCGGCGGATGGTACAGGGGATTGAACATGAGGTTCAAGCCAACTAACCAGGCCCAGGATGTAAAGCGGGTTAGCCGCGACACGTCCACCCATGCCAAGGGCTTCGACTTTACAAGCCACATCTACCACCTCTGTCATGATGCCTGTACCCGGCTTACCGAGCTGCAGCATATCGACATGCAACGTGTGGCCGTAACATTCTCTCAAACTCGCAAACAGGTTTCACACGGCCTCTATGCATCTATGACCCCAATGCGATTCGAGGGAGGATCGCTGCAGGATACCTCGGAAGAACAACATTACACGGTGCAACGTCTTTTCGATAATGACGGATGCGAAATGATGTACATCCTGCGCTTGTACTTGCCACGTTTCATGCAAGAGAGTTTCCAGGAAAAACTAATCACTATCTTCCACGAACTGTGGCACATCAGCCCTGACTTCAACGGGGACCTCAGACGGCATGAGGGTCGCTGCTATCTTCACACCCATTCACAGCAACAATACGACGTTTCGATGGCCCAGTTGGTCGCCAAGTGGCTCCAGCTTAGCCCGTCACCTGCGCTGTATGCATTCCTACAATACGATTTCAACGAACTCCAGCAACGGTTCGGTCGAATTTACGGGGTCAAGATCGCACACCCCAAGCTAATCCCATTGAAACGCCTGTCCGACTCCTGATTTTTCCCCAGTCGGCGGCCCTCAACGACCCGGGTCGCGCAAAAACTGCATTGACCCCATCTGCAGACAGCGGTATTCTCCGCTCGCTCCCATCCCGTTCCTCGAACCGGTAAACCATGACCCGTAACCTGATTCAACAATGGCTACCACTAACGCTGGTGGCTACGGCGGGACTTCTCGGCGGGTGCCAGGTATGGTCCACGCCCCAATGGACGGCAGATCAGGCAAAATCACTAGAGCTACCGCCGCCGCGCATGTCGGCTGATTCCGTCATACTTGAAATTGCCTTTGTCCACGTGACACCAGATGACAACATGCTGGGCGCCGATCTGTGGCATGACCTGGATGAAATTCCGCTGGCCTGGAAAACCCATCAGCGACTGCAGCGGAATGGAATACGCTGTGGCCTGATCGCTGGACAGGTCCCGGATTCGCTGCAACAACTCATTAAGGCTGATAAGAATACACTGGACGTGAAGGACTTGAACGGGAACCTGGAGCATGACCTGCGCAGGCGCAACCAACGCATTCACAGCCGAGCCGGACGGCGAGGGCAGATTATCCTGGGAAACCAGGTGCAGCCAACCATGCACATGGTCCTTCGAGATGACGATTATGCCAGTGGCGAGACATTTCACCGGGCGCAATGTGCGATGGAAATACGTACCTATCCACAGGGTGATGGCCGAGTTCGAATACAACTTGTTCCGGAGATCCAGCATGGAGACATGCGTTCCCAGTACGTAGGCCATGATGGCTCGTGGCTACTGAACAATAACCGTGAAACACGCTCCTTCGACGCTCTCGCTATGGAACTAATGATGACTCCCGGAGAATCCCTGGTGCTCAGTTGCACACCAGAGGTCAAGGGACTCGGACAACACATGTTCGCAGATGGCAAACGTGATTCCGACACGCAATACGTGGTGTTGATCCGACTGATCCAAACCCAGTTCGACGAGTTGTTTGCACCTGACGACTCGGAACAACCCGTCACGGAACGGTGGGAATGAGTCGGTAACGCCCCGTTGCCAACTCCGGCTCTCTAGCCGATAATGAGGATATTGATCACCTGGAGATCATCATGTGTCGTCCAATTTCGACGATGATATTTTCCGGGTCCTCGGAATCATTAGCCTGCTAATTCTCAACAGGCTGAACCTGTTCTTTCTCGAGACCTTTGCCCGAAACAATAACAAGGAGTTGGTTGAATGGCCCTCGTCCCACTGCGCACACTGCTGGATCACGCTGCTGAAAACAACTACGGTGTCGCTGCTTTTAATGTCAACAACATGGAACAAATTCAATCCATTATGGAAGCTGCCGATGAAACCGATTCGCCGGTCATCGTACAGGCTTCCCGTGGGGCGCGTGCCTACTCGCAGGATGCTTATCTTCGACACCTGATGCTGGCCGCGGTAGAACTCTATCCCCACATCCCGGTCACAATGCACCAGGATCATGGAAACAGCGTGGAAACCTGTCTCAGTGCCATCGAGAACGGCTTCACCTCCGTCATGATGGATGGGTCGCTCCAGGAAGATGGCAAGACACCTGCCGACTTCGACTACAACGCCCGGGTGACGACTGAAGTGGTGCAAATGGCACATCCCAAGGGAGTCTCGGTCGAAGGAGAACTGGGATGCCTCGGATCACTCGAAACAGGGCAGGGCGACCAGGAAGATGGACATGGAGCAGAAGGGGTCCTGTCTCGTGACCAACTGTTAACCGACCCGGACGAAGCAGAACAATTCGTGGCAGCTACCGGGGTCGACGCATTGGCCGTGGCGATCGGTACTAGTCACGGGGCTTACAAGTTCACTCGCCAGCCCGATGGCGATGTGCTGGACATGAAACGGATTGAGGAAATTCACCAACGACTTCCCAATACCCATCTCGTGATGCATGGTAGTTCGTCCGTACCCCAGCACTTGCAGGATATCATTAACGAATTCGGAGGAGATATCCGGCAGACGTGGGGCGTACCGGTTGAAGAAATCCAACGCGGTATCCAGCATGGCGTACGAAAGATCAACGTGGATACCGATAATCGGCTGGCCATCACCGGAGCGATCCGAAAGGTCCTGGCAGAGGCTCGTGAAAAATTTGACCCTCGTGACTACCTGAAACCCGCACGAGAGGCGATGAAACAGGTCTGTGTTGATCGCATGACGGCATTTGGGCAAGCAGGACATGCTAGCCAAATCCGTCAAACAGCGACCAACTGACGTTCACGTTGCCCCAGATTCCAACCCCCGGTACAATTTCAGCCGCGGAAAATATGCGCAGAATTCTCTCGTCAAGGATGACGACGGTATGCAGATGGATGATTCTCCCCGTACGGACCTCCTGCCAGACTCGGCAACGGTAGATCCTTGTGACTTGGCACGCCAGGTCATTCGGACAGAAGCTGCTGCGTTGATGCAGTTAGCGAACGCGCTTCCAGCCGAATTCGCAAATGCAACCCAAACGCTTTTTCGCTGTCCAGCCACAGTGATCTTCACTGGCATCGGTAAGGCTGGACTGATTGCCCGCAAGCTCGTTGCAACATTCGGATCCACCGGAACACCCGCGCACTTCCTCCACCCCAGTGAAGCAGTCCACGGTGACCTGGGACGCATTCACCCGCAGGATATCATCGTCTTACTTTCGTACAGTGGAGAAACAGAGGAAATCACGCGACTGCTTCCCGCACTAAAACAACTGGATGTTACCACGATCGCCATCACGGCAGATCCCGCCAGTAGCCTGGGCAGGTCCGCTCACATCGTACTCGAGTTGGGCAAGGTGGAAGAAGCATGCAACCTGAAGCTGGCACCCAGCACCAGTACTACCATGATGCTTGCCCTGGGAGACGCCCTGGCCTTCGTGGTCAGTCGCATGCGATCTTTTGATCAAAACGATTTCGCTCGCTGCCATCCAGCCGGTAGCCTCGGTCGACAACTTACCCGGGTGGAAGAAGTCATGCGTCCCCTGGATGAATGTCGAATTGCGTCTGAACAGCTGACCGTACGAGAAGTGTTTACCCAGGCGCTCTTACCCGGCCGGCGAACGGGAGCAGTCATGCTGACAAGTAAGACAGGACAGCTAACCGGCGTCTTCACCGACAGCGACCTGGCTCGCCTGCTGGAACAAAAACAGGATCATGCCATCGACAGACCGGTACGTGATGTCATGACCGATGAACCTCATACCGTTGATGCGCATTCGCTCATGACAGAGGCAGTGACCTTGCTGGCCAGTCATAGGATCAGTGAACTGCCGGTCGTTGACGAGCAGGGAGCTCCGGTAGGACTCATTGATATCACGGACACCGTGGCCTGGTTGCCGGATCAGGTACGAGATAACGAGCCACAAACACCGATGCCCTGGCCCAAGAGCGCCTGACCCGGTGTCATAGCAACGCAAGCAAAGGGGATCCTGAAGCATGGCAGCCGCAAACGCTCAAAACATCGAGTGCATCCTGTCCGACGTGGATGGCGTGTTAACCGATGGAGGAATCGTTTTCGACAACCAGGGAATCGAGGCCAAGTCCTTTCATGTCCGCGATGGACTGGGGATCAAGCTGTGGCAACGCGCGGGCTACAAATTCGGTATTCTCACTGCCCGCACATCTCACATCGTCAAGGTACGTAGCGCTGAATTGGGCATTGATATCGTACGCCAGGGATTCGAAGAAAAACTTTCCATCGCCCAACAAGTCATTGCAGAACTAAAGCTGCAACCAGAACAGGTCTGTTACATCGGTGACGACCTGACGGATTTACCCGTCATGCGTCACGTTGGCTGGGCCGTGGGCGTGGCGGATGCCGCCGATGAAATCAGGGAACATGCCAACCTTGTAACCCAGGCTCCCGGGGGACGTGGAGCCGTACGAGAATTAGTCGAATACCTACTCAAGGAAAAAGGACGCTGGGAGGAATTGATTCGTCACTATACGACGGATTGATCCTGGACTGAGAAACAGGCAGAAAGTCATTGAACAACCATAACCAGTTGACGGAAAAATAATGTTGCGACGTGCTTGGGGTACCGCGATTTCACTGCTGATCGTTCTGACCAGCTATGCTGCCTATGCGCTCCTGATCGTTCCCTGGATTGAGCCACCTGCCCAGGCCAACAGCAATGCTGGTATCGATGCCAAGTGGTTACCAATGACACCCCGACGACGCGAGGAACTGGGAAAGATATTTCCACCCGGGTCCTGGCAACTGGACAGCCCCACGATCATCGAGAGCAATTATGGAACACTCATCTTTAAACAGAACACACGCAGTGATGACGCCCTGGAAATCAAACCCTGCACGCTAATTGTTTATGCACAACAGGAAAACGACGGCGTTTCTTCTGAAATGCTCCGACGACGAGCCTACGTATTGGATGCGCCCGAGGGTGCCATGCTGGAACATGAAGGCAACCTTAACTTTAACCAGACAAGAGGAGGGCGAATCACCCGAGGACGATTGCTGGGTAAAGTGTCCATCTACAGTGCGGCCACGTCGGAAATCTCCGACGATGCCATTCACATCTCAACCCGTAATGTACAAATCGATCGGCAACGAATTTGGACTCCTCACGAAGTAGATTTCCGCATTGGTCCCCATCGCGGAAGCGGCCAGGACCTCGTGATCACCCTGGCGCGTGTCAACAATCCGGACAGGGTCGATCAACCGCCCGATGTATTCAATACGATCGACTCCATGGAATTGATTCATGTCGATGGAATCCATCTTCTGTTGAGTCGTCAACTCGCAGCTCGCCAACCGACACCCAGCGCGGCTGCCACTACCGACCCACTTGGACCGCAGGCAATACCGTCCCTCATTCCGGTTGATATCCAGTGCCAGGGACCGTTGCGCATGGACCTTCGGAAACAAGTCCTCTCCCTGGAAAAACACGTCGATGTCCTGGTCCGCAACCCGGCCGGACCCGTGGACCAGTTAACCTGCCAACGACTCGATTTACGGTTCCGTCCGCAACCACTTATCCCGGCTAACCCGACAAGCCCCACGGAGATCCTTCCACCCGAGAAAACCTCCAGCCCAAACGCTCGGATCGAACCGCTTGAATTAGCAGCCATCGGAAATCCCGTGATTCTGCGAGCACCATCGGTCGGTGCTATTGCCCGTGCTCAACGCGTGCTGCTAAACCTTCCGCACAGACGAATTCTCCTGGAAGATACCAACCAGGCGTTGATTGTCCAAAACGAACACCAACTGGTCGCTCCTCACATCGAGTACCAGTTCCCTCCGCAACCCAATCAATTAGGACAATTTGTCGCAACGGGACCGGGCCGCTACGAGGGAAAGTCCCGCGCTGCCACACGTCCGGAATTCATGGCCAGCTGGCAACAGGAATGTCGGCTGACCAGGAAACAGGATCAACACGTTTTTTCACTGGTCGGTAAAGCACAGATTTCCCAGGCCCAGCATGGAACCGTACAAGCAGATGATCTGCATCTCTGGTTTCGAGAAATTCCAGTCACCACGCCAGTTACCGTGGACCGCGTCGGAGACAATCCGGCCAGGACAAGCCAGGATGTTCCCAAAAGCGATACTGCCAACCGGCTGGTCGCCCGAATACGCCCACAAAAAATGGTCTTTCGTGGAAATGTACAGGTGGATACGCAACAACTATCCGCAACGACCAAACTTATTGAAATCTGGTTCCGTGAGCCACTTGCGACAGCCCCGATTAGCAATCCAGGCCAGCTTCCTGTCGTACCCAGGTCGCCTCCTACACTGACGCTGCCAGCGACCCGCTCCCATACCAAGCTGAATGTCAAAGGCAACCATGTTCAACTTCAGGTTGACTTGCTCGACCCGCAACCGGCAATCACCCATATGACCGTGGAGGGAGACGTCTCACTCAATCAACTGACGGCGCCTGCTACGAATAACGACGCGTTCCAATTGCATGCCCAGGCACTCCAGTTGAAACGCTATACCAGTGGCTTCTTCAATGTTTCGGTTCGTGGAGAAGAACAGCCTGCTGAGATCCAGGTCGGATCCATGAAACTGGTGGGTACAGACATCCACCTGGACCAGGAAGTGAACCGTATGTGGGTAACCGGACCCGGCCAGATGCACCTGTTACCCAAACAGAAACAGGCAGGCCAGCCACAGAACACGACCCGAATTAGCTGGGCAAAACGTCTCGACTTCGATGGCCAAATGGTAAGACTGGAAAAAGACGTCCAGACCGTAGTACAATCCCGAGGGACAGCCGGCGAGACCACGCTCACACGGATCAGCGGTGCCCTTCTACAAACCACCTTTGACCGACACCTGGACCTGCGAAAGCCCGATCGGACGACGCCCCTTCAACTGGGAAGACTCACGTATGGCGGAAACGTGAAGATCCTCAGCCAAACGCATGGCAGGGATGGGCAACCCCTGGCCGTTGATCAATTACACGTACACAGCATGACTCTTCACATGACACCCAGCTCTCAAAAAGGTGACCTGAAAGCAACCGGACCTGGCTGGGGAAGCAGTGTTCGAGTTAACCCGCGGAAGCAAACGCCAGCAACCAACGACCGGGATCCATCCCAACCCCGATTACCCGGATCTGATTCCAACCTGATCTACGTGCGGGTCCAGTTTGAGAATGGCATCGTGGGAAATATCATGAAACGTTACATCAGATTCTATCGTCGCGTTCAAACTATCTACGGGCCTGTATCTAACTGGAACTCGACTCTCTCCCACGATACCCTCGGCGAAGAGGGAATCGAACTAACATCTGACCAACTGCAAATCGCCGACCTTCAGTACCGGGGACAGCCATCCCTGGTCATGGAAGCACTGGGCAGTACTCGAATCGATTCCATGAAATATTCCGCGCTGGCCCACCGTTTAACCTACGCCCAATCGAACAGCTTGCTCACACTCGACGGAGACAGGGACCATGCTGAACTGGTGATCAAGCCTCGCAGGCAGACCCCGGACGTCATCGCCGGGAAAATCATGTACTGGCTGGATACCAATCGGCTGCAAGTGGAAAGGGCGATTCGCCTGGACCTGGGACGATTTCCCAATCGTCCGTAACGTCCATACGCAACCGGTAATTCAGACCAGTCGCCGCCGTTCTGTTTCCAGGCGTTCTGCCAGGAAACCAATGGCACGAGCCGCCATATGGTTGTAATAGGGAAAACCGTGACCCCCGGCTTCCGTCTCCAGGTCAGATTCATGGGGAATTCCAAGCGAAGCCAGCTTCATCTGTAAACGGTCGGAACTCTCGTACCAGTCTGCGTCCGTGGGATCACAGCAAAAGAACTGGTGTCGAGGCCAATTCAGTGGGTGCACATGCAACGTGGCCGTATCCTGCCGAGCGGCCTCTGGCTCCTCGTACATCAGTGGCAGCGTTTCATCTCCCTGGTCAAAACGTCGCTGGTAATCAATCGCAGGGGAAATGGCAGCCACTATCGGGAACTTGTCTGGATACTTGTAGGAAAAACGTAGGCCTCCCTGGCCCCCCATGCTGGTTCCCAGCAAGCCGATCCGGGGAGGTTTCGTTTCCCATCGCTGCTCAATATATGGCAAGACGTTCTGGAAGACATGCTGCTCAGCCGTTAACTCCGGGTCGAACTCCTTGCAGATCCGGTCTGTCCACCAGCTGCGTTGGGTAATCGGCGCCACAACCGGCAGGCCATGCTGTTCGAACGAATCGGTAAAGCAGGCATTATCAACCAAACGCCCAATATGTACCCCATGCAGGAAAAGGATGACGAAACCGGCATCGTTCAATACCGCAGGTTGATAGACATCACACGGATGTCCACCAACAATCTCTTCACTCCACTGACCATTCGTACCAGCCAACGTCCCGGCTCCAATCCATCATAGGTAACACTTGTTGTTCTCGTTTCGCATCCAGTACGCTTGGGCACCGTTGCTTCACCTGTTGTAACCCTTCATTGCTATCAATGCGACCCTCATTTACTCCTGGTGGCTGGCGGTCCCTTGTTGGATTCATTTTCGTCCAGTAGTCTTGTTGTCAGCACCGCTCTGTTCCCAATCGCTCCCATCTGGCCTCGGACAAGGAGCCGCAATCTTGAGTGAAGTCCTGATTCGATCTCCTGACCTGGATGCCATCGAAGTCGCCTGGTTTGCGGCGCTTTGTGACGATGATTTCAGGTACCTGGGTGTCCAGGATGATACCCTGCGAAGCACCTGGCAACACTGCTCGGAAATTACCTCGACAGCCGATCGACTGGGGTATAACAACATCCTGCTTCCCAACGGCTACGTCGCCGGGCAGGATACGCTCACTTTCGCTGCGGGTATGGCTTCCCTGACCCAACAGATATCCTTGCTCGTCGCCATTCGTTGCGGCGAATACCATCCCCCGATGCTGGGACGTGCACTGGCGAGTCTTGATCACATGCTCGAGGGGCGATTAACAATCAACATTATTTCTTCAGACATGCCTGGCACGACGCTGCCCTCGGAACAGCGTTACCAGCGATCGCGAGAGGTCATTGAAATCCTCAAGCAGGGGTGGCAACAGGAACGGATTGATTTCTCGGGAGATTTCTACCAGTTTGACCTGGCTGCCGGGCCGGTTAAGCCATACCAGCAAAATGGTGGGCCGCTGCTCTACTTCGGTGGCATCTCGGAGGCAGCACGCGACCTGGGTGCCGAGCACTGTGATGTCTTCTTGATGTGGCCCGAAACCGAATCCCGGCTTGCAGAAACCATGCAGGACATGTCTCAACGAGCTGCCCGGTACGATCGCGCCATCGACTTTGGACTGCGTATTCATGTAATTGTGCGTGAAACCGAACAGGAAGCACGAGAGGCAGCACGCCAATTGGTCTCCCAACTGGATGATCAGACCGCCAGTTTGCTCAAGCATCGTTCCATGGATTCACGGTCGCTAGGTGTTCAACGACAGAATGAGCTGCGTGCAGAAGCCGATCCGGATGGCTATATTGAACCCTGCATCTGGTCCGGGATCGGCCGCGGACGCTCCGGATGCGGAAGTGCCATCGTCGGCACACCCGACCAGGTGCTGGAAAAAATAAAGACCTATACCCAGATGGGCATGCGTTCCTTTATTTTCTCGGGATATCCCCACCTCGAGGAATGCAACTTGTTTGGCCGCGATGTCCTGCCTCACCTGAAAACATGTCAACTATCCACTGTACAGCAAAGACGCACTAAAAATCCCCTGACCCCTCTTTCACACAGGCCGTCCTCATGAATGAATCACTTTCGCAGCGTTGGTACCACGGCATCACGCGTTACCAATGGCTGGTACTGTTTATTGCCTCCGCGGGCTGGGCTTTCGATGTATTTGAAGGCCAGATCTTTGTTGTTACCATGCGAGACGCAATGCCATCGCTGCTGGGTGTCGGCAAGGAACACGAACTGGTGAGCAAATGGAACGACTGGGCATTCGGCAGTTTCCTGCTCGGGGGGGCTTTCGGAGGCGTTCTCTTCGGGATCCTGGCTGATCGCATCGGACGTTCCAGGACCATGGTTCTTACCATCCTCTTCTACTCGCTTTTTACCTGTGTCACTGCCCTTGCCCAATCGCCAGGCCAGATGGTGGCACTGCGCTTCCTGGTCGCCATGGGAGTTGGAGGTGAGTGGGCCGTTGCCTCGGCCATGGTTGCCGAGGTCATGCCAAAACGTTCACGCCCGGTCATGAGCTCGATCTTCCATGCCTCCAGTGTCTTCGGTACGCTTATGGCAGCCGGGGTCGGAGCCACCATTGTCGGTAATCCCGGTCTCGGTGCATCTGCCTGGCGATGGGGATTCGCCATCGGTGTTGTACCCGCCCTGTTGACCCTCCTGATCCGCTGGAAGCTAAAGGACCCCGAGCAGTGGATCAAAGCAAGGGAGCTTGCCAAGCAGGATACAAACCAGAAAACCGGTCGCTTAATCGAGCTCTTCCAGGGTGAACAACTACGCAACACACTGGTTGGTGTCAGCCTGGCTTCGATTGGGCTCGTCACTTTCTGGGGAGGACATATCTATGGAAAAAATGCGCTGCTACGACATGCCCAGCAACAGGCCCTGGCTACCGAAAAAGTCCCAGCCAAAGCTGATGAGGCAACCAAGCAGGATGCCTACAAGGTGCATGACGAAGAGATCAAGCAGGCAGAAATGCTCAGCATGACTCTCAACACGCTTGGAGGCGGACTTGGTCTCGTCTTTTTTGGTACCATTTCCACTCACCTGGGACGAAAAAAAGCCTTCATCCTCTATCACGTAGTCGCCTTCCTCCTGATGGTCTTCCTCTTCAAAGGACTTGTCGCCAACCAGGCCTCGGCGATGGCATTGGGTATCACGCTCCCCGTTTTTGGATTCTTTACCGTGGGAATGCATGCCGGCTATGCGGTTTATTTCCCGGAATTATATCCAACTCGCTTGCGCAGCACGGGAGCTGGATTCTGTTTCAACATGGGCCGGTTAGCAACCGCTGCTGCCTTCTTCGGATTTGGATACGTCACGATTACCGAGGAAAACAAGGCACTGTTACTGTCGCCTCTTTACCTTGTCGGCGCCATTATCATTCTCTTTGGGCGAGAAACCAACCAGGAAGACCTGCCGGAATAACTTTCGCCGGGACCTCGACTGCTGTAAACAGTCATTCCGACTGCTGGTGGATCACACGCAGATCGTGGCTGCCATCAGGTCGGGCCATTTCAAAGTACGTGAACCGTTGGTCCGGAAAATCAAGGACGTCAAAATAACGCAACGCCCGACCCGGCACGGGTGGGCGCAGCAACGGTCCTTCTGGCGTAAGACGATGGAACTGTTTTAAATCCCAACTCCAGGACAGGCCCACGCGTTCCTCGTAGTTCTCCTCCACGCTGGCTGATCCGTCGTAGAGTGCCAGCCAGGTATCACGCTCCCGCCAGACGCATCCAATGCGACTACAGTACTGGTCCCAACCAGTGGCTGATGGCCCCATGATCTGTCCCTGCCATTGCCAGTCCAGTCCGTCGTCACTGAGAGCCAGCCCGGTCGCCGAAAGGATCAAACCGGTATTGTAGGCATCCGCTGTTCCATGGAGCTGGTCGTCACTGGAGTTCCCCGCAGCATAGGCGTAGCTGGCAATCATGCCCCACTGGGAACCAATTGAGAACAGGAACGGATCCTTGACTCCCTCGGCGCCGATATCCGCTGCGGTCAGGACCGGCGTGACTTCTCGTAAATCAAACTGATCCGGCTGGTCTGCCCGCACCAGATCAATCCGCCAGCGGCCATCGGACGGATCGACGTAACTGATATAGAGAATCCAGCTGCCATCTGCGCGGCGACGAAGCGCACATCGCTCGATACTGGGCGAATCAACCAGGTCCTTGGTAGCCTGCCAGATTGTTTCAAATTCAATGCCATCACGACTCCGTGCGATCTGGATCTCCGCTCCGCGATCCGGTTCCACTCCCCGGGGCCGACGCAATCGGTAGACCAGGTAGAACCACTTATCCTGGGAATCGTACATGGCACCGGGAGCGCCAATCCAGTAACCCTCACCCGCGCCCGGTGGTTCACGAACGACCGTGGCCGCCAGCGGGTCAAAGCAATTTTCCTGCTTCCAATGTTGCGGATCCATCATTACGGCCCTTCCAGCATTCCAGGTTTACGAATCAATCCAGAAAAGACCTGTAACCATGGCTTTCTGGAAATTCCTTCTCGTACCAACCATACGAAAACATTGCCCCCTTGGGAATCAGTGACGTGAAAATCCTCTTGCGTCACCCGGTACCCGCTTCTTGGCCAGCAGCCTAGAATAGAAAACTGTCAGAAACTACCAACACGCTTTCAACCCAAAGGGCTTTCGTGAAAGTACTGCTCAGCCCAACCCAGTTACAGGACGGTATCCAGCAAATGGCTGACCAGATCAGCCAGCATTACCAGGGGCGCGCCATCACCGTCGTGGGAATCTTAACCGGTAGCCTAATGCTACTGGCCGATCTGATTCGTCTGCTGGATCAACCTATCCGTATTAGCCTCGTGGAAGCCAGCAGCTATCGTGGCACAACCACTCGGGGAAAACTGACGATCAACCCGGACCTGCTCTCGGATATCGAGGGAAGGGATATTTTGTTGATCGATGATATCTTCGACACGGGGTACACGCTGCAAAAAGTCATCCGAATGATCGAAGATTTGCAGCCAAACTCGGTTCGATCAGCAGTATTGCTCTTGAAGGAAGGGCGCCAGGAGGTAGAGTTAAGACCAGATTTTGTGGGATTTCAGATTCCGGATCAATTCGTAGTCGGCTACGGTCTCGATTACCAGGATCTTTTCCGGAATCTTCCCTACGTCGCTACCCTGGAACCCGAAGATCTATCCGGTGAACCGGAATGAAACCATTGCGCAGCGTGCTGGTCACCCGACGTTTCTGGCCCCTGGTCGGGGGTGCCGAAATGGTAATGGCCAACCTGGGATCTGAATTCCAACAACGCGCTCTACCATGCCAGATCCTGACCGCGCAGTGGGAATCCTCATGGCCTGTCGAGGTGGTTCACCGAGAGGTTCCCGTAGTACGTCTGCGAAACCCCAGGCAACGCATCTGGGGAACACTGCGGTACCTGAGAAGCCTCGCGAACTGGCTAAAAACTCACGCAAATGAAATCGACCTGGTCTACGTCTCGATGTTGAAACATGACGCTTACACGGCAACCCGGATTTGCCAGCAACTGGGAATACCCGTGGTCCTGAGAGCCGAAGGCGGTGGCCAGACCGGTGATTGCCACTGGCAAACCACGGCACGTTTCGGCCTGACGATTCGCCGGCGCTGTCAGGCGGCGGATGCAATCATCGTTCCCAGCCAGGCCATCATGCAGGAATTACGGGAGGCAGGATATCCGGAAGATCGACTACATCACATTCCCAATGGAGTACCTGTTCCAACTGCTCCTGGTGAAACCACCCGTGGAGAAGCCCGCCTCGCACTGGCAGAAGCAAATCACGACCTGATTGCCAGCCCGAACGAATCGATCGTTGTTTATACCGGCCGCCTGGATCGCAACAAGGGATTATATGACCTGGTCAATGCCTGGCCCGAGGTACTCCGACACCAGCCTGGCAGTCAATTGTGGCTGATCGGGGAAGGACCCGAACGTGACGAACTCTTTCAGCAGATCAAGGATCTGGATCTGCTTGGTCGAGTCGTGCTGCCCGGCGCCTTTGATGACGTGGAAGAAATCCTTGCTGCCGCCAACCTGTTTGTTCTGCCCTCCTATTTCGAGGGTCTGTCAATTTCTCTCCTCGAGGCCATGGCTCACCAGGTTCCGGTAGTTGCCTCGGACATCCCAGGAAACAGGGACCTGATTGAAACGGGTGTCACTGGCTGCCTGGTACCGGCCGGTGATGTACCGGCAATTTCACATGCAATCCACGATGCATTGGATAATCCAAGTCGCTCCCAGGATCGGGCCAGGGCCGCTTATCAGACCGTCCAGGACCAGTACTCCCTGACTTCCATGACCAACGCACATCTGAAGCTATTTGAACAACTAGTTGGCTAAGCCATGAGTTTGTTGCCATGACAACCCGTATCGTGTTTTTAGTACCCGACCTGGATGCTGCTGGAGATCTTAGTCCGCTGCGGGCTCTCCTGGATGGCCTGCCTGCTGAACAATACGATCTTCATGTTCTGTCGTTTTCACGCAAGTCCGTCACGAACCTTATGGAAGAATCGGCAAGTTACGAGTGGACCTGTATCAACCGACGGAGCCAGAGCGATCCGCTTTCCTGGTGGCACTTTCGCAGTTACCTTCGTCGTTTGCAGCCACAAATTATCCACCTCTGGCAACCGTTCGATTTTGGCTGGACCACGCTCCTGACCGATATCCTCCATCGTGGTACGCTGGCAGTCAGTTTACAGAATCCTTTTTCTCGGTTAGTCGAGCATCCCAGCCTGCCAACCCAACTAATCTGCAAGCGGCCTTACCAGTTTATCACCTCTACATCCTGTCTTCGAGACCGACTCGTAGAGGCAGGTATTTCGGAGCAACAGTGTGCCGTCATCCCCTCCGCTGTGCCGTTACCTCCGACCACAACAGGACATTCCTCTCCGCTGACAGAACTGGACATTCCCGCTGAAAGTCGATTGATTGGCAGCCTGGATCCGATGCAATCATGGAGACAGATCCAGGATCTCATCTGGATCACTGCCGTGCTCAAGGTAGCAACTGATGATATCCACCTGGTCATGAATGGCTGCGGGCCTCAACGCCAACGATTGCAGAAATTCGCTCGCCAGGTCGAGATCCACGACCACGTGCACTGGATCGATGAAGCAAGTCACTCTGCCCGGTGGCTCGCTGGAATCGATTGTTACGTATCAACAACACGCCACCTGGGCCATTCACCGGGAATCCTTCATGCCATGGCAGCCTCGTTACCAGTAGCTGCCACCGACTGTCCTGGTAATCGCGAACTGGTCACGCCCCTTGAGCATGGAATATTGGCTCCCGACGGCGACTGTGGTTCACTGGCACGTGCCATCTGGAAACTCCTCGATGACACCTCCCTGGCTCGACAACTGGGAAAACAGGCGCGAGAGCACGTGGAACATAATTACACGATCGACCAGATGGTCCACGGGCATAACGAGATTTACCAAACGCTACCTATTGGCCAGACACTCTCTCGTGTGAACCGCTAAATTTACTTGACCTGATGTTTCTGGTCGCGACAGTTGATTTCAAATGATCTTGCTCGATCATCAGCAATCTGAAACGATTGCAGGCGTGATTTATGAAAGCTCCACCATGAAGGATCAGGGGAAGCGAAATACAATTGACCCCCAGGACCACTTTTTACGTAGTAATCGTTCGTTTTCATCGCCAATGAGCCGGAACGGCAGGAGACCTCTCCAGGTCACACCCTCGCCTGACCAGCTTCGTTGAAATCATTTCTCTCTTGATGGCTGACCGGATCTATGTGCGGCATTGCTGGAAGCGTCTGGACCCGACCCGAGCTGGCCATCGGCCAGGATGTGCTGGCGAAAATGATCGCCTCGCTGCGTCACCGTGGGCCCGATGACCATGGAACCTATCTCCAGGACATCCAGCTGAAACCCTCAAGTGGATCGGAACCGGGAGTAGCCCTGGGATTTCGTCGACTGGCTATCATTGACCTACAAACGGGTAACCAGCCACTGGGCAACGAGGACGGTTCTATCCAGGTAATCTTCAACGGGGAAATCTATAACTTCCGGGAATTGCGAAATCGCCTGAAACGGCTGGGCCACGAATTCCGTACAGAAAGTGATACGGAAACGATCGTACACCTATACGAGGAAGAAGGTACGGATTGTTTCCAGCAGCTCAATGGAATGTTTTCCCTGGCCATCTGGGACCAACGCCAGCGAAAACTCATCCTGGCCCGAGATCGATTCGGTCAGAAACCACTTTTTTATCGTCAGCAAAACGGACGGTTAACCTTTGCCAGTGAACTCAAGGGAATCCTGGAAGTACCGGGAACCCCTCGAACGATTAATCCACACGCCATCGATCTCTACCTGACCTACCAGTACATTCCTCATCCTCATTCCATTTTCGAAGGCATCTCGAAATTACCGCCCGGGCATTATGCCGTCTATGAGGATGACCAGTTGCAAGTGCATCCATACTGGCAACTCGCTGGTCAGCGTGAAGCCTCCTGGGATCCAGCGGAAGCCCAGCAACGAACCGTTGACCTGTTAAGCGACTCCGTCCGTATGAGGATGCAAAGTGACGTACCACTGGGAGCTTTCCTTTCCGGTGGAGTCGACAGCTCGCTGATCGTGGCCTTGATGCAACAGGAGTCGTCAAATCCAGTCAAGACATTCTCTATCGGGTTCCCGGTACGGGAATACGATGAAACCAGCTATGCTCGCCAGGTGGCTGCACATCTTGGCACCGATCATCACGAGTTCAAGGTAGAACCGGATGCTGTCGAAATCCTGCCCCAGCTCGCCTGGCACTACGATGAACCTTTTGCGGATAGCTCTGCTATTCCCACCTGGTATGTTGCCCAGCAAACACGGCAGCATGTTACCGTGACACTTTCCGGCGACGGAGGCGACGAACTATTTGCCGGCTACCCCCGTTACCAGGCGGTCCGCCTTGCCGGCTGGTTTGACCGCATGCAACCGGTCAAACGTCTGGCAGGCGCCAAGTTCTGGCAACGAATACCGGGCTCCAACCGTTATAAATCTTACGCGAGACGTTGGAAGCGATTCGCCAAACCACTGCATGAATCCCCGATCGATCGGTACCTCGAATGGATCTCGATTTTCGGTGAATCCCAGCGACTGGAACTCTATAACGACACCTTCTACAAACAACTTCGAGATGCTGACTCCGGATGGTTCCTGCAGTCTGTCTGGCAACAATATGAACGCCGAGATGCGATTTCTGCTATTTCTCTTACCGATCTTTCTACCTACCTGCCCTGCGACCTGATGACCAAGGTAGACATCGCCACCATGGCTCATTCACTCGAATGCCGACAGCCCTTCCTGGATTACCGCCTGGTTGAATTTGCAGCCTCCCTGCCTATCAAGATGAAACTAGGAATTAAGAAATCCAAGCTCTTGCTGCAAAAGGCCTTTGCTGACCGGTTACCCGACCAAATCTGGAACCGTAAAAAAATGGGGTTTGGTGTGCCCCTGGACCACTGGTTTCGCAATGAACTGAAACCGCTGACACACGATGTCCTGCTCGCCCCCCAGGCTCGCTGCCACGAGTTCTTCCAACCGGAAGCGATCCAGGAACTTGTGCAACAGCATGAAAGCCGCCAACGAGACCACAGCCAACGCCTTTGGGCTATCCTCTTCCTGGAAATGTGGATGCGAGAATGGTTGCCCAGCGCATCCTGAGTGACATAAGCCTGTCACTGCATGAAGTTTTTTTCTTGGCAGGGTGCTCTGGAAACATTGCCTGCCCTCTACAATCTGGACGAGCATGGTATCGCCGTTACCATGTTCATGGAGACCGGGGATAACGGGAAAGGTCTATTTCCTATTCTGAATCCCTATCCATCAAGCATTCCTGTCTCCATGAACGATCTTATTACAACCATCACGCATTGCCTGAAATCTGCACACCTTCTACCTTTGCAACCGGTTTCTTTTATCGATCGACTCAATGGCCTCACTGGTATTGGGTTTCGTCGGATCGACTTACTACCCTTACTTGTACAGCAATGGCAAGCAACATCCAGGCAGCATGACCCGCACGCGAGCAAGACGAATCCTGACTCGCGCCTGCAGCTATTAGAACAGTCCGTGTCGCGCGGAGCTCGCTTACTGTTGGATGCAGGCAGCTATTTTGGAAAAGGTTTTCAGCAATGGCTCGGATGGAGGTTGTGCTGGTCACCGGCCGGACTTCCAGACGGGCAACTAGTGGGCATTGCCAGTTCGCGACTGGGACGAAAACTGGATGAAAAGCCAATCTGGTTTCAAACCCTGCGTCATTATTGTCACCAACTCGATCCAGAGAAACAGGTATTGCTGACAGTCACAGCAACAGCCGCAGCCCCCTACGTCAATCGCGCTGCGGCATTATTCAAGTTACCTTGCCTGCAAACAAGAATCATTGATTCCTCTCGCTGGCGTTACTGGGGAAAACTGGTTTGGAATAGTTGTTCCAAGATGCCAACTCACTCAGCTTGGTCAGCCATCATTAGTCCACGAATGGAATTCGTACAATTCCCCCATAAATTCAACAATCTTGAAAATACACCCGCACGTGATCGTACTCTTGTTTCCGGCAGCAGCCAGGTTTGGATCTGCCAACTGCGTTCCCGTGGGATTCTCCACAACCTGATCACGGAGCGTTTAACCTGTCCCTGGTCTCCACCTAACAGTATTCTCACCCAACCAAGGCCAGGACTTGAATCTTCCAGTCACCTTGCCACTCCAGTTACGATGATCCCTTCCCGCCGCCATGCAACCGATATCGCTCCCAAGTCCCATCCGCACGCAACACCCGGCATATGTCACATTCACGAAACAACACTACTTCATTCTCCCTGGGAATACCTTTCTCACTGGACACGTCGCCAGGATGGTCCGTGGCCTGACCAGGACCACGATCACTGGCTTGACACCTTGATCCTTCAGCAACCAGACCGACACCGTTCTGCACTCATGAGCTTGCATCGAATTGTCCGGCAACAGCAATTGATCGGTACCAGCAGCTCGATCAGGGGGCGTCACCAGGTCGTTTGCTTCACGGCCAGTCCGTTAATTCGCTGGGAATCTCTGCACACTTACCGACCTCATCGAGGACGATGGGATTTTGAACCCTACGGAATCTGTCTTCACCGGCGCTGGCTGGAACGACGTGGTGCCCGACCGGTGATCTATGGCAGTGACCATGATTGGAAGCACTTGTCAGAACACCAGCGACCTTTCTTTCAGCATCGTTTTGGTAACGCATCATCGGGAGCTCCCCGCTGGGACTGGTCCATCGAAGAAGAATGGCGTTACCCAGGCACCCTTTCCCTCGAGAAATTGCCCTCTGAAGCTGGTTTCCTGTTCGTCCCCACACGCCGACACGCAGAACAGTTAGCCACCTACAGCCCCTGGCCAATTATCTACTTGGAAAGAAATTCCAGGAACGCCTGATTCATCGGGACCGATCACAAGTTGGCTTACTGTAGGTACCCCTCTTCCGCCGCCCTCACGGTCTCTACCAATGCGCGGATTTCATTTTCTTCTGTCGGTGTCAGCTGTCGCTGAGGAGCCCGGGGACTTCCACACTCGATTCCTGTACAGGTAACCGCGTACTTCAGCAGAGAAACGTGAAACGAACTTCCCTGGCGATCCCGGTAGTTTTCGATCGGCAGGATGAGGTGTTGTAGCCGCATGGCTTCGGTCCAGTCCTGGGCCTCCAGGGCAGCCTGCAAACCGAGGGCTAATCCGGGGCAAATATTTCCGGCACCACTAGTAAAACCACGAGAGCCCGCAAGAGCAAAAAAAGGGGCAAAACGTTCTGCCGAACCACAATACCAGTCAATGCGTCCTTCATCTGCAGCCACGATCTGGTTAAAGGCATCCAGATCATTGACTGCGTACTTGACTCCCACCAGGTTAGGATGTTCCGCCAATCGCAGGAGCAAATCATCGCTTGGAATCGGCCCTTTCTTATAGATAAATACGGGGCATTCTATTTCATCCAGCAGGCAGCGGTAATAGTCTTCTGCTCCTGCATCAGACAGGTAGGGAAAAGCCAGTGGCATCACCAGGACGGCATCGGCTCCCGATTGGCAGGCACGGTTACCCAGTTCCACGGCAAGCTCGGCTCGAAAACCAACAGGAGCTACGATACTGGCTTCTGAACCCAGCGCCTCGCGAGCATTTTGAATCACGCTGACAATTTCATCGGCCTGCAAGGCGTGAAATTCTGCACTTCCAGCACACGGGATAAAAACACGAATACCCGCCTTGCCCAGTCGGTCGTAGAGTTGTCGCGTCGCCTCCGGGTTCACTTGGCCCTCCTTGTCAAAGGGAGTAACGGGAACTAGCTGTACGGTATGAAATCGCTTCAGATCAAGATCTTTTGTCATCTGCTTTTCGTTCCCCCTATCTTTTCCAATTCGTGTTTCCGCGTATCATGAAACCTTCACGATCCCCGGCTGACACGAAAACCGGTAACTTTGCTTAAGTTATCGGGGACCAGGCAACGCTCGACAACAGGGGATCGCCTCAGCTTTGCTCGAAAATACTGGTTTCTCAAAGGAAAACATCATGCCGTTGACGATCACCGGGGTCACGATCAGGGATATCCGCTTTCCTACATCCAGAGATCTGGATGGCTCTGATGCCATGAACCCCGATCCCGATTACTCGGCCGTCTACGTGACTTTGGAAACCGATGGAGAGTTGTCAGGCCATGGGTTGACCTTCACGATCGGCCGGGGCAATGAACTGTGTGCCAGGGCCGTCGAGGCGCTGGTTCCGTTCGTCGAGGGGAAAACCATGGAATCGATCGCATCCGATATGGCCGGCTTTTGGCGGGAGATCACCGGAGACAGTCAGTTGCGTTGGGTCGGACCTGACAAGGGCGTGATCCACATGGCTACAGCCGCCGTCGTAAATGCCGTTTGGGATCTGTTTGCCAAGATCGAACAGAAACCCCTCTGGAAGTTACTTTCGGACATGAGCCCGGAGCAACTGGTCGGCTGTATCGATTTCCGTTACATCACTGATGCCTTGACTCCCGAGGAGGCCATCGAAATGCTGGCAGCTCGCCAGCCTTCGCGTGGTGAGCGAGAGGCGGAACTTCAGGACCTTGGATATCCTGCTTACACGACATCTGCCGGATGGCTTGGCTATTCGGATGAAAAGTTACGAGCTCTCTGCCAGTCATCCCTGCAAAAGGGATGGTCTCATTTCAAGGTCAAGGTAGGCCAAAGCGTGGAGGATGATATTCGTCGGCTACGGGTCATCCGCGAAGAAATCGGTTGGGACCGAAAAGTCATGCTTGATGCCAACCAGGTGTGGGACGTCAACGAAGCCATCCAGTACATGCAGCAACTGGCAGAATTCCAACCCTGGTGGATCGAGGAACCAACCAGTCCCGACGATGTCCTGGGACATGCGGCCATTGCCCGGGCCATCGATCCTATTGGTGTTGCCACGGGTGAAGCCTGTCAGAACCGGATTATTTTCAAACAGTTGATGCAGGCCAAAGCCATCCGTTTTTGCCAGATTGATAGCTGCCGCATGGGCGGAGTGAATGAGGTTCTAGCCGTCATCCTCATGGCCGAGAAATTCGGCATCCCGGTCTGCCCTCATGCAGGCGGTGTCGGGCTCTGCGAATACGTTCAGCACTTTGCCATGTTTGACTATATTTGCGTTTCAGGATCTTTCGAAAATCGCCTGGTTGAATACGTAGATCACTTGCACGACCATTTTTATCATCCGGTCGTGATGAAGGATGGACGATACATGCCACCAGCCGCCCCGGGCTACAGTATTTCCATGAAAGAGGCTTCTCTTGACGAGTTTGAGTACCCACACGGGCCCGCCTGGTCAGCTTGATGGCAACTGCAGACCAATCCACGAACGAGGCTTACAACGGTAGATTCCTCGCAGACGCGTATCGTCTACGACTCCGGTGGGGGTTCAGCGGGCGCAGCAGGTTGCGTATCGCCAGCGCCGGGAAAAGCGATAGGAACCCATTCCAACGTCACTTTCACACGTTCCCCCTTGCCCACCTCGATCCGCTTCTCAATCCATTCAAAGCCACGACGCCTGATCTCCAGGGAATTCGTACCCGGCTGAACATTAATGCGTAACGGATTCGTACGGGGAATGGCCTCCAACACCTGGTCGTTCAAGATCACCATCACGCCTGGACGATTTTCCGGATCCCATTGGATCACCAGTTGAGGTTGACGCGTCAGGTACCAACCGAAAACAGACAACCCGATGATTGTGGCTATGGCAATCAGTTGCAGAACCTTGACCCACTTCTTCCCCTTCCACTGGCGACTCAATTCAGTCGCTCGATCGCGACGTACGCGCAGTTCAGGCATCGTCTCCGAATCACCGTCCTTCTGAACCATGGTTTCCCGGGATGGCAGCGACCCATGGTCCCCGGCCGTGCCATGACTGGCCATGACATCATTAATCGATTCGAGCAAGATGGACTCATCGTCCTCGATATCCGTATCTACTGGACTATATTCTTCCAATGTCTGCACGAAACGTAACATCGCGCTATCCGCATCAACTTGTTCCCCGTCGGGATAGTTAACTTCAAACCCAGAAATCGACCCGGCCTCACCAACAGCTGCTACCGTTGCTGACTGGCCAAGATGAGTTCCTGGACTTTCCAGGCCCTGGCATCGCTCGAGATCCTGGATCACTTCCTGCATTGATGCTTGCCGTTGCTCCCGGTTCTTGGCAATCATTCGCTGGAACACCCTGTCCAGTTCAGGAGAAACGTCCGGGCAAGAGTCCAGCAGCGACGGAATCGGGCGCTGTCGGTGTGCCACCAGTTTCTCAATCAACTTGTCCGCCGGGTAAGGTGGCTTTCCTGTCAATAACCGAAACAGCGTGCAACCCAGTCCATAAATATCAGCTCGCAAATCAACGCTGCTGACATCTTCCGCCTGCTCGGGAGACATGTAATCCACGCTACCCATGATTTGATTGTTCTGGGTTAAATCCTCGCTGCTGTCCTCGTCCTCAGATTCATCCAGCGAAACCAGTCCCATGTCAAGAATCTTGATACAGCCATTTCCATCAAGCAACATGTTCTGCGGCTTGATATCCCGATGAATCACCCCAGCGTTGTGAGCAAATTGCAATCCACGTGCGGCCTGGATAATACAATCCATCGACTGAGATACCGTGAATGGCCCCTTTTGCTTCAGCCAAACACCAAGATCCTTACCGTCGACATACTCCATAACCAGGAAGTGAATACCCTTATGCTTATCTGCATCGAAAGCAGTCACGATATTGGGATGAACCAACTTAGCAGCCGCTTCCACCTCGCGCTGAAAACGGCGACGGGACTGCTCCGACTGTGTCACTGAAGGTGATAACACCTTGACTGCCACTAGTCGTTTCATGCGACGGTGACGAGCCTTGAAGACTTCACCCATACCACCGCGACCCAGTTGATCCAGGATCAGATAATTGCCCAGCAACAGGCCCTGGTGTTTGTTCTGGTAGACCCGTACCGCCTGGTACTTGGTCAGCTTACCTGCCCGATACAACTTGCCAGCCAGTTTCTGCGAATCAGGTATTTCATTGTCGTCCGCCTCGACAGCCCAGAATGCGCGCACTTCGTCAGCACTCATGATCTCCAGATCATCAAGGTTTTGTACAAATTGTTCGTACGTAACTGACATATGGGTATTGCCTGCAAACGTGTATCTATTCGAACGGGAAAACGAGGCGCAAAATGTTATCCCCTAAAAAGGCCCACATTCTCCAAATTATAAGACGCAACAAGGTCCACTAAAGTTCTTTCACCAAAGATGCCCTATTACAGCATATCAGGCATCAAGCAACTGCTACTAAATATTACTCAGGACTTATTCAAACCATCACTTGATTGAACTAAGTTATTGCTGTGATTAATGTAACGAAAATCCAAAACGCTTGCATCCCCGGTGGTTACCAAGGCCCACGGAAGGGGGAAATACGTGGTTCAGGCAACCAATCTACTGCCACGGAAATCGTTTTCAGGGTGTTACGATGACCTGCCACGCTTTTCTGCAAGCCTTCTGCAAGGTAGTTCCTTTAACATGGATCGCCACGACTTGTTTAAACCATGTACCCCGTTTAAAAAGTTCTATCGCTTTCCTATCCCGGTGGAACTTGCAAGGAGACTTGACCGTGACATTTGACAGCCAGGAACAACGACGCATCATGGGTCTGTTTGCTACGGGCGTCACCGTCGTCAGCACCCAGCACGATCAACAAACATGGGGCATGACCGCCAATGCCATCACCAGCCTATCCCTCGACCCACCGTTAATCCTGGTTGCCGTACAACGCGAAAGCCAAACTCACGAAAAACTAAAAGAAGCCGGCTGCTTTGCCGTTAATATTCTCAGTGTAGATCAGGAAGAGATTTCAAATCGCTTCGCTTTTAAAGGCCCCAAGGATTTCTCTGATCTCGATTTCACTACCGACGTAACCGGGGCGCCTGTCCTGTCCGACACACTGGGGTACGTTGACTGCCGACTCAAGGAGATCCTGCCGGGTGGAGACCACGACATATTCATCGGTGAAATTGTCGCTGGACAATCTACGGAAGGCCAACCTCTCCTGTACTACCAGGGGAAATACACTCAGTTGGTGCTACCGGCTGACGATGCATAAGTCATGCCGCGAACCCTGCAGGCAACAACTGTAGCGTGAGAGTTATTTTTTCGAACCAACTGCCTGTCGCAAATATTCAATCGCTCTTTTTAGCTGTGGATCCCGCGACAGTTCATCCCCCGAAGCACTGATAGTGGCTTCCTGACCACTCCGTGAATCCTGCACCTTCCCTTCCCGGTCAAGGTAGGTATGGACAACGTCCCGTTCACGTCGCTTTCTCGTCACGACCTTGAATTCATCGTCCGTCAACTTGAGATCATATCCGGGCGATGGACTTACACCCCACACGGCATCCTCCGTGGAATCTTTGCGACGATGGATATTCGTTCCATTGGGTCTCCAGTAACTGGCCGTCGTCAATTTAAACGCGCTTTTACCCGCCTCGAACTTGAAAATATTCTGGACGGTTCCTTTCCCCCAGGTACGTTCCCCAACCACCAAGGCGCGTTTGTTATCCTCCAAACAAGCGGCAACGATCTCGCTGGCACTGGCTGAGAATCGATTGGTCATCACGACCATCGGTATCTTCTCGGAAATCTCGGTGGAGCGACTGGCCTCGAAGGTATTGATCACCACGTTATTTCTCGTCCGCGTACTCACGATCCGCCCTTTTTCCATGAACAGATCACAGATCTCAACAGCACGAACCAGCAAACCTCCTGCGTTATTCCGAAGATCCAGGACCAGGGCCTGGTACTGATCTTCACCTTCTGGAACTTGCAGCGCGGCCTGTAATTCCCTGGTGGATTGCTGGCCAAAATTGATCAGGCGAATATAGCCGACCCGGGGTTCTTCCTGGACACGAAAAACCCAGCTTCCATCCGCTCGACGCGTATCCCCAAGCACTGACTCCACGTGAATTTTTTTGCGCATCACATCCAGGATGACTGGTTCCTGCTCACCAGCATGGAGAATCTCCATCTGGACCGTGTCACCCGGTTTTCCACGCATTAGCTTGACCGATTTCTCCAGTGGCATCCCCTTCGTGGGGATGCCATCAATTTTCAGTATCAAGTCACCCGCTCGAATACCTTTCTGGTATGCCGGCGTACCAATCAGTGGGCTGAGAACTTGCAGCTGTTTTGACTCCTCGTCAAATTCAACCTTGATGCCCACTCCACCAAACTCCTGGTCCAAATCTTCTTCTACCTGTCGAAAAGATTCCGGAACGAAGTAAGAGGAATACTCATCTAGCCCGGCGGCCAAGCCTTTCATGGCGTTTTCAAATAGCTCACGCTGAGGTACTTCCTCCACGTAATACTGGTCTACCAGCTGCATCGCTCGATCAAGCATCGGCGAAAAACGGTTGTGAGGAGCCCTCCCATAACAGATCAGTGATCCAGCCAGGAAGCTGATCAAGACAAGCAAATTTCTCAATGGCATGGGATAACCTCAGGAGCCTGTAACAGTTTGGATAATTCCTCTGCATTCGATACGGAATGCCCGCCTACTTCATTAACCCTGCTATCGTATCGTGACAGAACCGAAAAGGCAAAACCGGTTTCCATAAAAGAAACCTTCCTGGCTCGCAGGCCTGAGCAGAAACTTTCACCGGTCATGAGTCACAATAATTCTTTAGAAGGGTACGGGTACGATGAACGCATGCTGTTCCAACAGGCTCCAATGACCGTACCAGGAAGTATAGCGAGTAAAGAAAATAAACAGGACATAGGCAGCCACGACGGAAATAGACAACAGTCGCGACATCCAACGAAAAACAAAATGCCGTCGTTGTGGGTGACGGTAAGCACGACTCAACGCCCATCCGGTTAGCAACCTCGACGGAAAGCTAAACACCACGAAGACCAGGCTTGGCAACACGAACACCTCTCTTGGTGTTAACTCGATTTTCAGCAGGTAGAGGGGCAGGGCGAAGGTCAAGGTAACGGTAATCGCCAGGGAAAACATCAACGGTGCACGACCAGATAACTTCCGGATATATCTCGTATTAAGCGTCGCTTTCAGGTTTCCCTCCACAGCAGCCTGCAATTGAAGAAATGGCAACTTCGGCAGAACAAAACACAGGAGTCCGGTACCCGTGATTCCTGACAGCAAACCCAGCGGATACGGGAATACCGTTGCCCCGATAAACAACAGGATAGGCACGAGCAACCAGATTGCCGCACCAAGAAATCCCTGCCAGCCGCGTACGAAATAATAACCCAGGCGCATTGTACTCACGAAGTCCCAAACCCCATCTCGACAACGAACGTATTTTCCTCGCAGGAACAGCTCCCGTTTCATACGCAACGGAGCTGGCCAGAAAAAATGTCTCAATCGACCACCACGGAAACAAGCCCAGGCAATCTGGACCAGGATCAAGACCAACAAGACCAACAAGAAAATCAACCAGCCTGTTGTCTCACTACTTCCTGGAGCAATCAAGTAAGATGAGTACCAGATATCCGAAACGTAACGAACCGGCCATAACAGCAACCATGATCCCAGGGCCACGCTGCCCAACCTCGAGACCTGTCTAATCCCGATAAATCCATCACGCAGGCGCCCCGTGCTGGCCACCCGCGCCCCGGATTCCAACAAGTAGCCTAAGGTCAACAACTGAACGATCGGAATGGTTGTCAGTATTGCCAGGACAAGCAGCAGGCTCACGAGTCCGAACCACCAGTCCCACCACGAACCAAGCGCCCTCGCCAGCCGGAAGATCAAAAACCACAACAACCGGGTAGCAGGTAACCGCGGTTCTGCTATCGGTTCCGCTGGTGAAATACTAGTCATATCTATACCTGCAAATCCCCAGGGAACCATAACTTGTTCTGAGAATCTCTCAATACCCGGGCCTGTTTCAACGGTTAGTCGCTATACTTGATTATAGCGTGATGAGACAACTCGAAACCTTGACGAAGTCGTAAATCCTGGGCGATCACGAACTGGATCGCTCGGATTACGCATCCTAACAATCTTCCAGGTACCTGGTGCGCCATGGGTAAACGCGACTTGCTTTTCATCGGGATCTGTTTCTGCGGCCTGATCGCCGTAGCCAGTAACCTGCTAAATCGCAGCCTGCTACAAGGTTCCGTTTCGCCACTGGAACAGGATCTTGAAATCAAGACGGATATCCAGGCAACGATCCGACAGGTCAATGATACGTTTATACAGCATTGGTCTAATGCAAACCTGCAGGTAGCCTCACCTGCACCGGACCTGTTGATCGCTCGACGACTGGCCCTGGCCCTGGCCGGCACGACCCCATCGTTTGAAGAAATTCGTGCCCTTCAAGAGCTGCCCGCTCAAGACCGAATCCCCTGGTGGATTAACCACCTGCTTTCTGACCGGAGATATGCTGATTACCTGGCCGAACGCTTGGCGAGAGCTTACGTCGGTACCGAACAAGGTCCGTTCTTGATTTATCGACGGAGACGATTCGTGAACTGGCTCAGTGACCAGTTGGCAGAAAACCGACCCTACGATGAATTGGTCCGTGAACTGGTCACCGTCAACGGGCTCTGGACCGACTCGCCAGCCGCTAATTTCGTGACAGTGACTATCGATCAAAACGGCGACAATCAACCGGACGAAGCGCGCCTGGCTGGTCGAATCACACGAGCCTTTCTTGGCATCCGGATCGATTGTCTACAGTGCCATGACGACAAATTGGACCAGATCGTTCTGGGGCCTTCTGATCAGCCGCGTACGGGATTGCAAACTGACTTCCATCACCTGGCTGCCTACTTCGGATCCGTGGAAAACTCCCTGCTGGGAATTCGGGACCAGCCCAACCAGGAGTACCTGTTTAAATACCTTGGCCAAGAAGAGCAGAAACAGGTCGCGCCGACCGTCCCGTTTTTCTCCCAACTGGCAGGTACCGAAGGATCCAAGCGCGAGCAACTCGCCTCATGGTTGACCGCAAGCGAAAACAAGGCCTTCTCGCGCGCGACCGTGAATCGTATCTGGGCAATCATGCTGGGACAACCGCTGATCAAACCGATTGACAGCATTCCGTTGCATGGCCCGTTCCCACCGGGACTCGAAATCCTGGCTGATGATTTTGCCGAACACGGTTTCGACCTTGCTCGACTCATTCGTATCATTGCGTCACTCGAGGTTTTCCAGATGGACAGCCGCGCTGACTTTACTGTTACCGAAGCACATGAAAATCACTGGGCCGTTTTCCCCCTCACACGATTGCGACCGGAACAGGTCGCCGGTGGTATCATCCAGTCCTGTTCCCTGACCACGATTGATGCAAATGCCCATATCCTCAGACAACTGGGACGTTATTTCAGCCAAAATGACTTCATCAAGCGATACGGTGACCTGGGCGAAGATGAATTTGGAAACCAGGGTGGAACCATTACACAACGGCTCTTGATGCTCAATGGAAAACTCATCGATGAACGCACGAAAGATAATCCATTTACGAACGCTTCCACCCGAATCATGATGGTTACCCGGGATTCTGCCAGGGCAGTTGAAGCTGGTTACCTTTGCGTACTCAGCAGGCTCCCCACTCGCAAAGAACTGGAATACTTTCGTGACCGACTACAAGCATCGACCGGTAAAGAACGATCTCGTTCCATGGAAGATCTTTTCTGGGTTTTACTAAACAGCGCCGAGTTTTCCTGGAACCATTAAACCACTAATGAACAAATCCATGACACGGTCCGGACCTTGTGGCAGTAACGATCACTGGAATCGAAGAACACTGTTGCGCGCGGCAGCTGCCGGCAGCATGTCCTGGTTAACACCGCTGGCAAGATCCCTGGCACGAGCTGCCGAGGCAGCTCCTCGAGGCGCCCCGGCCAAATCCGTAATCGTACTCTGGATGCAAGGTGGCCCCAGCCAGCTGGAAACATTTGACCCACATCCCAATACGGCAATCGGTGGCGACACGAAAGCCATCAAAACCAGTGTGCCCGGTATCAAGATTGGCAGTGGATTGGAACGTGTCGCCCAGCAGATGCAGCACATAGCATTGGTGCGATCTGTCATCAGCGATCAAAAGGACCACGAACGCGCCACCTATCATGCCAAGACGGGCTTCCGACCTGATCCCACGATGGTCCATCCCGCGCTGGGAGCGGTAATTTGCCGCCACCTGGATGACCGTCTTGAGATTCCTCGACACATTTCTATCATGCCAGGTTCTTGGCCTGCCCGTGGTGGCTATCTCGGAGATCACTACGACGCATTTCAAATTGGTGATCCGCGTCAACCTTTGCCGGATTTAGTCAGCAATGTTTCGAAACAACGTAATCAGCAACGCCTGTCCGACCTCCTTGATATTGTCGAACCCGAATTTAGTCGTGGCAGAATCGCCAAACTGGATGAACAAAAAACGCTTCACAGGATTTCAATCCACCGAGCCCTGAAGATGATGTCTTCAAGCCAACTGGAAGCTTTCAACGTAATGAAAACTTCTCAAAACCTCCGTAACCGCTACGGGCACACTCCGTTTGGACGATCCTGCCTGGCCGCTTGCCAGCTCATCAAGGCAGGTGTCCGCTGTGTCGAAGTGACCCTGAATGGCTGGGACACGCATATCAACAACCACGAACTTCAGCAGAAGCAGATGGCCATCCTCGATCCAGCCATGGCCACCCTGATCGAACATCTCCAGGAAGACAAGTTGCTGGAACACACGCTTGTATTGTGGGGTGGTGAATTCGGTCGCGACCCCAGGATCAATCTCGCCGACGGACGCGACCATTGGCCTCACGGATTCACGGTTGCCATGGCGGGCGGCGGAATCACTGGTGGCCAGGTCATTGGCTCAACCTCACCCTCACCAGACTTTGAATCCTCCCGGCCTAATAAAAATATCACCCAGCCACGCAACATTGCAGACATCCACGCCACCGTATTGCAGGCACTGGGTATCGATTTTCAGCAAGAGATGTATCAGCCACCCGTCCGCCCTGTCCCATTATCCGAGGGACAGGTGATCAAGGAATTGATTCGTAGCTGACCAGGTGCTGGAAAGACCCGTCACGGGCCCTAACCCTGGATTCACTGGCATCCCTGCTGGATTCCAGGGTCCAGTACTTACTCGTCAAGCAGTTATCGCTGTGTTACATTTGTCCGGTGGCCAATCGCAACATGCGAAAATGGCTGCCATGACATCAGTGATGATTCCTTTTCTCTGGAGTTCCAGGTGACCATGCAACAGCGAACCTTAACCATCGCTTTGACGCTGGCCTTGTTATTGGTCGGTATCAGTACCTATCTCGGACGGACAGCACCACCTGACACCCGGCCCGTGGAAGGACTTCGAAAAGACACACCTCAGTATTATGCGCTGACCGGCGCTCGGATCGTGATCCGTCCCGGCAAAGTGATTGAACGGGGAACCCTCGTCGTTCGCAACCGTAACATTGTCTCCGTCCAGGCTGGCCAGCAAGCACCCGCCGGAACCCAGGTGATTGACCTGGCTGGTAAAACGATTTACCCCGGCTTGATTAACGCATTCAGCGAGGTGACTTTACCCGCAGCCGCTAATAACGTGGGTGCAAATCACTGGAATACCACCATTCGTCCCCAACGATCCGTGTCGCAGCATTACCAGCGCAACCAGGCGTTGAACGAGAAATTCCGCAAGCAGGGTGTCACCGCACAGTTAGTTGCGCCTGCCAACGGGATCCTCAAGGGAACCAGTGTCCTCGTTTCCACTGATGGAAAGAATGACACCGAAGCAATCATTCAACCCAACGTTGCCCAGCACCTGCGGTTGACCGTACCCCGTGGCCGCGGCCGTGACCTGTATCCCAACTCGCCCATGGGAGCCGTGGCCCTGGCACGGCAAACGTTTCATGATGCTCAATGGTACGCCAGTGCCTGGGCCGCTTACCGCAAGCAACCGACCCTGGCGCAACCAGAACGCAATGATGCCCTCGCTGCCCTGGAACCAGTCCTCAACCGCTCCGGTTCACTCATCACGGATAGTTCGAATGAACTGTTCGTACTGCGTGCGGACCGATTTGCTCGGGAATTCAATACCAGGACCATCATTCGTGGTTCCGGCTACGAGTACCGGCGACTGGATGCCATCAAGAAAACGGGACGCCCGATTATCGTACCCGTTGATTTCGCGCGACCACCGAATGTGGGCACCTCGGAAACCGCGCGTGATGTCACGCTGGAACAGTTAATGCACTGGGACCATGCTCCTGAAAATCCAGCACGTCTGGACCAGGCCGGTGTGGCCATCATGTTAACCAGCCAGGGCCTGGATGATGTCGGCACGTTTCTCAAAGCCGTCCGCAAGGCCGTACAACGGGGCCTCCCAGCTGAGTCTGCACTACGCGCATTGACCGTCACACCAGCCAACCTGTTCCAGGCAGAGGATTCCGTGGGAACATTGGAAACCGGCAAGCTGGCCAGCTTCGTAGTAACTGATGGTGATCTGTTCGCTGAAAAAACCAAGATCCTGGAAACCTGGGTAGGCGGTAATCGCCACCAGTTCTCTGCCGCACCCATCATCGATCCACGCGGCAACTGGATCTTGAAACATCGCACGGACGACAACCAGGACCACAGCTGGAAACTGAACGTAGCGGGGCAACCCAGTAAGTTAACTGCAACCGTCACGGTAACCACCGCTGGAAATGACAAGCCCGTTGATCTCAAGTGCAGCCGGATTACCATTCGCGATGCCCGCCTGAGTGCCGTCTTGCCTGGCAAACCCCTGGGACATGATGGCTTCGTACGCTGGACCCTGGTACTGACTCGCAATGAAAAACAGCAACTACAGGGTTCGGGCCATGTGACCTGGCCAAATGAATCACGCTCCACCCTGGTTGCCAGCCAGTCGGATTCCCAAGCCAAGCCCGTTGTTGATCAACCTGCGAAGAACCCAGACCAGGAGGCAGCCAAGCCAATCACAGCCTCCTTTCCCGTGCGTTTCCCACTGGGAACAGCCGGAAGAGCAGCCCCTCCGGTACAGGACCGCTACGTACTGTTTCGCAATGCTACCATCTGGACCTGCGGTCCCCAGGGAATTCTCAAGGATAGTTCACTACTGGTAGGTGGCGGCAAAATCCTGCAGGTCGGAAGAGGATTTGCGCTACCGGCAGGGACCCAGATCATCGACCTGAAGGGAAAACACATCAGCCCGGGAATCATTGACTGCCATTCTCACATGGCGACCGATGGCGGAGTCAATGAAAGTGCGCAGGCCATCACCGCGGAGGTTCGTATTGGTGATTTCGTGGATGGTGACGATATCAACATTTACCGACAGCTCGCGGGTGGTGTCACCTCATCGAATATCCTTCACGGGTCCGCGAACCCCATTGGGGGCCAGAACCAGGTCATCAAGTTGCGCTGGGGCCAACTAGGTGAACAGATGAAATTCAAGGCAGCACCCCAGGGCATCAAGTTCGCCCTTGGTGAAAACGTCAAGCAAAGTAACTGGGGCAATGAATACACGACACGTTATCCGCAAACCCGCATGGGTGTTGAACAGATCGTACGAGATGCTTTCCAGGCAGCCCGCCAGTACGAAGCTCGCTGGAAACAATGGAACCAGGACCAGGCAGGAATTCCACCTCGTAAAGATCTCGAACTGGATGCACTGGTGGAAATCCTTAATCACAAGCGCTGGATCCATTGTCACAGTTATCGCCAGGACGAGATACTTGCCTTGATTCGTACCCTGGATGACTTCAAGGTTCAGATCGGGACGTTTCAACACATCCTGGAAGGCTACAAGGTGGCAGATGAAATGGCACGACACGGTGCCATGGGATCCGCTTTCTCAGACTGGTGGGCCTACAAGTTCGAAGTCTATGACGCCATTCCCTATAACGGTGCCTTGATGCACCAGGCAGGAGTCGTGGTTTCTTTCAACTCGGATGATCGAGAGCTGGCACGGCATTTGAACCACGAGGCCGCCAAGGCGGTCAAGTATGGCGGTGTTTCTCCGGAAGAGGCGCTGAAGTTCGTAACGCTTAACCCGGCTCGGCAACTGCGGATTGACAGTCGTGTCGGCTCCATTGAAGTCAAGAAGGATGCAGACATCGTAATCTGGAGCGGATCTCCCTTGTCGATCCTGTCTCGTTGCGAACAAACCTGGATCGACGGTCGCAAGTATTTTGATCGCACGGCAGACCTGCAACAACGAGTCCAGTCACAGAAAATGCGGTCTGTGTTAATCCAGAAGATCCTGGCCTCCGGGGAAACCATGCTGGCACCCGGGGAAGGTAAGACACCCGAATCAGAACTGTGGCCTCGCGAAGACCTTTTCTGCACGCATGGTCACGGCCACGATCACTAAAACTCCAAGCTAACAAATTCACTGCCCGAGGGCTTATGATCATGAACTTACTTATTCGCAACATTACCTGGTGTATCCTGGCCACCTTGATCCTGGGAGCATGGCCTGCCTGCTTGCTGGCTAACCCCGAGATTCCGGGTGCACCGCAGGAAAAACCAATTGCACTGGTCGGCGGTACCATTCACCCGGTCAGTGGACCGGTGATTCACAACGGTACCCTGCTGTTTGACAAGGGTCGCATCGTCCGACTGGGCAAAGACATCCCGGTTCCCGCAAACAGCCAGGTAATCAACATCAAGGGAAAACATGTTTATCCCTCGCTGTTCGACGCCATGACCAACACTGGCCTGGTAGAAGTGAAGGCCGTACGAGCATCCGTTGACGAGGCGGAAACGGGCACAGTCAATCCAAATGTGAAGGCCCAGGTAGCCGTCAATCCGGATAGTGAATTGATCCCGGTCACGCGCAGTAACGGCGTCCTGCTCGTGCTTACCGCTCCCACGGGTGGCACGATTTCCGGCCAGGCAGCGGTCATGCAACTCGATGGTTGGACCTGGGAAAACATGACCTTAAAACCGGCTGTCGGGATGATCGTCAAATGGCCCAACATGGCAGCGGTCAGCGACTGGTGGGTGGAGAAGTCTGCCAAGCAACAAATCGAGTCCCGTGAAAAATCACTCAAGACTCTTCACGAAACTTTCGACCAGGCAGAAGCGTACCGACAGGCTCGACTGGCCAAGGTAAAAGACCAGGCAAAGGATTCGCGATGGGAAGCCATGATTCCTGTCCTGACCGGAAAACAGCCCATCATCGTACAGGCCAACGAAATCCAACAGATCCAGGCCGCCGTCGCATTTGCCAGCAAACGCAATCTCAAGATGATTCTCTTTGGCGGTTACGATGCTCCACGGTGTGCTCCCCTTTTGAAGCAACACCAGATTCCCGTCATCATCGGCGGCGTCTACCAATTACCTCGACGACGGCATGATTTCTACGACGATGCCTACACCTTGCCTGAACGCCTTCGGCAACAAGGAATCAAGTTCTGCATCTCCTCGTTCGGTCGCTTCGGAGCTGCCAATGTGCGGAATCTTCCTTACCATGCTGCCGTGGCCGCTGCCTTTGGTTTGCCCGAGGACGAAGCACTGAAGGCCATTACGTTGTCCCCTGCCGAGATCCTGGGAGTCGACCAGCAAGTGGGTTCCTTGCAAGCTGGCAAGGATGCAACATTGATCATCACCACTGGAAACCCCCTGGAAACCACGACCCTGGTGGAACAGGCTTTTATCCAGGGGCGACGCGTGGCATTGAATGATCGCCACAAGCGGCTGTGGCGCAAATACCAGCAGAAGTACCAGCAGTTAAAGAAGAACGCTGCAGCCCAGCCCTGACACCATTGCTAGTTATCCTTGATGGCAGAGACAATCGCCAGGACCGCTTCCTGCCCATCACCAAACAACATCAGCGTGTTCTCTGCGGCAAACAACGGATTCGCGATCCCTGCAAACCCTGGACTCAGGCTTCGTTTAATCACGATCACGGTACGGGCCTTGCTCACTTCGATGATCGGCATCCCGGCAATCGGAGAATCCGGATCCGTCTGGGCCACGGGATTGACCACGTCATTGGCCCCGATCACGATCGCCACATCCACCGTTTCCATCGTCGGATTAATGTGGTCCATTTCCTTGAGCTTGTCGTAATCGATATCTGCCTCGGCCAATAGTACATTCATATGGCCAGGCATACGACCAGCTACAGGGTGAATACCATATTCCACGGATACATCCGCAGCCTCCAGCAGCTTACCCAGGTCACGCACGGCATGTTGCGCCTGTGCAACTGCCAGCCCGTAACCGGGAACCACGACGACCCGTTGAGCGGAATCAAGAATCATGGCCACGTCATCGGCACTCGTACTGCGCACGTTGGCATAAATCTCATCCACATCCTCATCCCCGGCTGCAGCCTGCATCACGCCAAACAGGACATTACCCAGGGACCGGTTCATTGCCTTGCACATCAGCTGGGTCAGGATCAGTCCCGATGCACCTACCAGGGAGCCGGAAATGATCAGCACATCGTTATCGATCACGAAACCGGTTGCCGTGGCAGCCAGGCCAGAATAGGAGTTAAACAAGGCAATCACTACCGGCATGTCAGCTCCACCAATGGGATTCACCAGCAGGAAACCCAGGCCTAATGACAACAACGCAATAGGAAGATAAAGCCACAAATAACCTTCCCTGGTAGTCATCAGGAACAGGCAAAGGATCAACAACGCAACGACCGCGAATGCGATCACGTGACGACCTGGAACCGGGATAGGTTGCCGAAAAGCCGGCAATTCCTGTAATTTTCCGGCCGCCAGCATGCTACCCGAAAACGTCACTGCACCAATCAAGCCGGAGACACCACTGGCCAACAGCGCGTCCCAGGTTTCAACGTTACCCAGGGCCAGGGCCCCTCCGGCAACGAAAACGGATGCCAGGCCACCCAGAGCATTAAAGAGTGCAACGAGTTGAGGCATGGAAGTCATCTGCACGGTTGCTGCCAGGTAGATACCCAGCCCGGTGCCTAACAAGCAGCCAGCCACGATAAAACCGTAATGGTTCTCCGGCAACTGGCTTACCTCGACGATCGCGGCAATGATGGCGATCCCCATGCCGATCGCACCGAAGAGATTGCCACGTACCGCCGTGCGCGGATGCGCCATGAATTTCAGGCCGAAGATAAAAAAAACGGCCGCGATGATATATGCGAGCTTGACCAGTGCCAGTTCCACGGGACCTGTCCTTGTACCGATTAGTGTTCTTAACGTTTCCTGAACATTGCCAACATCCGATGGGTCACCAAAAACCCTCCTACGACGTTCACAGTTGCCAGCGTAATGGCCATCATGCCTAACCAAGAAGAAGTCACACCCACCTGGCCTGCCACGACAATAGCTCCTACTACGGCAATGCCACTGATCGCATTCGATCCCGACATCAACGGTGTATGCAGTGTTGGTGGTACCTTCGTGATCACTTCAAAACCAACGAAAATCGCCAGCACGAAAATCGTCAGGGCAGCCAATCGTCCCCGACCCTGCGGTGCACTTCCGGCCGATGAATCCTCGTCTTTCTCGAGTACCGAAATGGGACCCGTCACCTCTTGTTGCTTGTCCTGGCTGGAAGCATCACCGTCGGGATCATCACCGTCGCCCGGCATATCGCCAGCTGGTTCCAACGGATCAGTCTCGCTGGCGGGATCATCGTTGTCGGGACGGGGGTCATCCTGGCTGCTGGCCGTAGGATCCTGGTCCTGGCCCTGCAATTCATTTCGACCCGGCCGTGGACCGATCAACAATCCCATCAACACCAGGCAGGTGCCAAGGTAAAGTATTTTTCGAAAGCTGGCTGGCGAGCACCTGTTCATCATGATTCTCCCTGTTCATCGGAGTCCGCCACTTCGTCGACCGCGTTTTCAGACTCCTCGCCGGTTCCCTGTGGACTCTCACCACGATCGGCTGCTTCTGATTCTGACTCAACGGCCGGTGGATTGAGCGACGGCAATTCCAATAATTCTCTCAGGCGGGAATGAACCACCTCTCCCTCGTGCGTTGCCAGGGTTCCCTGCACGATCTCATCCTGCAAATCCAGCTGCAGGTCGCCCTCGTTTGTCAGGTGCAACAGGAAAGTCGTCACGTTGTTGCTGAACATCTGGCTGGCATGATTAGGTATCTCGGACGGCAAGTTAGTCGGTCCCAGGATGGTAACATCATGTTCGACCACCGATTGATCCGCCTGGCTCAACTCACAGTTTCCGCCACGCTCGGCCGCCAGGTCGACGATCACACCGCCGGCAGGCATCCGCTGGACGGCATCGGTCGTAATTAATAAGGGGCTTGTCTTTCCTGGTATGGCTGCGGTCGTGATCACGATATCACTGGCTGAAACGATATCGGCCATCAACGCTCGTTGCTTCTCGTAAAAATCATCCCCGAGGGCTTTCGCATAACCACCCTTGTCTTCCGAGTCACCGGTTTCCAATTCCAGCTCCACGAAACGAGCTCCGAGGCTTTCCACCTGCTCACGACAGGCCGGCCGTACATCGTAAGCCTGGACCACGGCACCGAGCCGACGCGCAGTAGCGATAGCCTGCAAACCAGCCACGCCGGCACCAATCACGAAAGCCCGGGCGGCCGACAGGGTACCTGCCGCTGTCATCATCATGGGAAACATCTTGGGTAATTCGGCAGCCGCCAACAGGACCGCGCGGTAGCCGGCAATCGTGGCCATACTGGACAGGACATCCATGCTCTGGGCACGCGTGATTCGTGGCACCATCTCGAGTGCGAAATAGCTGACTCCGGTCTCTGCTAACTGGGAGATCGCCTGCGGGTTGCCCAGCGGATCACACAATCCCAGGACAACCTGTCCCTTGCTAAAAAATTCCAGGTCCGCACGACCGGCCTCTGGATTCGCACCCAGTGATCGTACCTGGACGACCACCTCGGCAGCTGCCAGGCCGGCCCGATCCGGAACCACCTGGGCTCCCTCCTCAAGGTACTGGGCATCGGAAAAACCAGCCGATGCACCTGCTCCCGTTTCCACCAGAACATCCAGACCCGCCTTGATCAGGCGCTTGATATTTGCTGGAACCAGGCTCACCCGACGCTCGCCGGGAAACGTTTCTTTAAGTACCGCTACCTTCATAATTCACGCTTTACCGGGAAAGCTCTTACCCCGTCTTGTTCGCCACCTGCTGCACACTCCATGAACCGACACGAACTTCCTGGCATGCAGATGATCCCGTATCAGCGTACGTCCTTTGCCAGAAGAATGGCTACAACGGACATTAGACATGCTTTATAGCGAATAATTCTCAATTCCAACAGACGTAGCAACTGGATTGAAGGGACCGTGAAGTTGCTTATGCCACTTGATCATGAGCCCTGTAACAGCTAAAATCTAACGTTTTGCCCAACTTGCAGGATTTGCACGAGGAGTAACCCGTCGTGGGTAACAAGACATACATGGCCAAGACCGGTGAAATCGACCCCAAATGGTGGTTGGTGGATGCCGACGAGAAAATTCTAGGACGATTGTCCAGTGACATTGCCGTCATCCTGATGGGTAAACATCGGCCCACCTATACGCCCCACGTTGATACAGGCGACCACATCGTTGTCATCAACGCCGAAAAAGTGGCCTTGTCCGGAAATAAATGGGAGAAGAAAGTCTACACCCGTTATACCGGCTATCCGGGTCTGCGATCGGAAACTGCGGCGGACCGATTGGCCAAGCGCCCCGAGATGATCTTGCGTGAGGCCGTGCGACGCATGCTCCCCAAGAACAAGCTGGGACGCAAGATGCTGAGTAAGCTGAAGATCTTCATCGGTCCCGATCATGATCACCAGGCACAACAGCCGGAATCGATTGACTTACCGGCTGGCCGTTAAAACAAACCATTACCACTCGAATCATCAAGACAGGTTAACAGACTATCATGCTTGTTTCCAAGAAAGACAGCAACACTGGCGAGGCGCTGGGAACGGGTCGACGCAAGTCTTCCGTGGCACGGGTTAGAATCAAGGCTGGCAGTGGCACGATCACCGTCAATAAGAAACCCTACGAGGAATACTTCCAGATCACGCAGGATCAACAGAACCTGACCGGCGTGCTGGATGTTGTTGGTTGCCGCGAGGACGTGGACCTGGCTATCAACGTTCAGGGTGGTGGCACCAGTGGCCAATCCGGTGCCTGCAAGATGGGTATCGCTCGCGCACTCGTCTCGTACGACAGCGAGATGTTTCCTGCGCTTCGAGATGGTAGCTACCTGACGCGAGATTCGCGTATGAAAGAGCGTAAGAAGTGTGGTCTGCATGGAGCCCGCAAGGGAACCCAGTTCTCCAAGCGTTAATCACGCGAATCATCGCTTCCCGGTAGTCTTGGCAACGAATTATGCACGGTGTACCGTTGCGCCCTGGATCCCTGCTACAATGACGGTTTCCATCTGCTTCATTGCAATCATGAGCGGGGCATCATCCCATGCAATCAATTGGTCTCCTGGACTGGACCATCTGTTTTGGCTACCTCGCCTTTGTTATCGGGCTGGGAATTTATTTTTCCAACAAGCAAAAAGATAACGATGACTTTTTCCTGGGCGGCCGCAATATGCACTGGCTGCCAGTCGGACTCTCGTTGTTTGCCACGACGTTTAGCTCAAACTCCTTCGTAGGACTGCCGGCAGAGGGAGCTTTTGGTAACTATCATCAACTACTGGCCATTTTTTTTATCCCCTTTGTCGTCATACCGATCACCTGCATCTGGTTCATTCCCTTCTATAAGAACCTGGGATTCACGAGCCTCTACGAGTACCTGGAAAAACGATTTCACCGTTCAGTTCGCCTGCTCGCGAGCTTGACCTTCATGGCCTACTCCGCGGGCTGGATGGGAACCATGTTGCTCGCCGTGGCCAAGATTCTCAAGGTCGTGCTTGAGACTGACTCAACCCAACAAACATTTCTCATCATCACCATCGTGGGAATCCTGGCAACTGTCTACACTGCGATGGGTGGCGTCAAGGCAGTCATCTGGACCGATACGATCCAGGCGTTTGCCCTGGGAGGTGGCATGTTGTTCCTGTTGCTACTACTCGTATCCCAGATCAATGGTGGCTGGAGCAGCTTCATTAGCGTGGGAAGTGACGCTGGCAAGTTTGACATGTTCCATACGGACGGGGGATTCCGGGAACGCAATATTTTCTCGGCCTGTGCTTACGGGTTCTTCGTCTACATGGGGGGGCAACTTGCCTCCTACGGATCATTCCAACGTTACGTGACCGTGGAGACGGTGAGTGATGCGAGAAAATCACTGGTCCTCAAAGGGGTCTTCACGCTGGTGATCTGCACACTCTTTTTCCTCGTCGGCACCGGGCTTTATGTTTACTACCAGCAATACCATGCCGACATTTATGACACGTTTTCTGTCGGTGGCGGCAAGGACCAACTTCTCCCGCATTTCGTCGTTCATTACGCCGGAGGCTATGGCATGACCGGCCTCATCCTGGCAGGTCTCTTTGCCGCGGCCATGAGCAGCCTGGACAGTGGCATCAACAGCATGACCGCCTCCCTGGTTACCGATTGGTATCGTGGAAAGGAGTTGGGGACCCGGACCAATCGCTGCCTGACAGCTATTTTCGGGATCGGCGTGACCGTTATTGCCTGCCTGCTCTCCTTGATCGACAAGGGAGTGTTTGACATCCTCCTCTCGATTGCCGGCGCCACGCTGGGACTGCTCCTGTCCGTTCTGATGATGGGAATGTTGATCTCCAGGGCCAATACCATCGGCGTGTTAACCGGCGCTATCTCCGGACTCCTGGTGTTCCTTTGCATCCGGGTCAATGCACTCAGCAGCAGGCTGCTCACGGGACTGGAAACGCTGGCACCCTCGCTCCATGGCTACCTGCGGGACCTGCAAGACAATACCTGGTGGGATGGCATGTTCACGACCGTGACCGCTGTTTCCGTCGGGATCGTGGTCAGTTACCTGACTACTCCTCCACGCCCAGAACAGTTACAGGGGCTGACGCTGCGAGATGCAGGCAAGACCGATCCAACCGTTGCAGACTGATCGCCTGTTACGATGCGGAACTGACGCCAACACAGGTCGCTCCAACTGGACCGATTGTAGCGTGCCACGATCCATCGCGCTGTCATAAATCGGTGAGTTCCCCTGCACCCATCCTGCCTGGGCGGTCGATGGAAAGATATACCGGTCACGGATGTCGGGTAATCCTGGTTGACCTTGGCACTTATGCCGAGCGTGTAACCCATTTATCACCAGGGTTTCTGGAAGGATAACACTCTTCATGTGATTTAACTCCGACGAAATCAGGCAACATCGTGACTCACTCCATACCCGACTACATCAAGCTCCACACCGAAGAAACTCCTGTCCTGCCCGGCCTGCAAACAGCCGCCGGGGACGAATTAACTCGTTTATCGAGTGCCTTTCTCGAGGCAACTGGCTGGTCGCTGCACTACCAGCAGCAAGAAGATCAGCAGCAAGAGGATGCCCGTAATCTGCAACCTCCAGCGACTGGCGACCTGGCAGCATCCGTGCCCGTACTGGACCAGGCTCAACAACTCCTGGGAGAGTTCCTGCTAGAGCAGGCCCCCACAACCTCCCAGGAGATTCCGGAGATGGCCCTACCGGCGGCCACGGAACTGGCAACGGCCATCAGTGGCCTGGTTTCCACCCTGGAACAAGCACGCGAAACCGTCTGGAAACAGGAAGCTCAATTGGCCGCTTCCATCCCGGTCAGCGTGCGCAAGGATGAAGAAACACACCTGGCAGCTCGACTGGAATCCATCCTGCGTTGTGGAGCCGAAGCGATCGGCTGCCAGGCTGCGGCTGCCTACCTGTTGGACGACGATACCAGGTACCTGAAGCTGCGCAGCTGCTGGGGCCTACCCTCCCAGCGTCTCCTGGATCCCCCGCGGCCCTTGCAGGGAGCAAGTGTTGATCTGGAGGCCCTGGTCGGACATGCCGTTGTCCTCAAAGATGCATCTTGTATGCCCGAGTCCCTGTCCGAACATACTTTCCCATCCGCGATATGCGTTCCTATCTCGAGTCCAACCGTTCCCCTGGGAACCCTCTGGATTTTCAGCGACACGGACCGCACCTTTAACCAGCAAGAATCAAATCTCGTGGAAATGGTAGCTGGACGTATTTCAGCAGAACTGGAACGAGAAGTACTTTTGCAACAAGCGATTACTGCTTCGCTACAGGAGCGACAGTGGCAACATGCAATGACCTGGCAGGAAAATCGACTTCCACGAAATCCTCCCTTGCTGACTGGCTGGCAAATTGCGGCAGGTACCGAGCAGGCGCAGCAGATCGGGGGCGATTTCCATGACTGGACCATCCTTACGGATAACCGACTGGCAGTGATGGTCGGTGACGCTGCCGGATCAACGATCGAATCTGCACTCACCACGGCCACGGTTCAGGCTTCGATGCGGGCACACATGGACGCCATGCCGCGTCCGGGAGACCTGTTGAATCACGTCAATCACTTGCTGTGGACCGGCTGTACCGGAGATCAATTTGCCTCGCTGTTCTACGCCGTGATTGATGAATCGACGGGCAGGCTGGAGTACAGTGGCGTGGGAGACGTGGCAGGGATCCTGCTGCGGGAAGATAGTTTTCGCTGGCTCCATGCAAATCCATTGGCGCTTGGTACCCAGGAGAGCAGTGAGTATGAAACGGTCGTCGAGCAAATCCAGGTCGGTGACACGTTTGTGCTGTTTTCCGAGGGCCTGATTGCCGGGCATCAACAGCACGATCCTCGGGAGATAGAGGAATCGTTGATCACCCTCTTGAGACAACTGGAAAACGCCACGGCCCACGACATTGTACAGGCCATGAAACAGTGGGGGGCCACGCCAGAGCGAGACTTATCCGAAGAAGATCAAACGGTACTGGTCATTCGCCGAACTGGCTGATCAGCATCCTAAATCTCCCCTGCCTGGACCGGTGTAACCGCTTGACGCCCCGGGTAAATCGCCTAGACTTGATCCATGGCAAGCGGGTGTGGCGGAACTGGCAGACGCGCATGGTTGAGGGCCATGTTCCCGCAAGGGAGTGGAGGTTCGAATCCTCTCACCCGCACTTTTCTTTTTTAGCCAGCTGCAATGACTGCGTGTTTTACCCCCATGAGGGCAGCATGAAATCATACGGCGCAATCTGCCCACCCCTGTTGTTGGTCATTGGATTCCTGTGCTGCTGCCCGGAACAGGGCTATCCTGCTCAACAGGCCAAGGCAAATCGCAAGCAGGCCACAGCAGCCTTGCAAAAGGCCGTTTCATTCTTCCAGCAACAGGTTTCCATCAAGGGCGGGTACCTCTGGCGTTACTCCACGGACCTGGAAAAGCGTGAAGGAGAAGGCAAGGCTTCACCATCCACGGCCTGGGTACAGCCCCCTGGAACACCCTCGGTGGGTGAGGCATTACTGCGCGTTTACCAACGTACCGGAGATCGTTTCTATCTCGATGCTACCCGGCAAACTGCGGAGGCCCTGGTCCAGTGCCAACTTCGTTCGGGTGGCTGGAGCTACCGGATTGAATTTGATCCTGCGCAACGTCGACAGAATTCCTACCGTACCAATGCGAAGAATGTCGGCACACGAAACGTGACCACGCTGGACGATAACACGACCCAGGCTGCACTACGTTTCCTGATGCGACTGGATCACGAGTTGAAATTCAAGGACCCGTCGATCCACGAGACCGTAACCTATTGCCTGGATTCGTTGTTGAAAGCCCAGTATCCCAACGGGGCCTGGCCCCAGCGATTTTCAGCTTTTCCCGAGCCGGGGAAATTTCCCGTTCGCAAGGCCAGTTATCCCGACAGTTGGTCACGCACGTATCCCGGAAAAAACTACCAGGGGTTCTACACTTTCAACGATAACACCATGTCCGATGTCATCGACGTGATGTTCGAGGCCACGGGCATCTACCAGGATGCTCGCTACCTCCAGGCCGCTAAGAAATGTGGGGACTTTATCCTGCTGGCCCAGATGCCGAATCCCCAGCCTGCCTGGGCTCAACAATATAACCTGGCTTGCCAGCCTGCCTGGGCACGCAAATTCGAACCCGCCTCGGTAACCGGTGGGGAATCCCAGGGAATCATGCGAACCCTGCTGAAACTGTATCGAAAAACCGGCCAGGCCAAGTACCTGGCAGCCGTCGAACCCGCTTTGAAATACCTCGAGGCTTCCCAATTGCCTGGTGGAAAACTCGCTCGTTTCTACGAACTGAAGACCAACAAACCACTCTATTTTACGCGGCAATATGAACTGACCTATGAAGCCAATGATCTGCCCACCCACTATGGATTCATCGTTGGATCGAGCCTGCCATCCATTCGCAAGGAATACGAACGCCTCCGCAAGCAGGGACCCGATCAACCGCGCAGTACAACGACTGCTGCCGATCGCGTGGAACGCCTAACCAACTCCCTGCAGCGAGAAGCAGCAGAGATCATCATGTCCCAGGACGCGCGCGGCGCGTGGGTTACCAGGGAACCATTACGGTACCAGGGTTCACCGGATACCATACAACAAACGATCAGCACCAGCACGTTTATCCACCATGTTGACGTGCTCAGTCGCTACCTGGCGGCCACCCGACCAGGTAACTAGCAGCCGCTACGAGCCAGTTCCAGCAAGGTCCTGACCATCACGCCGCTGCCCCCGGCATCGATTTCCGGTTTTGCTTTGTCCTGGAAAGCCGGGCCAGCGATATCCATGTGGGTCCACGTCGTGTCACCGACGAATTCTTCCAGGAACTTGCCAGCTGTGATCGCCCCTCCCCAGCGTCCTTCCCCGATATTCTTTAGATCCGCAATGGGACTTTGAAGCTGCTTCGCATACTCGGGAAACATTGGTAGTTGCCAGGCACGTTCACCGCAACGAGCGGCAGTTTCTGCGATACGATCACACCAGGGCTGATCATTGGTCATTAACCCCACGACATCCAGCCCCAGTGCCACCACGCATGCACCTGTCAGTGTTGCCAGGTTAATCATCTTTGCTGGTTGATAATCGCGGGCCACGTCCAGTGCATCGGCCAGCACAAGGCGACCCTCGGCATCCGTATTCAGGACCTCGATCGTCTTACCATTCCTGGCCTTTAGTACATCACCCAGCCTGTAAGAATTTCCGCTGACCATGTTCTCGACCAGTCCCACCACGCCAATAACATGCTGCGGCACTTTAAGTCGAGCGATTGCTCGCATCGCCCCCAGGACCGTGGCCCCACCAGCCATATCACACTTCATGGCCTTCATGCCATCGGATGGCTTCAAGGACAATCCTCCCGAATCAAACGTGACCCCCTTACCGACCAGGGCCAATTCAGGATGTTTCGAATCATTGCCGCGATGTCGCATGATCAACAACCGGGCCGGCCGATCTGAACCCCGGGCGACTCCCAGCAAGGATCCACAGCGTTCTTCGGCCAGGCGATTTTCATCCCAGACTTCAATGTCAAAACCACTATCCGAAGCTTCCTGGACGGCGGTCTCGGCAAACGTTTCAGGATAGATCACATCGGCCGGTTCGTTGACAAGGCGGCGAGTCAAGTTCACGGATCCCGCGACGACTTCCCCCTGCTCAACCGCCGAGGATTCCGTGGTCAGCCACTGAACATCCGCAAAGGGATGCAGGTTTTTTTCGACCCGATACAGATCTTGTCCCTGGCAGCCTACCAGCGCCCCACAAACGCCACTTTCTACGGCATCGGGAGACCAGTCGGCGTCCAGGCAAAAGGCGACCCGATTCCGGGGTTTACTCGCCAACTGCTTAGCTGCTACCGCAGCCGCTCGAAAAGCGACGGGCGGAGCAAATGCTTCCTGGGATCCCATTCCTACCAGCAAGACGTGGCGCGTGACGATTCCGGGTGGACTCAGCCAGACCGATGTTTCCCCGGCCTTTCCACTGATTTCCGCTGCTTCCAGTAAGGCATTCAATCCACCAGCTGTCGCCTGATCCAGTTGCTGGGCTGCTTGCGGCAAAATGCCTCCTTCATAGATACCGACGACGAGCGCATCTGCATCGATTCCTGTAATGTCCTGTTGGATCGCTTGAATAGGCATGTCCGTTCATTCCTCTTGGCTGGTTCAGTGGTAAGATATTAGTGACTACACGTTGCCGAAATGGTTTTGGGTTTTATGGCTTTCTACTATTCTTGAAGAACGGTTATTCTATCGCCTGTGACGGGGTTATCCCAGCGGCTTATGCAACTCGCACCCCGGGCTCCTCGATTTCAACGAAAACAATGGAATTATGGGTTATCGTAACTTACGACAATGCGTCGAGGACCTGGCGGCCAACGGCCATCTCGTGCGCTGTACAGACGAGATAGATGCTCACCTGGAAGCGGCCGAAATTCAACGCCGTGTTTTTCGTGCTGACGGCCCAGCCGTGCTCTTTGAAAATGTGCGAAACTGCTCGTTTCCCATGGTAAGCAATCTTTTTGGGAGCCTTTCCCGGGCTCACTTCATCTTCCGGGATACGCTTGAATGGGTCCAACGCCTGGTAGAACTCAAAACGGATTCCAATGCTTTCTGGAAAAAACCGTCGCGTTACTGGAAAGCCCCCTGGATGGCCACGCAGATGCGCCCTCGCAGATGCCGCCGTGGTCCCGTACTGGCTTGCCAAACGACGGTGGACCAGTTGCCCCAGTTGCATTCATGGCCGGACGATGGTGGAGCATTTATCACGTTGCCCCAGGTCTACACAGAACATGCCGATGAACCGGGAATTCAGCGATCTAACCTGGGCATGTATCGAATCCAGCTCTCGGGAGGCCAATACGCAGCCAACGAAGAAATTGGCTTACACTACCAGTTGCATCGCGGGATTGGTGTCCACCACGCTGCAGCCATTCGCAACCAATCACCATTTCATGTCAACGTCTTTGTCGGTGGCTCGCCAGCCATGAACCTGGCAGCGGTCATGCCCTTACCGGAAAACCTCTCCGAACTACTTTTTGCCGGGGCACTCGGCAATCGTCGAACCCGCATGGTCGTGGGTGCCAGCCCCTTGCCGATTTACGCGGAAGCTGATTTCTGCATTACCGGCCAGGTAGATCCGGACCGAATGTTGCCGGAAGGACCCTTTGGTGATCACCTGGGATACTACAGCCTGGCCCATGATTTCCCAGTCTTGAAAGTCGAGAAGGTTTTCCATCGACGGGATGCAATCTGGCCCTTTACTGTCGTCGGCCGTCCACCCCAGGAGGATACAAGTTTCGGCAAGCTTATCCATGAAATCACCGGGGCAGCCATTCCCCAGTTAATTGCCGGGCTACACGCCGTGCACGCGGTCGATGCCACTGGCGTTCACCCCTTGCTACTGGCCATTGGCAGCGAACGGTACGTTCCCTACGACTCCAGTTCTCAGCCAGGTGAGTTACTGACCCAGGCAAACGCGATCCTTGGCCAGGGCCAATTATCCCTGGCCAAGTACCTTTGGATCGTTAATCACCATGACAATCCTCAACTGGATATCCACCAGGTCGACAAGTTTTTGCAGCATGCGCTTGAGCGTGTCGACTGGACTCGCGATGTACACTTCCAAACCCAAACAACAATCGACACTCTCGACTACAGTGGACATGGCCTCAACCAGGGATCCAAGGTCGTGATAGCGGCCACGGGACCACCGCGTCGTTCCTTGCCAAACGAGTTACCGGCAGACCTCGCGCTCCCGCCAGGATTCCAGGATCCCCGGATTTGCATTCCCGGCGTACTGGCCATCGAAGGACCTGCCTGCCAATCTGGTCCGGGTACGAACGATCATGACGTGGAAACGTTTTGCCAGGCATTTCACCCGGAACAATCCATCAACCACTTTCCCCTGGTCATCATTGTCGATGACTCACGGTTCGTCACAGAATCGTTTCGTAATTTCCTCTGGACGGTCTTCACTCGCAGCAACCCAGCCGACGATATTCATGGTATTGGTGCCAGCACGATTGCCAAACACTGGCAATGCCGGGGATCCCTGGTCATAGACGCACGGATCAAGCCACACCACGCGCCTCCACTCATCGAGGATCCGGAAGTTACACGAAAAATTGATGCCCTGGCAGCCCAGGGTGGCCCCCTGGCACCGTACCTGTAACCTTCATTAAGACACTGCGTCAAATCGGAACTGGTTGAAACGTAATGCTACTTGCTCAATTCATTGAACCCGAGCTATCGATACTGCAAACCGCCTTACTAACCATCTGGTTATTTGCGATCGGAGCAAGCGTAGGCAGCTTTCTGAACGTCGTCGTTTACCGTACTCCTGCTGGCCTGAGTATCGCTCACCCTCCTTCTCATTGCCCCAGCTGCCAACAGACGATTCGTCGACGTGACAATATCCCGATTTACAGCTGGCTGGCACTACGGGGAAAATGTCACTATTGCGCTTCCTCCATTTCGATCCGTTACCTGTTGATCGAGTTATTCGTGGGACTTACCTTTGCCATTCTGGCAGTAGTAGAGGGGACGACGAATGGATACTCCTTGCCAGGATCCGCTGAAACATTTTCCAGCTTCAGTCCAACCATCTGGATGATCTACGGAAACCATGTCGTCTTGCTTAGTACCCTGTGGTGCATCGCACTGATTGACCTGGATCAACCACAGGTGCCTCGACAAATCATCCTGCCTTGTCTTGTCGCAGCAGGAATTACGATGGCGATTTCTCCTGACTTTTATCCCCAGGGTCCAGGATTTCGTATTGGGGATGAGTGGCGGCTGAATAATTTTGCCACGGCCGTTGCGGGAGCTGGTATCGGAGCGTTGCTGGGATGGGCACTGGAAGCAACGGTCCAGGCTACTCGCTCCGCTCGGATCCCGGGCAATGGTTGGATCCTGTCGGCAATTCTGTGCGGCTGGGTACTCGGCTGGCAGGCTATCCTGCTGATCCTTGTCATCACCACTGCGTTGCTCATCGCGGGCATCACGACGCGCGAGCTTACAGGAGCATCTCTAACAATCACCACGGATCAAACCAAGCCTCGGTACGTGACTGCACAATGGTTGCCACCCACCTGCTGGTTATTGCTTGTCACGCCGATCGTGATTATGACCTGGAGACTGTGGGGCAACTGGTTTCCGGCCTAGAATCGAGGTTTTCTCTTCCTCGGGAAATCGTTTTCTAGGCGAATCGGGGGTGCCGGGGCTGGTCGTTTCGCCTAAAATAACTGCATCTTGCGCCAAGGCCTCGTGAAGGGAACATCCTCCTGGGCTACCAGGAACCTTCACTCCTGACGTGATGGATACCAATCCGTTTTCTCTTTTGGGAATCATGCCATGTCCTGCCTTCTATCAACAATTCGTTTCTTGCAGAAACTGGCTCCGTTAACCTTGTTGGTCATCGTGACAACCATGGTTTCAGCCTGCAAACCCGAGTCAGAAACAGAACGCAATAGCGGCAACAGTGGTTACGCAGTAACGGACAGCAAGAAGCCTGCCGAAGCTGCGCAGGGAAATGAAGCGGCCGAAGACACAACCCCGTCATCACCCACCAAGCCCGGTGCAGTGCCCACGCAGCCACCCACCGTCCCCAGTGCCCAGTTAGATACTGACAAGATACCCGAGGGAAATGCCAAGGAACTCCTGGCCTACATCGAACAGCTAGGTAAGCAACCTCTCCAGGGTGCAACTGAACAGGAGGCCATCGCTAATCTTACCAAGACCCAAAAAGCCATCAGCCTGGCATCCACAAAACTGCTAACGATGGAAATCTCTGACGAGGACCGTGAAACGGTCATTGAAGCGAAACTCCGCGCGCTTGCCATCATGGGCCAAATTGGCGTGGAGGGCATTGACCAGGAAATGCTCGCCTTTGCGGAGGAACTTTCCAAGTCCAAGAATACCACCCTCGCATTCATGGGCAGAAAGATCTTGTTTGGAACCAAGATTAATGACATTCAAACAGGGACGAACAAGGATTTTGCCGGTTTCCTACAGCAGACCCGGGATTTACTTGACGGAAACAAGAACGACGAAGATGTCTTCCTGATCTGTCAGCAAGCCGCCCTGTCCCTGGCAAATGTCGATCAGGCCGACCTGTCCAATCAGTTGTTCCAGGATATTGGCAACACGTTCAAGAATAGCGACAAACCTGAACTTGTTCGTGAAGCCCAGAATATCCTGCAACAAACGTTGTTCTTCGATCTCAAGATCGAAGAGAAAATCGCCGCTTTGCTGGAGGATAAGGACGGGGCCCAGGAATCGCTACTGGCAGGGGTGCAAAAAATCCTTGACCTCGAAACGGCCGGACAGGCTGCCTTTCGCAATATCTACGAAATAGCCACTCAGTGTGAAACACAACAGCAAATGAAAACTGCCCAAGAGATTTACGCGAGAATCGAAACACGTTTCAAGGATCATCCGGACAAGCAACTGGCCGAAACCATCGAGAAGGTTATTACGCGGGGGAAAATTCGAACTTCTCTAGTAAACAAACCTTACGAGATCAGCGGACTCACCTCAAACGGTACGCCATTGGACTGGAAACGTTACCAGGGCAAGGTGGTGCTGGTCGATTTCTGGGCCACCTGGTGCCTGCCCTGTATCCAGGAACTGCCCAACGTGATCGGCCACTACAACAAGTATCATGAACAGGGATTTGAAGTGCTCGGCGTCAATCTCGACGAGGAGCCGGAGCGAGTAAAAACGTTTCTCGCCCAGGCACCCATTCCCTGGACCAATATCATTACTACTGGGGAAAAGACGCTCGGTTTCGACGCGCCGCTGGCGGCCAGCAACGGAATCGACAAGATCCCCTTCACCGTCCTGGTCGCTCGTGATGGCACGGTAGCTGCCATCAACCTACGTGGACCGGAACTGACCGCTGCCCTGGAAAAACTGTTTCCCAAGGAAGAAACCCCTGCTGATAAAAAGCCAACACCTGAAACGCCTGACAAGGAGAAGCAGCAGTCTCTTCTGAAACCTGTCCCAGGAATCGAATTGGTTGCGGTAAAAGACACCGCAGTTCGTGAGGATGGTGCGGAATGTGGTATTGATGAACCAGGCCAAGCCGAGCAGGAAGAGGATATCCAGTCCAATCCTTACCTGGCAGCACCTGGTTTATCCGCCTTTGACCTGGTCGACTATATCCTCGACATGCAGGAAAAACCACGTTCTATCCGCAAGCGAGCTGGTTTCTCCGACGCTGTTTCGGAAGCCGCCGATCGAGTACTGGCCTCTACCAAATCGGACAAGTTGCAGGTCATTGCGATCCTGGGAAAATCTGCCATTCTCCATGAACGAGCCCAGTTGGGAGACGACGCTGCGGACAAGAAACTGCTGGCATTCCTCCGGACTATCAAGGACGACAAGCGCGAAAAGGTAGCCCGGGAAGTTCGGTTCCTAGTCGTCGAACGGCAGATCCTTGAAGTAGATAATTTGCCCCTGGAAAAAGTCACGGGATTACTGGATGACATCAAGGAATACCTGGCCGGGGAAAAGATGACGGAACGTCATTTGCGACTAGCGTCCAGCGTGGTTCACGGGATTAATCGCCTCGAGGACGACAAGCAGCGAGAAACCTATTTCACTGACTTCGGTGCTGTGTTCAGCAAGAGCCTCGACAAGCAACTGTCTCAATACGGAAAAAAACTGAGTCGTAAACCATCACAATCATCTTCCGATCTGGTCGGAAAACCCCTGGAGCTTACAGGAACCACTGCACTGGGCACCGAGTTTGACTGGAAGCAATATCGCGGCAAGGTGATCCTGGTTGACTTCTGGGCAACCTGGTGTGGGCCCTGTCGTCGAGCGATGCCCCAGGTCAAGGCACTGTATGAAAAATACCAGGGAAAGGGTTTTGACATCGTCGCGGTCAGCCTGGACCGGGACCTGGATGCACTGGCCAAATACTTGAAAGAAAATAACATCCCCTGGACCAACCTGGCCGGCGACGCCACCCAGGAGCTGGCGCGGAAATACGGGGTTCGTGGCATCCCGACCATGATGTTGATTGACCAGGCTGGCAACGTGGTCGACGTCAGCCATAACGTGGCCCAACTGGCGCCACGGATTGAACCGCTCCTAAAGCCAAAAAAGGCCGCTTCCAAAGAAGACAAAAAGGATTGACGGGCCCTAGTCCTGCTGCTCGTCCGGCAACATATGCCCCATCTTGGTGCGTTTGGTGGTCAGGTAGGCTGCGTTGTGTTCATTGACGTCAGGAATGATCGGAACCTGATCTACCACCTTCAGGTCGAAACCTCTCAGGTTGAACGCTTCGGTCTTTTTCGGATTATTGGTCAGTAATCGAATTTCCTTAAGGCCCAGATCTTTAAGGATCTGGATACCGATCCCATAATCCCGCATATCAACCTTGAATCCGAGGGCCTGATTCGCTTCTACCGTATCGAGTCCCTCATCCTGTAACGCATAGGCCTTCAGCTTTTCGACAAGCCCGATTCCCCGTCCCTCCTGGGGTAGATAAACAATAACACCAAATGCTTCCCGGCCAATCATCTGTAATGCCATCTGCAACTGATCGCCACAATCGCAGCGCAGGGACCCCAGCAGGTCTCCGGTAAAACAACTGGAATGCATGCGAACCAACGGTGCCTGCGGAGACTCGTTCAGGTTCCCACGCACGAGGACAATGGGCTGTTGGGTTTCATATTTCACGTCATAAACAATGACTTTCCATTCGCCAAAATGGGTCGGTAACTTTGTCTCCACGGATCGACTGACCATTTTTTCTGTGAGACGACGGTAAGCGATCAACTCCTCGATCGTAATGATCTCGAGATTTTTTTCCTCCGCCATTTCAAGTAACTGGTCACGTGTTGCCCGGTTGCCAGATTCATCCAGGATTTCGCAAAGCACGCCCGCAGGGGTCAAGCCTGCCATTCGCGCCAGGTCAACTGCAGCCTCGGTATGTCCTGCACGTCGCAGGACACCTCCCTCCTTGGCAAGTAACAAGTGAACATGACCAGGTCGGACAAAATCCTCTGGACGACTTTTTGGATCCACGATCGTCAAAACCGTTCGGCTGCGTTCTTCCGCAGTAATACCTGTTCGATTGAGCCGATGATCCAACGGTGTCATGAAAGCAGTCCCCAGCGGAGCTGTATTCGTATCGACCAGGGGTGTCACCTCGAGACGTTGGCAAACATCGGGCAGGATCGACATGCAGAAATCGCCTCGGCCCTGCATGATCAGGTTGACGTTTTCCGGGGTGGCCTTTTCTGCTGCACAGATAAAATCGCCTTCATTCTCACGACCCTCGTCGTCAACCACGATCACGACTTCACCACGGGCAATGGCATCAACTGCCGCTTGTACTGAGGAAAACTGGTGAGCCATCGTTCACTCGCTTTAAACACCGACTATTTCAGTCGATTCGACAGGGGAAATTCAAGGTCGAGAAAATTACATCCCGGAGCTATCAATCGGCGACCTTCGTATTGTATTATAAGGGGCAACATCGTTTTGCTTCTAGGGCCACTCCGGTAGAGCCCTGAACAAGAATCTAAAATTAACCGATGTATGGCGCAGCGCTAATGTTAGAGCGAGAAGAACTGATCGAGCAGGCGTACCTGTACAAGATGTTGAGTGAACGTCTTCCCCGGGGAATTCCCCTTCAGGAGGTCCTGGAACAGGTCCGGGAAGAGTCCCTGGCAACCACCAAGTTGCCCCTGGCACTTGATTACATGCTGGGCGAATTGCGACATTATGGGGTCATGTCACCGGCCATGAGGCACCTGAGCCATTACTTTGCACCGTTTCAAACTTACCTGATCCAGGAAGCGGAGGAAGAAGGAGGGCGTTTTGACATTCGCACCGCCTTCGAAATACTGCAATGCGAGGTAGAATACCGGGCCTCAGACCCATCCCCAGCCGGGTTATTCCTCTTTCAATTTGAAACACTTTGTCGCAATCGACTGAAATACGACCAGGGCCTGAAAGCCATTTCCCAGGATTCCTGTTTTAATAGTGACTGGCAATCATGGATCCTGATCGTCCGTCGCCAGATGGGGATCGTCGACTTCGCAGATATGGTGTACGTGAGAAGCAAGCACTACTATCATCGTCGTTTCGGCGAACATAGCGAAGAACCTCCGGAAAAACCGCTTTTATTTGGGATCAAGGAGGGAAAGATCGCCTGGGCAAGTCGGCAAAAAGATCCACTCTTTCTGTTCAGTGCGTTACAGCGGCAATTGGGCTATCCGGAGGTACCACGTCCGAAACCGACCGATGACGCTCCTCAACTGGCTGCCCAATTAGCTCGACGGATGGAACAGCTGGAAGGCCGTCTCCAGTTGCTGGAGGAAGAACAACGCGGAGGGATCGATTTAAACAAGTTTTTCCAAGGTGAAGCACCTTTTTCACAGGATGCAGAGCCCTCCTCTGGATAAGCTCCTCGGATAGACATCCGCCTGGTATCAGGAAGTCTCTTTTCGCCTCCCGATAGCACTCGGAGTTTATGGAAAAAATTATCTCAAAACCCCTGTTATTGCGGTTTAATCGGCTGCAATCCCGTGGTACGATTGCGAAAACCATTGAGGTTTTACAGACTTCCGTCAGGATCCTTTTTTGCTAACGATTGCCTACGTTTCCAGAGCCTAAATTGGCGCAATGCCTCGCCGTGAACTTCCCGCTTGACTTACCTCCCGCATCAATCTTTATGGCTTGCCTAAAAGTCCTTCTGGCTTTCCCCCTTGGCAGCTCCCAACAAGATAACAACAAAGATCGTTTTACTTTCGCATCCCGTTGATACCATCGTTGCACCGCAACAAATCATGGGCACATTTCAACAACAAGACTACAATTAAAATCGTATTCGTGGATTTTATTACTCATTAATAACTCAACCCAGCGACATCCAGAGAGTTAGCAATGTCAGCAACAACTGAAAACCAAGACCCGACTGTCAATAACATTGAACAAATGGAAAGTGCGACCGTCAGACTGGTCGGCGATTCCGGCGATGGAATGCAATTGTTTGGAACCCAGCTGACCAATACGTCTGCACTGGCTGGAAACGACGTGGCCACGTTCCCGGATTTTCCTGCGGAGATTCGCGCCCCACGAGGCACGCGTGCTGGTGTCAGTGGCTTCCAGGTACAATTTGCATCTTCTGAAATTTACACGCCAGGAGATCAACTCGACGCCCTGGTCGCCATGAATCCAGCAGCCCTGGTTACGAACCTGGCTGACCTGAAACGGAATGGATTGTTGATCGTCAACGAAGACAGTTTTGAAGCCAGGGATCTGAAGCTGGCAAACTGTGAAACCAACCCTCTTGATTCTTCCGAGATGGATGCTTACCGACTGTTCAAGATTCCCATGACAACCCTGACACGTAATGCCGTGGAAGAACTCGGGCTCAGTGTCAAGATTGCTGATCGTTGTCGAAACTTTTTTGCTATGGGCCTCATTTACTGGCTCTATGAACGTGACCTGGAGCCAACGTTACGGTTTATCCAGGAAAAATTCGCTGGCAAGCCTGACATCGTATCCGCTAACGAAAGAGCGTTGCGTGCAGGGTGGAATTTCGGTGAAACCACCGAGGCCTTTGTCAGCACTTATCACGTTGATCCAGCAGACTTGCCAGCCGGCACGTACAACAACATCATGGGCAACCAGGCCCTGGCCTGGGGACTGATCGCTGCTTCCAAGATGAGTGGCAAAGAGTTGTTTTGCGGGACCTATCCGATCACACCGGCCAGTGACATCCTGCACGAACTCAGCAAGCACAAGAATTTTGGCGTCCGAACATTCCAGGCAGAAGATGAAATTGCAGCCGTTTGCTCCTCGATTGGTGCTGCCTTTGGTGGAGCCATGGGCGTTACGGCATCCAGCGGTCCAGGTATTGCGCTCAAGGGGGAAGCAATCGGTTTAGCTGTAATCCTGGAACTACCGTTAATCGTGATTAATGTCCAGCGAGGCGGACCCAGTACCGGCTTGCCCACCAAGACCGAACAATCTGATTTACTTCAAGCCATGACCGGACGCAATGGTGAATCACCGTTACCGGTAATTGCTGCCCGCAGTCCTGGTGATTGCTTTGACGTCGCACAGGAAGCATGGCGACTGGCGGTAAAATACATGACCCCAGTTATGTTGTTATCCGATGGATATATCGCCAACGGTGCAGAACCCTGGTTAATCCCCAAGGTGGACGAACTGGCCCCCATACCAGTTACCCATCCAGGCCCTCCCGACGACGGCGAAACCTTTCAGCCCTACCAACGCGATGAGAAACTCGCTCGCCCCTGGGCCCTTCCTGGTACACCTGGTTTGATGCATCGCGTCGGTGGCCTGGAAAAAGCAGATGGCACAGGCAATGTCTCGTATGATCCCAACAATCATCAGAACATGACAGATATTCGTGCTCAGAAAATTGAAAGCATTGCCCATGACATTCCACCACAGTCGGTGCTGGGACCGGACAAGGGTGATCTGCTGGTACTCTCCTGGGGAGGAACCTACGGATCCTGCATGACTGCCGTAAACCGCTCGATTGCTAAGGGAATGTCCGTAGCCCATGCCCATCTACGTTACCTCAATCCATTCCCAGCCAACCTGCAGGAACTGCTTTCCTCCTATCGCACAATCTTGATCCCTGAACTTAACGCAGGTCAGTTACGATCGTTAATTCGATCAACGTTCCTGATGGACGCCGTCGGCCTTAACAAGGTCCAGGGAAAACCATTTGCCGTCACTGAAATCGAATCTGCTATCCAACACGAAATTGATACATTGAGTTCTGAATCATGAGCAGCGAACTACCCGTATTGAAAGCGTCAGATTTTGCCAGTGATCAGGATGTCCGTTGGTGTCCCGGTTGCGGTGACTATTCCATCCTGGCGCAAATGAAGAAGGTTTTGCCAACACTCGGCACACCACCGGAAAACCTGGTTTTCATTTCAGGGATTGGTTGTTCCAGTCGGTTTCCTTACTACATGGATACCTATGGAATGCATAGCATTCATGGTCGCGCCCCTTCCTTTGCCACGGGACTCAAGGCCACGCGACCGGAACTGGATGTCTGGGTGATCACGGGGGACGGAGATGCACTGAGCATCGGTGGAAACCACTTGATGCATTGCATTCGTCGAAACCTGGATGTCAACATCGTACTTTTTAACAACCGTATTTACGGTTTGACCAAAGGCCAGTATTCACCCACGTCCCCCCAGGGCAAGGTTACCAAGAGTACGCCCATGGGCGCCATCGACAATCCCATTCATCCACTTTCGGTTGCTATCGGATGTGATGGCTCATTCGTGGCACGCTCTATTGATGTCAACATCAAGCACCTCAGTGCTACCCTGAAACGAGCCGCTGAACATCGCGGAACTTCTTTCATCGAGGTCTACCAAAACTGCAACGTTTTCAATGATGGTGCCTGGGATTACGCAACGGATCGCGGAACCCGGGCGGATAACATTGTTGAACTGGAGCACGGTAAGCCGCTCATCTTTGGCAAGGATCGTGACAAGGGTATCCGGCTCAACGGCATGGAACCAGAAATCGTTGAACTGGGCAAGGGAATCAAGGAAGACGATCTCCTGTTCCATGACGAAAAGGCACCAGAGCCCAGCCTCGCTTACCTGCTAAGCCGCATGCGACAACCGGACTTCCCGGAACCCATTGGTGTATTTCGAGCCATCGATGCGCCGAAATATGACGAGCTGCTGAATCAACAGGTTCAACAGGCGCGTAGCGATCGTGGGGATGGGGATCTCAATACCCTGTTCACCACCGGGGACACCTGGGAAATCACCTAGGAAAGAGATGCCGGTTGCGAGTAACCTCTCTCGTTATGGATCCTGGTTTCAAGTTAGCTGTAGGGCTGCTTGAGCGGCTTGATCACCACGTCTGACACGTGTGCGTTAGGTGGCAAGCCGGCAATCGCGGCGATCAATTCACCCACTTCTTCTGCCTGTAAGATCGATTGGCGATGTTCTTCGCTAACCGGATTCGGTCGATTGACGAGGATAGGAGTATTCACCTCGCCCGGGTAAACATTGGTTACTCGGATTCCATGTTCGGCATCTTCATTCGCCACGGCTGTCCCCAGTGCGGTCATGGCAAACTTGGACGCAGAGTAAGCAACTCCACCCAGCGGCGACGACCGTTTGCCGGCGATCGAGGAGATGTTAATGATCAATCCCTCACCCCGTTCCCGCATTTGTGGAAGCACCGCATGCATACAGTAATAAGTTCCGCTGGCATTAATCGCCATCACGTGATCCCATTGGTCCGGTTCCATTTCAGCCATGGACCGGGTTTTAATATTGGTTCCCGCAGAGTTCACCAGGATATCAACAGGCCCCACTTCGGATGCTACCCATGCAAAGAGAGATGACACGCTGTCGCGACTCGAAATATCGACGGCATGACAAAGAAACGGTGGATCGCCATCCCAGGCATTCGCCGCTTGCTTCAGCACCTCATCTCGACGGCCACAAATGACAACACGACAACCCTCTGCTGCAAAAGCCCTGGCGATTCCTTCTCCAATCCCAGTTCCGCCACCGGTGATTACTGCTGTTTTCCCTTGAAGTTTCATTATTTACCACCTAAGAATAATCGAGATTCAATATCCTGATACAAGTTTTATTTTACGATACCGAGATGACTACCCGGTAGACGTGTCGTTTTCACTTACTGCCCAAGCCGATTCAATAATTCCTTACGCAAACCCTGATCCGTCACTTTCTCGGCAACCTGGCGAGCTTTTGCGCTAACTCGTTCCGCCCCGGCGGCCTGTTTCGCTCGTCGCAATCGATCCCTGATTTCACACAAGGCATATCCCTGGTTCAACGGTTCTTCAATTGCTTCCGCAGACGTTTCAGCCAGTTCGAAGGATCGTTTAGACATCTCCAAGCATTGCATTTGGACAAGTCGACTAGCCATATCACCCGTGATATCCGTGCGTTGTCGGGCATCCAGAATTTCTTCGAGAGCCTCGAACGCCTGGCCGACAAGCTTGTCGCGTGACTCAAGCCGTTTTAGTCGATTTAAATGAAATGCCAGGTTTAACTTGGCAATTACTTTTTCCTCCGGCTTCTCGGCATTCTCAGCAATCGTGGCTCCTTCTTCCAAAAGGTCGTTTCCCGTATTCATTTGATCGAGGAAACGGATCTGAATTTCGGCCATCTTACCGATCAGGGCAACTGACAGGTCTACCTCTGCAACCTCTTCAATCGCCCTAGACACCTGCTTTAAGACGTCCGAGGCCTTGTCCACCAGTTCATGTTTTCCATAGGCATAAGCCGTTGAATTCAAAGCGGCACCACGCTCGTAAGCTCCCTTGACCTCCAGGGCAGTATCGACCGCCAACCCGATCGTGGCCGTAGCGCCCAGGGCATCACCCTGTTCAAACTGCTGGTCTGCAATTCCCACCAGTGTCTTGCTGCGATTGCGCAGGCTTCCAATCTTCATGGCCTGCTTGAGCTGGCCCTGCACGGAAACATCAGGCTTGTCATCCGATTTACCACAGGAAACCAGGGAAAGACAAACCATGCTGACCGTCAAACACCAACTGACATGGAGTCTTGATAAGAACATCGGAAAACCTTTCGACCGAGAAAACACCCTCAAAATACAAATTGGACCTGGTTAAGACGCGCCTCGGTTTCTGCCATGAGGGCATCTTCCGCCTCTTCATCGTCCGCTACATAGGTCACGGAAAAACGCAGGCATGGCCCAGCCTCATCCCACGGCACGGTAACAATCGAGTGTTCCGTGATCAGGTATTGGCTAGCCGCCTCACCGGTTTCGAATTCAGGACCGTTCACAATTCCCTTCGGAGCAGCCATGTAAAGGAAATAGGATCCCCCTGGCATCGAGCATTGAAACCCACATCGCGTCAACATCTCTACCAACTTTTCCAATCGGCGTCGGTATTTCAAACGAATCCGTTCGGGGATACTCTCGTTGTCCAAGGCCGCCGCAGCAGATTTTTGGATGGCAATAAATTGGCCGGAGTCACTGTTATCTTTAACATCCGAAAAAGCCTGTACAATCCACTCGTTGCCGCAAACCCAGCCGATTCGCCAGCCGATCATGTCATAGCCCTTGGAAAGGGAATGGATTTCTACGCCCACGTCCCTGGCGCCCGGAGTCTGCAGGAAACTCAACGGTTCTCCTTCAAAGGTCAACATCACGTGCGCTGCATCCTGGATCACCACGATGTTATGGGTCTTGGCAAAATCAACGACTTGCTCATAAAAATCGGCGGTAGCATTTTTTCCCGTGGGGCTGTTGGGATAGTTGATTACCAGCAACTTGGCCTTGGCTAATACCTCGGTCGGAATAGATGCCAGGTCTGGAAAGTAATTATTTTCCGCCAGCAACGGCAGTTGGTAGACAGAGCCTCCATAGTACCGGGTATGAGTAGCCGCTACCGGATAACCTGGCACGGTCATCAACGTGATGTCTCCGGGATTAATGAAACATGCCGGTAACATCGCCAACGCCGTCTTGGAACCGATGCAGTGGTTAATCTCAGATCCAGGATCCAGTTCCACGCTGAACTCTCGCTGCATGAACCGTGCGGCTGCTTCCTTGAACTCCAGGACCCCATTATCAGCATATCCACGATTCTCAGCTTTATGGATTTCTTCCGCCATTGTATTGCGCACGGCATCATCAGCCGGGCTGTCATTTTCACCGATACCAAAGTCCAGTAATTGCTTATCTGGATGATCCTGGATCGCCTTTCGCTTGGCACGCTTGATCTTCTCAAACTTGTAAATATCGGTCCCTTTACCGTAATTCACACCACCAATTCGATCGGCAAACAATGTTTGAAAATATGGGTCACTCATGGAGTCGTTCTATCCGTTCTGGAGCCTCGAAGATCTGGATACCAGCCCTTTGCTGCTGGAATGAAGTGGCTGTTCCGCGGCGATACCGTGAGCACGTCATTTTTGCACGCTGGACAGCGTTTCAACCTAACGCAAGCAGTCCCCGGAGACAACCAAGCGACCCTGAAATCGTCTTACTATCAAGCATGAAAGAAGAGATGCGAGTCTGTCGACTCACCTCATGCAGCCGAGACAGTCCCATCAAAATCACCGAGGTATTTACTGCGGACTTCCGGGTGGTTCCTAACCTGGTCGGGCATTCCATGGCACAGCACAGTTCCCTCGTTGATCACGTAGCAGCGATCCACGATTTCGAGAATTTCCCGCGCAGCATGGTCCGTGATGAAAATCGAAATATCCTGTTCTCGCAAATCCTGGATGACTCCCTGGATACTCTGAACCGTGACCGGATCAATCCCGGCAAAAGGTTCATCCAGCATCAGTATTTCAGGTTCCGAGATGAGTGCCCGGGCAATCTCGAGTCGCCGTCGTTCTCCACCCGACAACTTCGAGGCACGTGATTTTCGCAGGTGTAAAATCGAGAACTGCTCCAACAGTTGCTGACAACGCTGTCGCCGAACCTTGCCACGAACGTTCAATAATTCCAACATGCTCAACAGGTTCTGCTCTACGGTTAGCTTACGAAAGACGCTGGATTCCTGGGCCAGATATCCCATCCCGCCATCCCGAGACCGACGGTACATGGGCCAATTGGTCACGTCCAATCCATTCAGCATGACCTGCCCCTGATCTGCATCAATCAATCCGCAGGTCATGCGAAAGGTCGTCGTCTTGCCTGCTCCATTGGGACCCAGCAAACCAACAATTTCACCGCGATCAACAGCGAAATCAACACCATTGACGACACGACGACGGCCAAATGTCTTGATCAAGCCCTGAACTTCAAGCACGGGCATTTTCTCTCCTCCTGGATCCAATACCACTGAATCAATTACCACAGTTCGACTCTTTCACCTACCCTGTCATTGGATCATTCGCATTTGTAAGAAATTGGGAACGATCGGTACCTTTCCCCATCGCCAGGAATGCGGCCAGTAAACAAACATCGCCTGGCCAATCAGCAATCTACGAGGAACCGTGTGCTTCTGGTAGCTGAGTTTTGGATCGGCAGCCCACATTCGGCCATCGAAACTCGCTGGACTGTTATCCCCCAACGGGAGAAAATCATCTGGACCCAGCGAGCCGGATTCCGGAATCAACAGTTCTTTAGCGTTCTGAAAATAAGAACTGTCCGCCCAGCGTTGAGGTTGTGAAAGGATTTTCCAGGGATCCTCATACTCCTGGTTGCTATAATCCAACGTGTCTGATCCATCGGTGGCAATGTAGTAAACGTCACGTAGTATCCGCAGCCGTTTCACCTGCAGGGCCGCTGAACGACTCCCTATACCGACCGGTGCCAGGTCGCCCGGATCGTCTGGTCGCCAGTGCGGCGACAGTACCGGATCCGCCTGGTAAGTCGTGGGCCCCTGGAACGATACCAAACGATTGTTAACCCAAAGTAGTAACTCGTTGTCGACATTTGAAAATCGCAATTTGTAGGAACCGGCTCCGATCATCTTGGTCGCGCCCTTTGGATGTTTCACCTGGGCGCCCTGCGAATCGGTAAAGACTTCCTGGTTACCCGTTGGAGCAACACGAGATAACGTGGCCTGGCCTGTCTGAACATCAATGGAACATTTAAAGTGCGTTCCCCCCTCCAGGAGGTCCAGCAACACCTGACCCGTTTTGCTCATTACCTCGATTTCAAATTCGGCAGCCAGGTCACCCACCCAGTTCAATCCTGTTGCGGGGCCAGCTTGTTCTTCGATAAACCACCGTCCGTCAATACTCTTCTGGGCAATTCTACCGCGGTTGTAACCGTAATAATCGGTGATCAACATTCCCTGATCGTTTCGCGCTGCTGCGGATCTCACGTTAGACCAATCTGACCGGTCAGGTGGAAGATGACGGTAGCGAAGGTAACTCACCTGATCATTGCTCTCCTGGACCTGGTAACCTTGCTGGTTCGGCACTGTCGCCCAGGTCCCCTCTGGTAATTCTCCATCCGGTGACCATGGTTGCCAACTGGCTGGCCAACCTACCCGCTGCAACGTCTCGGCAACATAATTGGAGTCATGAACAAGCTGCAACATTGCCAAAAGTTTCCTGGGAGACTTGCGAACAATCTGGAAAGATTTCCGATCCACAGCATCCGGTGGCACCGCATAGATATCACCCCCGGTGATCTTGATCCGCTCGCCCGGTAAGCCAACCAACCGCTTGATATAGTTTTGCTTCGCATTACCTGGAAACTTAAAAACAATCACTTGCCAGCGCTTTGGATCACTGATTGAATAGCTGAATTTACTAACCAGGATTCGATCGCCATTAAAAGACCTTTCGTTGGGTTTGCTCTCCTTGTCCAGCGTCAACGGATACCGGCATAAGGGGCAATCCGTGGCAATGACTTCTTTGACATTTGGGTTATCGGCATTCTCCACGCTGGCACCTGTCTGGTAGCGGTAACCACACTCAATACAGGTGATATCCATGTGGCGACCATGCAACGTAGGAGCCATGGATCCAGTTGGAATCACGAACGCTTCCAACAGGAACATGCGAAAAATAAAGGCGAGCATGATGGCGATCGCGATCGACTCCACGTAATCTCGAATCACATGGTAACCATCACGTGGTTCAAACTCTCCCTGGCTGGCCGTCGTTGTTTTCATGGGCTGTTCAACTGGTTCCCGAGTCCAATTCATATCTCCAAGGAAAACTCTACGCAATGATCAGGAAAATCGTTCGCTAAATCAGCTGGCTCGCAAGATGCTACCAACCCCGATCCTGATCCATGATTCCCACGGCAACATAGAGTCCCTAAGAAGTAAAGAAATATACCGAAAAACCACATTCCCCGATACTTGAACTCCCCTTGATACAACATACCCCAACTTCACGAAACCGTCTGAATACCCGTACGTTGAGGCTCTTTGAACTCTTGGTGCTAATGCTCAAATCGTAAGATTTTTCCGATAATTGCCCGATTGGAAATCCCCAGCTGCTCGTAGCGACTGTCATCAGAAATGGGCACATTGTCACCCACTACGAAAAACTCTCCTGGTTTCAGAAACCGATGCCATTTCCAGGGTCCCGGGCGATGGCCCGGTCCGATCCAGTGCAGATCACGCGACAGACGTACACGCTGAACCTGCAAGGAAAGTCCACGAGCCGCTATTGCCAGGGGATGTTCGGGATTGAGGCGGGTAGGGGGCAGCGCGGATTTTTCATTCCTGAGTGTAAAACTTTGACGGCACCATGTTTTTCCATTCACTGCAAGGATCACCTGCCGGTCTACCACGGCAAATTCCAATTCATGCGATCGTCGATCGAGGTTGTGATGAAATCGTCCCTGGACAAGGGAGCGACTATTCCGGCGCAACTCGTAACGGCGTCTCCTGGTATCCAGTGCCACTTCAAAAACATCTCCTCGCGAAAAGAGGCTCACCACGAGCAGCCCCTTGTTCTGTATGGTCAATTTACCCTGAAACAACAGGTCATGAACCTGCACCAGTGGTCCGCGTGATTGTCCATGATTATATGTGTAATGATCATAGATCGCTGACACGGCAGTCCGATCCCTTGTAGGAACGGCTTCAGCCATGCAGGCCCAGTGCTGATAGACCAGATGATCGAGATCTCCAGGTGAATCATCGGCAGGCTTCTTTTCGTCCGTACCATCAAACTGGTAGCCGGTCCCCAGACGCTGCCAGCGACTGGTCTTCTCTGCTGACTGGAAGCGTTCCCCCAGTCCAGGCGTCTGACGCGGACGATAGTAGGTATCGAAAAGAGGCACAGCCATCTCGCGAAATTGTTGCATGGACTTAGGAACCATGATTCCGTCGATATAAATCTCGCCATCCTGGAGACTAACTTCCTCACCTGGAAGACCGATTACTCGCTTGACCGTGAGTTGCTTATGACGAGCACCTGCGCTGCTACCTACCGTTTTTTGAAAAGCCACCAGCTGCCAGCGATCAATTCCCGAGATCATCCCGGACCAACGATCGATCAGAACGCGCTCTCCTGGTTGACGTACTGCTGCTTCACTCGCGTTTTTTTCGTATCCACAGTTAGGACAAGTCAGGAACTCAGGTTCCGACAGCAAATCGATCGCCATTCGAATCGGAAATGTACAATCCTCGCAGGGCATTTTCAGGTGTTCTCCGAGCAACGAGGGGGCCATGGAACTGCCGTGAATACGAATGAGCCGTCCAAGTCCTGCGTATCGCACCTGCTGCAGCATCGCCATACAGGTAACCGTCAGCAAGATAACCAGCAGCAAGGCTGCGGCAAGGTACCGCGAGATCACGGGCCGATCCCCATCCGCTTGTCGAGCATTCATAAAATCTTACCGCCCGTTGACGCAATCATAGCGCACCCCGGTACCACACGGATGGTTACTTTTTATTATTGGTGCCTGAATCAAGTACCGCCATAAATGCTTTCTGGGGGATGTCTACCTGTCCCACCGATTTCATCCGTTTCTTTCCTTCACGCTGCTTGGCCCACAATTTCCGCTTACGTGAAATATCTCCACCGTAGCACTTGGCTGTCACATTCTTGCGAAACGCAGGCACTGTCTCGCGGGCGATCACACGAGATCCAATCGCGGCCTGGACAGCAACTTCAAACATGTGTCGATCGATTTCTGACTTGAGCTTTTTAACGACTGCACGTCCCCGAGTATCCGCATCCACTCGATCACAAATCACGCTTAACGCATCCACACGAGTTCCATTGACCATGATATCCATCCGTACCAGGTCTGCAGGAAAGTATCCCAGCAACTCATAATCCATCGTCCCGTAACCACGGGTGGCACTTTTTAACTTGTCGTGCAAATCGTAAATCACCTCTGCAAGCGGCAGGTCATAGGTCAACATGGCCCGCGTGGTCGAGACGTATTCTGTATTCTTGTAGACACCGCGACGATCCTGGCATAATTTCATCGCCGGTCCAATACACTCCGTGGGTAAGACAATCTTGACGCGCACGATCGGCTGTCGAAACTCCTCGATGTCCCCTGCCTCTGGTACCTGCTGGGGTCGATGGATTGTCAACACTTCTCCCGAATTATCCACGATTTCATAAGTAACATTGGGCGCCGTCTGGACCAGGTCCACGTCCGACTCCTGCTCCAACCGCTGCTGAACAATCTCCATGTGCAACAAGCCGAGAAACCCACAACGGAATCCAAAGCCGAGCGCATCACTGCTTTCCGGTTCGAACTCAAAACTGGGATCGTTAATTGCCAGCTTGTTGAGTGCGTCTCGCAACTCGGAAAAATCCTGGCCATCGGAAGGATACAAACCGCAGTAAACCATGCGTTTCGGTTCTTGGTAGCCAGGCAGCGGCGCCACATCGGGAGTCGCCGCGTTGGTGACCGTGTCACCGATATGCACCGTCTGTAGCGACTTGATATTACAGATCAGGTACCCTACCTGCCCGGCCTGCAACTTTTCGCAGGATTCCTGTTGAGGTACAAACTGCCCTAATTCCACGACCTCGTAGGTCTTACCAGCCCGCAGGAATCGGATTTTCTGTCCGCGCTCGACCGTTCCATTCATGACACGAACATAGGTGATCGCGCCTCGATACTCATCGTAATGAGAATCAAAGACCATCGCCTGTAGCGGTGCCGAGGAATCCCCCCGGGGAGGTGGCACACGTTCAATGATGGCATCCAGTAATTCCGTGATGCCAATTCCCGACTTGGCACTGACCTTCATTAAGTCCGAGGACTCCAATCCCAGCGATTGTTCAATTTCTTCCGACACCTCGTCGACACGAGCATTCTGCAAGTCAATTTTGTTAATAGCCGGCACGATCGCTAAATCATGTTCTACCGCTGAAAACGCATTGGCCACAGTTTGCGCCTCCACACCCTGGAATGCATCCACGAGCAGCAGAGCTCCCTCGCAGCAGGTTAGCGACCGTGACACTTCGTACTGGAAGTCAACATGACCGGGAGTATCAATCAAGTTCAGTTCGTAGAGTTCACCCTTTCGCTCGTAGTGCATACGCACGGCACGGGCCTTGATGGTAATCCCACGGGCTCGTTCCAATTCCATGTCATCCAGCAACTGTTCCTTCATCTGCCGCTTTTGAATCGTGCCCGTGGATTCCAGCATCCTGTCCGCCAGGGTACTTTTCCCATGATCAATATGCGCCACGATGCAAAAGTTGCGAATCTTGCTGCAATCTATTTCACTCATCATTTCTACCAATTTAAATCGTTCCGGATCGTTCGCGATGACGCAGGGTCATCCAATCACACGAATTACCGGGTGCAGTACTTTGCCGTGCGATTTCTCGCAAGAGCTACTGGTTCGAGAGGTTCACCCGCTCTCATTCACAACTCTTTTTGTACATCAGACGTCCAATTCCTGCTGCGCCTATATAACCAGCAGCACTTCCCAGGCCAGCAAAATCAATGACGGTACGCGCTGCCAGAACAGGAAAAGTATGCTCCTTAAAATGGCTTCGAATCCGCTCGAGAAACTCCTGTCCCAGGTCAGTTTCGGAACCACCAAAATTCATGGCGCCGCCCAGAACCACGATTCCCGGATCGATCGTATGAACCAGGGTTAGAATGCCAAGAGCAAGATAATCAGCGGTTTCCAGCACAATGCGATGTGCAAGGGAGTCACCCTTCACCGCCTCCTCGTAAAGCATCAAGGTAGTCAATTCCTGGCCATTCCCGAGCCGCTCGTTCAACTGAGATGAAGAATCTGTCTTCAATGCCTCAAGAGTTCGCTTCACGACAGCAGTCGCACTCGCATAGGCTTCGAGGTGACCCGGTTGACCACAGGAACAAATTCGTGCTCCAGGACCACTCTCGATAATCACATGGCCGCACTCCGAACCATGACTATTCTCACCATCAAGCAACAGCTCACCCAGGATAATACCACCGCCTACACCTGTCCCCAGTGTTAACAACACCATGCTGTTATACTTTTGTCCTGTCCCGATCCAGTACTCACCATAGGCGGCAGCAGCGGCATCATTCGCATAAGCAACCGGACACTGGCAGGCGGCTGACAATGCATCTCTCACTGGAAAGTGTCGCCAGGCAGGAAGATTCGGTGGCTCCAAGATCATTCCAGCCGGAATATCCATGGTCCCCGGAGTACCCAGGCCGACCGCAACCAATTCCGCCGGATCAATCCCGGCCGACGAGAGCAACGATCCAATGGCATCTGCCATCCGTTGAATTCCATCCTCGGGACCTCGTTCCTGGTTCGTTGGAATCCGCATGGCACCGATGGTATGGCCTCGGTCATCCAGCACGCCAATCTTGATCCCGGTACCTCCAAGATCCACGCCTGCGAAAAGAGGTCGCTGAGCATCCCCTGGAGTCACATGTGGACAATCATTGGCCATCAAATACCTCTCCTGACCTGCTGGACACCATCTTTGATCAGGAGCATCTAAAAACCACCTGGATGATCATCCTGAACCATTCACTATAGGAGTAAAAAGAGCTTTGAGCAATTGTTTCAGGCCCCGTAAAACGGCTCCTACAACCACGTGTTGCTCCACCAAGGAGCCCCGATAGAGTATACGGACATTGTCGCACAGCATCCCGACAGCTTATAATGAAATATTGCGGTTTCTGGGACCCCGTGGTTCCATTTTGTCGACATTACACTTCGGGCCAGGACGATCCTGCCACCTTACCGCTCGTCCAGGAACTTTTTCTGAAAAAACGAAGCATGTCAAACAAATCCATCCAGTTGCCAAACTCGTTAGCTCACTGGCTGACACCCTGCCTGGTCAAGGCAAGGTATTGGTTACTGCCTGGTATCCTCTTGATGGTCACCCCAGGGGCCGTCACGGCCGCAGATCCGCCAGCACCTGCCAATCGCGAGGAAACCACCGGCCACTTAATTGAGCAACTGGGTCATACATCATTTGCGATACGCGAGAAAGCAGCACGCACCCTCGCATCCAGGGGTATCCAGGCTCAAAAGGAATTGAAGCAAGCCCTGCTCAATCCCGACCTGGAAATTCGCATGCGAGCTCATCGCATCTTGTTGAAGTCACTCCAGTCAGAATTTGCTGCCAGGATTGCTGCTTTCATCTCCGACGTGGATGGCAAGCAGGAGCATGATCTTCCGGGCTGGAAACAATTTAAAGAGATCATGGGCAATGACCGCAACACGCGACAATTATTCGCGGACATGGTGCGGCGGGAATCGGAACTACTGGAATCCTTCGACAAGGCGATCAACCTGCAAGCAACTTTCATGAAGCGTCTCACGGAATTACGGCCAGGCAGTACGACTTTCCAGTCATCTGGATCACGACAGGCTCACCCGGCTACCCTGGCCGTGGTATTACTGGTCGTTACGGAATCCAACATGGCCTCCAACACGAGTCTTTTTTCCCAGGTATTCAACCTGTTGAACTCCAGTGCTACCCGACAGGTTGTGCAGGGCAGTCGGCACAATGCGATCATTATGAAAATGATTAGTCGACTTGTTTTGAAGAAAGACATCAAAACCACCAGCTATTACTCGGTCATGCTAACACTTAACTATGACATGAAAGAAACGGGACTGGCACTTGGACGCCGCATGCTCCAGGCACCCACACCTTCTTACTCGACTACCCAATATGCTGCCATCGCCGTTGCTCGCTTCGGTAGTGCAGCAGACATTCCCCTGCTGGCTCCTCACTTGAAGAATGTTTCGGTATGCCATACCTGGAGTAATCCGCAAGTACAGCCCGGGGTGATCAAGACCCAGGTGCGAGACGTGGTCCTGGCACTGCTCATCCATATGACCAAACAGGATCACAAGGAATACGGATTCGAACTTTTGCGCACCAGCCCCGCCACCCTGTTCCACACGTATACCTGTGGTTTCACCAAGGAAGAAAAGCGGGAGGCGGCCCAGGCCAAGTGGAATACCTGGTACGAAAAAAACAAGCCGCAATGACCTCATTTACTCATCGTGCTCGGTGACATGATTTCCCTGGTCCCCGAATAGCCGCAGGTCCGTGGAAGAAATATCACGACGAAATGCCGATCCTGGTACGGCGGTACAAAGTTGTTCCAGTTCCGGGGGCAGCACCAGGTCAGCCAGTTGGCAGAACCCACCGCTCTCCAGTCCCACTGATGGTATCGCTTGATTCACTAGTCGACCAAAGACCAGGAATCGACAACCGGAATTCCTGATCGTGGCAATCGCCTCCTGATGAGTTGTCTCATCAGGATAATACTGTGAATCTGCCATCCGGATAATCGTATCCACGCCCACCACGAACGTCGTCCCCGGGAACAGGCTGGCCTTACCCGCAAAAGTGGCCTGGCTGGTTAACCAGATCGGATCTTCTCCAGCAAACTGAAAAAGGCGACCAACGGCTTCAGGAAACGCCAACCCCGGTTTGTCGACATTCTTAATCGACAACTCGTATTCAACGACCGTACCTGACTCGGCGGCCACGTATTTAGCAATCTCCCGATGTCCCTCGTGGTACGGATTAAAGGATCCTGGAACCAGAAACCGCGGCGACACGCTGGCAACGTCATGACACGGTTCACGATTGTCACAATCATGATGTTCCCAGGCAAAGCGGCAACGTTCCATGCTTCCAGCTCGCAAATCGCGCCAGCCACTGTACACCTGGAGTACATCAATAAGCGTCGACATGACCTCGCAGGTCGCTTCCTGCTGACGCGACAAGCGTGATTCGGTTTGTAATCGACATGATCGGTTTACCGTTCCAACGGCCGGGTTACTAGTGACCAGTGGATCCCGGAAGGCAACTCCAAGATGCACGAGACCATCCAGGTCCACAGGTGCGCCTGGTCCAAGGTGCCCGGTGACAGAAACCGCCACGTTTGCCTCGACCGTTGATTCCAACACGCCCCGGGCCATCAGGGCAGCAACTTCCTCGCTGACTGGACCGGGATCCTCCAGGAGACCGCCGGATACTCCCAACCAATCCTGTTTCGTTCGGTTTCGGTAGGTTACCGCTGAGCCACACAGGTAATCGGATATACCAGGAGTTCCCCCGAGCATCGCAGCCACCATGCCAGCCGTACAGCTCTCTGCAAAAACGACTTGTAAGTCCAGTTGGCGCAGCAAATCAGCATTCAACCGGCAACGAGGTTGGATCGCCTTTCGGAAATTATCGGATCTCTCCTGTGCAGGTTCCAAGTGGAGGCCTCCCACGTGTAAGTACGTTCCTTGACCAGTTCACGAGCCGGAAGGTTCACTTCAAGCCTATTGTCGATTGCTCGCCCTTTGCCGGCAAGACGACCTGGTTGATTCTACCATCCACCTGACTGCCACAACCAATGGATGGAAACGGCTATCCAGTCTACAATAATCCCGTGAACAAGATCCATCATGGCGCCCACGGCACTCCATCACCAGGCATTTCAACCAATGCAATGATGCTGGGAACCGTCTACGGACTGATCTCCGCAGCCGGTTACACCCTGGCCAATATCTACCTCCGGTCGCTGGTCGACTGCCATCCTGCATGGATTTCATGTGTCAAGGCAATTCCAACCCTGATGCTCGTGCTGCCTTGGCTAATAATTCGCTGGTCACGGGGAAGTCGAGAACTGTTCGCTCACAGAGCCCTACTCATACTTGCAGTTACCGGTTTGATTGGACACCTATGTGGTAATGTTGTTTTCCAGTGGTCACTGGGAATCATCGGGCTGGTGCTGGCCGTACCGCTAACGTTGGGAACGATGATCGTGACGGGAGCCTTCCTGGGGGTTCGCTTTCTAAAGGAACAACTTACGCGCTCAACCCTGATCTCGATTACGTTACTGGTATGTGCCGTGTTCCTGCTTTCCCTCGGGGCCAGCGAGGCAAACAAAAGTGTCCAACCTGGTGAAAATGAGATGCAACGTTCGATTCCCGTTTCCCCGTGGCTCCTGGTCGGCGGCGTCGCCGCAGCTTGCCTGGCCGGTGCGGCTTACTCGTTGCTGGGTGCTGCCATTCGTTATGGACAGAGCAAGCAGGTATCCCTGCCCATGACACTTGGAATCGTCAGCCTGATTGGATTCGTTGCCTTGGGAATCCTGAGTCTCATCGATCCAGGACTGGACAACATTCTGCAGACAGAACGGCAAGATCTGCTGTACATGTTCTATGCCGGCATCTGGAATGCCGTCGCTTTCCTGGCGCTGGTCAAGGCGCTCAATCAAACATCCTTGATTCACGTTAATGCCTTGAGTGCTACCCAGGTTGGCATGACCGTGATTGCCGGCTTAGTGCTGTTCGGGGAAGCCTTGACATGGATGACAGCCAGTGGCGTTGGACTAACCATCCTCGGGTTGCTCTTGATGCGACGTAACACTTCACCACCGTCATCTCCCGACGTCTCCTAGAAATCCGAATTCCAGGTGTACGGTTCACGGGATATCGACGATGCCCAACGCCTGGCGGTGCGGTGCGGTCACTCGCTGGATCTGTTCCCTTGATTGAAAAGGAACATACATACCACGCATGACCATTTGATAACGCTGGCCAACCTGGCAATCAGGGATCATGAATTGAAAATCCCATGCCGGATTTCCCTTTCCTCCACCGGAAGGTGACTGTGTCAAACGCACCTGATCCTTTGGGCGAAACATCTGTACCCATGCCATCTGGTGACTTACACCATAATACCAGGGCGCTGTGTAACGAAACCTGGATCGATTGAAAACCAATGTAAGGGGGAAATCATCATCATGCTTGAAGCTTCTTTGATCTGCCAGGCCTACGTGCGTGGCCAATGTACCGTGGGAGGGTGTCACCCCCTGGATCCAGGCAGACTTTGATGACTTGCTGGCCTGGTTGGGTACACCCTGGAAATGGATATCCAGTGACTCCGGCTGCTGAATATAGCTCGCCCAGAACAGGCCAATGTAGCCATGCTGGAATGTCCGTTTGCGTGGAATACATTCGAGAGTCATTTCCAGCGTACCGTCGCTCAACATGTGGTAACGAAGGCAACTTTCCAGGCCATAGTGAGTCGTCGGTGCCTGGTACAATTCGACCGTATGTTGATCCACGACTCTCAATTGCATGGCTACCTGGCGGGGTTCGAAAAGAATCTTCCGATCCTGCACGGTTCCATCATGAATATGCTCGAAGTTCAATCCTGCATAGGAAGGCACGAACAGGTTCTCGGTTCGTTGCTGATGGCCCAGGTAGGCCAGTCCGCTGTACCCGGCACGATGGTCAGGCAAGACCTTATCGCTTACGGCCTGGTTATTAACGACCACAGCTTTCACACCATTGCGAGCCAGCGTGGCATACGATTTTCCAGCGATCCGATACGAACATTCCGGATCGCTCAACGATGTTCGTTTCGGTAATTCAGCAGCCTGAACGGTCCAGGCTGTGATAAGCATCGCGCTGATCAGGAATCGTTTCATGGGCTCTCACGCTTCCCTTGAAAGGCTGGGGATATCCGGGCCGATCCACGTACCGCAACCGGTTCGATCACTATACGACCCTGGTGGATTGAACGCAAATCCTGCCGACATTCCATGATCACCGGGCTTGGTTCCAGTGGTACCAGGCCGGGCTTGTTGAAGATGGTAAAGCAGGTGCATTAAATCGATCCGGGTATAGCAGGTGTGCCAGGATTTCCACGGTTTCCACGAGGCGCGGTCCACTTCGATTCAGGTAAGCATTTCCGTCCAGCACAAAAACACGATTACCTTTTACCGCCGAGATTTCCTGCCATCCCGGAACCTCGTGGAGAAGAGGTATTTCCTGCAGGGATCGTGAGACATCAAAACCGCAGGGACAGATCACGAGTACCTCCGGATCAAACTCCCGCACATCATCCCAGGCATGGTATTGGCTGGGTAGATCAGCATCACTGACTCCGTTTATTCCACCCGCCTTTTCAACCAGCGCAGGAACCCAGTTTCCCGCGATCATTAATGGTTCAATCCACTCGACACAAACAATTCGAGTTAAACAAGTACCCGTCGCCTGCAACGTCCCGGCGATGTCATCTATCCGTTGCTGATAGGATTGAACGAGACGAGCAGCCTCCTGTTCACGACCCACCGCCGTTCCCACGGCTAACATATCTCGAAAAACATCATCCCACCCATTCGGTTGTAACGCCAGGATATCCGTTTCCGAAAACACCGGGTCGCCAGCGACCAGGCTGACCACGTCATCATAATGTACGGCACACACCTCGCACTGGGCTTGCGTGATAATCAGGTCCGGTTTCAACTCCCTGATCTTGTCCCGATCCAGGCTGTAGAGCGACTGTCGTGTTTCCAGTTGGGACCGGACTGTTTCGTCGATTTGGCTACTGGACTGTTCCGCATCAACATGCGAACAGGTAACCCGTTGTTTCACCAGGGCTGCGGGAGGATAGTCACACTCATGACTGGTACCGACCAGTTGCTCTTGCAAATCAAGTTCAAAAAGAAACTCGGTTGCACTCGAGAGAAGCGATATAATTCGCGGACGAGACCCATGCATTGATAGTTCATTCCAACGGCACGCTGCGGGGCAGCCCAGTGTCCACCACCAGTACTCTTATTGATTCGGATTCTCTTCGTCGGACAACGATGGAAACAACGATTTCACATCAGTCGGCATGGCATTCGGATTCAACTCGTACTGCTGTAACAGCCTAACCAACTTGAAATCCTTGGGGCGATCGACATCCAATTGTTCCAGGCATTCAAAATAGCTCTGGATATCCGGCATCAGTGCCTCGGCAGTTTCACTTTTCCACATGCTGGGGTGCTTGCTAAAGAGGCTAAACCACAGTTCCCAGGCTTGCTCAAAATTTTTTCGAGCACTGAGAGGGTCACCCGAGCGGTAATTCACATTGGCATCTCGAACTGCCTTGCGAGCATCGGTCGCCAGGCGTGTCTGTTCAATCATGCATCGTGTCCGCCAATATTCATAATTCACGTTGCTCTGGGAAAACTCTGTTTCCCGCGCCAGCTTATCACGCCGGGAAGCCAGTTCTGCTAATCGCATGGCCTTCTTGCGAAATTCACTGGGTACACGTTCTGCCATTTCCTGCGGCATAATTTCGAGATCTTGCATGGCAATCCCTGCCAGTTCCTGCTGCAACTTGCTGCGCGACTCTGCTGGCGTATCAAGTGCCTCACGTGAACTGGCATCCAGTTGTGCCATTTTTTCGTTATAGATTTTCTCTTTCAGACCAGGATCCAATTCACTGATCCTGTCGAGATATTCCGCACTGGCCTGGCGATGAACTGCAACGTCATTCAAGCGGATGCGACCACCATAAGGGCCTTGCATCTCACGATCCCCGAAGACTTTCCATTGTTGACCTGCACGCCGGAAAGCCTCGCGACCTTTTTCGTCCAGGATCCCTTCATCTTCGATTGCCATGGCATACTGAATCAAGGCAAACGGATTGGACATGAAAAAAATCACGGCCGAGCTCCCCACGAATGGCATTCCTTCTTTTTCAACAGCGATTTCCGCCTCGGCATACCACATACGAGCTACCAACCAGTTATCGGGTTTTCCCATAGCACCCATGGCTCGCGTGGCATCCACGTGATCCGCAAACGAATCATGGAACAGCTTGTCATCTCGGAATAATTCACGGAATTGCACATGTTCGTCACTACGGCCGATTTTCTGGCCCGTGTACCTGCCGACTTCCATCAACAACTTGGGCTGGTGCCGATTGTACTTGGTACCATTGACCAGGAAACTGATCCCTTTCTTGACCCAGTGATAGCGATGGCGATAGTCATCGAACTCGCTGGAAATATTGTAGGAGAGATTGTGAGCCTGGAATTTCCAAACGCTCAGGAAGTTCGGCTGGAGTTTGGTGATCTGATTCAGCGTGGCGGTCAGGTTATCCCAGTCTTCAGTTTTCTTGTATTCCGTTGCCTTTTCCCACAGGACTGCTGCAGCAACGCCACGCATACCAAAGGTTGCCAGTTGCATGGAGGCACCGACCGGGTCGATATCGCCCAGTTCGGCCTGCGAGAGGCCGTAGGTCGTTCTCAGTTGCGAAAGCTTACCGCCCGCCTTGGACCGCGTCTCCGGTTGTCCCAGCAAGAAAAGGGGAAACAGCAGCAATACCATTGCCGTGATATAAGAAACCTTACGAATAAACGATGTTTTCCAATTCATGCTGCTAGTTCCCGCGTCTTCAAAATAAAGTAACCGATTACCGAGATCACGAAGAAATAAGCCAGCGTAATCAGGCAATGACGAGCAACCAGTCCATTGTCGATATTAAATCCGTAAGCGACTTTATCTACCGTATTAAATTCCGGATACCGAGGCAACACATAGGTCGCCGTCGTCAGGACATTCAGGTAACCAGCGTCAAAGGAACGGATAATCCGCTTGGGGATTTCCGGTAGTGCTAATTCTGTTTCTACGCCTTCCTGCTTCAAGTTCCTGATAAAGGATTCGATTGGTCCCCCGGCCGCGTATTCACCCGTTTGTACGCCCATGATAAATCCACTAAACATACCCAGGACGACCGTGGCCAATGTTGCCTTGAAGGCTACCACGCCACTCAGAAACGAACTGAACAACACTCCGAATAGTGTCACCAGCACCATCTGCAACCAGACACCAATGAAAGCCTTGGCGAAATTCCAGCTAAAGGCAGAATCCGCAGCCAACAAGTAAACATCGGCCTGGGCCATTCCAAAAAACTGGGCATGCTCCCGACACCGGACCCAAACCTCCAACTCGCCTTCATGGACCAGGTCCCGAAACAGGTCGATCTGGTGAATCACACCTTCCTGGTCCTGATATCGCAGGTCCTCGTGGGGAATCGTGAGCCGTGCAATCGAGAATTCGCTGGCCTCAAAATCTATAGGAAGACAACGGCGAATCTTGGCGTTGGGATTGGGATTATAGAGGAAAATCCGGCCCTTGATGCGATCAACGATGCTCCCCTTGTTGGTACGAAAAACGCGAATATTCATTTCCAGGGGCAGCGCCTTGGGATAGTTATCTGCAGTCACATCAGAAAACTTCCAGATGGCGGTATTCAGCGTGTTGCCCTCGATATAGCTGCGATAAGACCACTCCTTACCAACATTGATTCCACTATCACTGGGCAGACCATTACGATCCAGGAATTTTAGATCACCGTAGATCGGAACGCGCGCTCGTAGTTCCCCTTCCGGAGTACCCACCTCGTAGCGTGCCTTCCCACCGGACTCCATGCGCTGAACCGGATGCGAATGTCCACGTACCTCATCTGTCCTGCCATTACCTGCCTCATCCACGACAAGCTCGTGTTGGTGGAATGAATCCACCGATGATTCACCCGTCCAGACCTTGTTCTTCTTATCCAGCACCGTCCCGTCAGCCTGGACGGAATGGTTGTGATCCAGACCACGGATCACGAAAAAGTAACTCACCAGTCCCATGAATGCCAAGAGGACCGTACCAACGAAAATAAAACCAACGATACGTCCCAGGATAATTTCATGCGAACGTACCGGCTTGGTGACCACCGTATAAATCGTTCGGTTCTTGATGTCGTTTGGCAAGCTGAAGGCGCTCAGGAACATAGCCAACCCAAGCACCAGGTAGGTAGATGCTGTCAAAACGAAGCTCAGGTACAAACGCGCAGGATGAGTGCTTTCCACATCCAGGAACCAACCACCAAACAGGAGCAGCAATACGAATACTGCGAAAACGACAATCACCCGTTTACGGATAGCCTCCTGAACCGCCAGGCGAGCGATGGCCATGATCCGTCGTACCGAGGTACGAAAGCAATCCACGAACAGGGCATTAAAAATAACCCCCGCAACTACGTAAACAGCTTCCACGGGACCATGGCGGAAAAGCGAGTAGATATAGCCGATAAAGATTCCGGCTAGCACCAGGATGAGCGTCGCAACCAGGAACTGCTGGAACGCACCTCCGATCCACTCTGACAACGTGATAAATTCGCTTGTGTCAACAACCATGATCTTTATCCACCTGAGACTATTGAATCGACCTTCTCAGATTCCCTCGAGCTCCCTGTTTGCTGCGCCACCAGGCACTGCTTCCCTACTCCACTGAAATATTCAACTTGCTACGGACCAACTGCTCTGCCTGGACCGCGAACGTCTCGAGATCATTGCAGGACGGATTCTCTCCGTGATTACTCCGACCGGACCCACTCAGCAAGCACAGGTTAGGACCTGCCTCGGGTCTAGACAACGAAAACTCCGCGGCCACGACACCCGCTAGTGCACCCGCGCTATCGAAGATACAAAGCAGGTGCCTATACTGAATTATTCCCAGGGCCTTGATCTCTGTCATCAACTCGGCACGAAACTCACCAATCGGATGTTCGCGGAGACTGCGGCTGTTCGTAATCAACGGCGCACAGTCCCAACCACTGGCTTGGAACGGCGAATCGAGATATCCGGACTCCTTCAACTTGGCCCGGAGTTCCCCAATCGCATCCGGGTCAGCTGCCAATTTCCGGCAGGTTTCACCTGTCTCCTGGTTATTCGCCGCTGTAGCACTCACATATTCATTGAGGCGATCGATTTCATTTGCAGATGTTCCCGTGTCTGCGTCTTTGGCGGACTGGTCTGCTGCAACTGCATCCGCTTCTTCCTTGTGAACGCGCTTGCCCGGTCGAGCTGCACTGTCTCGTACGATATCCAGGAACAGGTCTTCCAAAGTACTGGTCGGATGATCCATGGAAATCAAAGTCCCCTGATGCTTTTCGATCACCTGACGAATCTCGGTTTCCGCTTCCTCGCTAAGACCACTGGCCTGGACCTGCGTGACATCCTGGACTGACAACAGGCTGTCAACACGTCCCAGTTCCTTCAATTCTCCCTGGTGGAGAATAGCAATCCGATCGCACACATCCTGGACATCTGCCAGCAAGTGGCTACACATCAAGACGGTCTTCCCCTGTTCGCGGAGCTTGATGATCAGATCCTTCATGTCACGCGTACCAATGGGGTCCAGTCCGGTCGTGGGTTCATCCAGCAAAATCAACTCGGGATCATTGATCAGCGCCTGAGCCAGTCCAATACGGCGAGTCATCCCCTTTGAATATTCCTTCAGTTGCCGCCGCTTGGCCCATTCCAGGTCCACCATTTCGATCAGTTCATCAATGCGATCCTGTCGAGCCTTGGCAGGCATATCAAACAGGCGTCCATAGAAATCAAGGGTCTCCTCCGCATTCAGAAATTTGTAGAGGTAGGACTCCTCCGGCAAGTAACCGATCCGAGAATTCTTGGCAACATCTGTCGCATCCACACCAAACGTATAGGCGTGGCCACTGGTGGGAAACAACAGGCCCAACAATAACTTAATGGTGGTCGATTTGCCGGAACCATTGGGTCCCAGTAAGCCAAAGATCTCCCCGCGGCGCACTTCCATATCCAGTGCCTTGAGTGCCCGGACCTTGGGACGTCCCCAGAAATCTCGATATACCTTGCTCAGGTTCCGAGTTTCGATAACAACTTCCGGTTGTTCTACTTCGCCGCCAACCGGCTCGGTCGCTGTATCAGAGGTAGTGATCACGATGGACTCCTAAAAACCTGTTCACTCCGACGCTGAAAACCAGGCATCGGCAGTATTTTAAATGGTTATCGAACACGTAAAACTTCTGTTTTTCTACGGTTCGCTGCGCATCTTGGTTCAATGCTCTAGGGCACAGAATAGTGCCGCTTGAAATACTGGCTTTTCTTCTACTAACAGTATCCCATTTACTATAAATAAGCTGTTGAATCGTCGCAAGGATTACGGACAACACGACCGTTTCCCCCACGGGACGAGTTTAATTGTCGACTCTACCCACGACAATTCTTCAGCTTACCGTTACACTGCCAGCAACTGAAAGAAGGAATCCGGCAGTCCTATGAAAGATATTGTTAAAGCATGGAATAACGCTCTCACGTTCCTTTACGATCGTATCGATTATGAGCGACAGGACACGCCCCAGCAGGTTCAAAGTTTCAAGCTGAACCGAATGCATGAGTTGATGCGCCGGTTAGGAAGCCCACAACAACATCTGCGGATTATTCATATTGCAGGGACCAAGGGGAAGGGTTCCACCGCGCACATGATCGCCTCTGTCCTCCAGGCAGCCGGCTTGCGATGTGGGTTGTACACCTCTCCCCACCTGGAAACCCTCGAAGAACGATTCGTTATCAATGGTATGGCCTGCCAGCCGGCGAAATTAATTGAACTGGTTGAGCTGGTACGTCCCGCGGTCGAGGAGATGGACCAACTGGCCACGACAACTGGACAGCACGTCGGGCGACCCACTTTCTTTGAAATCACGACCGCTATCGCGTTCCTGTATTTCCATCAACAGGAAGTCGACCTGGCGGTCGTGGAAGTCGGCCTGGGTGGCCGGCTTGATTCGACTAACGTTTGCCAACCCTGCGTCAGCGTGATTACCAGTATCAGCTACGACCACGTGCATCTACTCGGAGATACGCTCCACCTTATTGCCACGGAAAAAGGTGGAATTATCAAGCCGGGAGTGCCGGTAGTCAGTGGCGTTCAGCAAGACGAACCAAGGGCCACCATCCAGGAAATTGCGCAGCGGCGGGGGTCACCTCTCTGGAGTATCCAGGAAAACTTTTTTATCGGGGATTCGGATGGCAGCCACGAATCCTTTGATTGCCTGGTAACAGTCGGTTCACAACAGAAAACCTGGCAGCAACTCCAACTGGGTCTGCATGGCAAACACCAGCGCAACAATGCAGCCGTCGCCCTGGCCGTCGTGGCCTGCCTGCAACAACAGGGCTGGGACATTCCTGACGAGGCCGTTCATCGCGGGTTGGCCGATGTACACTGTCCAGCCCGTATTGAAATCGTGGCCAAGAACCCAGTGGTCCTCATCGATACCGCCCACAACCCCGCCTCGGTTCACTCGCTAGTCCAGTACCTGGAAACACGGCCCAGAGCAGCTCGCAACATCCTGGTATTTGCCACCAGTTGTGACAAGGATGTGAGTGGCATGCTTCGGTTACTGCTGCCTGCCTTTGACAATGTCATTTTGACCCGGTATGTGACCAATCCCCGGGCACTGGCAGTCGAAGAGCTGGAACAGGAATGCCAGGCCGTCCTGGCTACTTCGGAAAACCGTGAACTGGAACAATCCATTCCGTTTATCGAGTCTTGTGAAGATCCCACCGCCGCCTGGGAGCGAGTCTCGATGCTGGGTAGCCCCCAAGATCTGATCTGTGTCACGGGATCTTTTTACCTGGCCGGGGAAATACGGAAGTTGGTTGCTGGAACGCCCGCCTCACAGATCGTTTCCTGAACGCCAGCTTCGATCTCGACTTTCCGGCACGGCGGCTGCCGTGGCAACGACCATACTCCATGAAGATCCTGATTGCGGTATACTGAAAGTGTCCGTTCTGCGTTAACTCACGGGTTTTCTTTTCGGAAAAATGCCATGCAACGCCCCGTCAATTACCCAAGACCAGGTTCCATGATAAGGACCATGATGCCACTGTTGCTGGTCGCATTGCTGGCCCTGGCTACAGAAAACACATCGCCTGGAGCGCAACCGAAAGTGGCCATCTCCGGGCCGGCCATCGAGTTCAATCGTGACATCCGTCCGATTCTTTCCAACAAGTGCATTGCCTGTCATGGACCGGATCAGAAGCAGCGGAAGGCGAAATTGCGTTTGGATAATGAGGCCTCGGCAAAAGAATCTGTAATCGTTCCCGGAGACGTGAATGGAAGCGAGATGGTTGCCAGGATTACGTCCACTGACAAGGAACTGCAGATGCCCCCAGCGGGATCGGGCAAAACCCTGAACGAGACCGAAATTTCACTGATTAAACGCTGGATCCAGAGTGGCGCCCAGTACGAACCGCACTGGGCTTACGTCGCTCCCAAGAAATACCTTGCTCCCCAGGTAAAAAACACGAGCTGGTCAAGCCATTGGATCGATCGTTTTGTCCTTGCTCGCATAGAAGCAGCGGGTGAGCAACCTGCGGAAGATGCTGACCGGATCACCTTGCTGCGACGTGTCTATTTCGACTTGGTTGGTTTACCACCAACACCTGCCGAGGTCGAGGGATTTCTCCGTGACAAGAGCAAGCAGGCATTGGCCACGGTCGTAGACCGGTTGCTATCATCCGAACGTTTCGGTGAACGCATGGCCATGTACTGGCTGGATCTCATTCGCTTTGCCGACACGGTTGGCTATCACGGCGACCAGGACCATGCAATCTCACCCTACCGCGATTACGTGATCGATGCTTTCAATCGAAATCTGACTTTCGATCGATTCACACGAGAGCAGCTGGCTGGCGACTTGCTGCCCGATGCGACGATCGATCAAAAAATAGCAACTGGCTACAACCGCTTGCTGCAAACGTCCCACGAGGGCGGCGTGCAAACCAAGGAGTATCTTGCCATCTACGCGGCAGATCGCGTTCGTAATTTCTCCAATGTCTGGCTCGGCGCCACCATGGGTTGCTGCCAATGTCACGACCACAAGTACGATCTCTATACTCTCAAGGACTTTTATTCGCTCGTTGCATTTTTCGCGGATGTTGATGAAGCCCAGCACTTCAAGCTTGGCTCTAATGCACTCCCCACCCGTCGCCCTCCGGAAATCACGGTGCTGAGTCGACAACAGCGTGAGACGGAGGCAAAGCTACTGGCCCGCATTCATTCGCTGGGAGACGCAACAAAAGAAATTGGCCTCCGAAAACAGCTTGAAACTGAGCTGGCCACCCTGCGCAAGTTGGCCAGGCCATCCATGGTCACCGTCTCTATCAAGCCACGCGAGATTCGGCTGCTACCACGAGGCAACTGGCTGGATGACAGCGGTCCAGTCATGTCACCTGCGGTTCCCGATTTTCTTGGCAAGATTCGTACAGACGGCAAGCCTGCCACGCGACTCGACCTGGCGAACTGGCTTGTGGATCCAAAGCAAGGTGTTGGCGGTTTAACCGCACGCGTGATGGCAAATCGGATCTGGTACCTGTTGATGGGCGCAGGGATCTCGCGATCCCTGGATGACTTTGGTGGCCAGGGTGAACCTCCCACACACCCGGAACTGCTGGATGAATTAGCCCTGGAACTGCTTGAACAGGGCTGGGACCTGAAACACCTGATGCGAGAAATCATCTTAACTCGAACCTATCGTCAATCATCAAGAGCGACCGCTGAACAATTGACGAGGGATCCTGGCAATCGATTATTTTCACGACAGGCACGCTTTCGTTTGCCTGCGGAAATGGTACGAGACAACGCACTTGCCGTCAGTGGATTGCTGGTAAACCAGTTGGGAGGCATCTCCATTCGACCTTACCAACCTGCGGGATATTATCGCCATTTGAATTTTCCTAGACGAACCTACAAGTCGGATACCAATAGCAACCAATGGCGTCGCGGTGTCTACATGCATTGGCAGCGGCAATTTCTTCACCCCATGTTACGTGCGTTCGACGCACCAAGTCGCGAAGAATGCACAGCCCAGAGAGCGCATTCCAATACCCCACTTGCTGCCATGGCCTTGTTGAATGACCCCACATTTATCGAGGCAGCCAGGTCCCTGGCGTTACGTGTTGTCCAGGAAGGTGGTGAGAGTGACTCCGCACGGTTAGCTTATGCCTTTCGATTAACACTATCTCGAGTGCCAACACAGTTCGAATCCCGCACGTTGCAACAACTCCTTGATCAATCGCGACAACGGTACGAGCAATCACCTCAGGAGGCAGACCGTGTTACCAAGGTGGGACTTGCTCAGCAGAAAATTGCTGAGCATATCAAGACAACCGAGATTGCTGCATGGACCACGATTGCCCGTGTGCTCTTGAATCTCAGTGAAACGATTACGAGAAACTGAAATGAACAGACCAAACATGGATTCGCTGCAATGGAAGCGACGGACGTTTCTCAGCCAAGCCGGGGTGGGACTGGGCGCTGCCGCTCTTGGTGGACTCCTGGCAAAAGACGGAACCTGTGCTAAACCGGGTACCGCCGGGACACCACACCATCCCCCCAAGGTAAAACGTGTGATCTTCCTGTGCATGGCAGGTGGCCCATCTCACCTGGAGACATTTGACTATAAACCCAAACTTGCCGAACTGGACGGTAAACCCATGCCGACGTCGTTCACCAAGGGCCAACCCATCGCTCAGCTACAGGGAAAGACACTCAAGTGCCAGGGTCCCCTGGTCAAATTCAAGAAACACGGTAAGAGCGGGCAGGAGATCAGTGATTTCCTGCCCTGGCATGCCAAGATGGCCGACGATATCTGTGTCCTGCGATCCATGGTCACAGAACAGATCAATCACGACCCAGCGCATACGTTCATGAACACGGGATCGGCCATTAGCGGACGCCCATCGATGGGGTCATGGATCAATTACGGACTGGGAAGCGAAAACGAAAATCTTCCCGGGTTTGTCGTACTGACTAGTGTCGGCGGGCGTAACCCACAACCGATCGCCCAGCGGCAGTGGTCTGCCGGGTTCCTTCCAGGTCGATACCAGGGTGTTGAACTGAACTCCGTTGGTGACCCGGTACATTACGTTCGCAACCCACCCGGCGTTAAGCAAGCCGACCAACAGGCCGTCGTCGAGACGATTTCCGCATTGAATCGAAGTCGGAACAAGACCCTGCAAGATCCGGAAATTGAAACCCGGACGAAGGCCTATGAACTAGCTTACAAGATGCAGATGTCCGTTCCGGAACTGGTTGACTTCTCCGACGAACCGCAAGAAGTGCTTGACATGTACGGGGCCAAGCCTGGTGATGGTTCCTTTGCCTCGAATTGCCTGCTCGCGCGACGACTCGCCGAGAGGGGAGTGCGATTCATCCACCTTTATCATCGCGGATGGGACCACCATGGTGACCTGGTACGATACATGAACATTTGCTGTGACCTGACAGACCAACCGGCCTACGCACTGGTACAGGACCTGAAACAACGCGGCATGCTCGACGAAACACTGATCATCTGGGGTGGAGAATTCGGACGCACCCCCATGTTCCAGGGCAAGGGTGGACCCGGACGTGATCACCACATGAAAGGATTTTCCATGTGGATGGCCGGGGGTGGCGTGAAGGGTGGCCTGACTTATGGTGACACGGACGAACTCGGCTACCACTCGGAACGAAACATCGTCCGCGTCCGCGACTTGCATGCCACGATGTTACACCAGCTAGGTATCGATCACCGTCAACTCGCGGTCAAGTACCAGGGACTGGACATGAAGCTGACAGGCGTGGAGGAATCTCGTGTTATCCATGATATCCTTCTCTGAACTAACTCCCCACCAACGTGCTACTGGTCATACGACCTGCAAACTGGTACGCTCGCCAGCAGCCACAAGCACCTTACTTACATCCAGAAAGAAAGTCACCCATGGCACCACGGATTGACTGGTACTACCACCGTAACAGCTGACAGAGTTGCACCAAGTCGCAAGAGTTTCTTGCCAACGCCAAAGCAACGATTGTTAAACAAGTCGACGCACGAAAAACCAAGTGTGGAGACAAGGAGGCCCTCAAGCTGGCACGTTCAGTGGAACAGATCTGGACAGCGCGAGGAAAAAAGGTAATCCATTTTGATCTCCGGAAGGAAAAACCCGCCAACGAGCAGTTGCTCAAGGCTCTGCTTGGGCCATCTGGCTCGCTACGAGCCCCGGCAATTCGGCGCGGCAAGAAACTGTTCGTGGGATTTCACCCGGACACGTATGCAGATCACTTGGCCTGAGCCTGATAATGAATACCTGCTGACAACACCAGCAAAGCCTAGCGACCAGCCTGCTGGGGCACCTGGGACGCCCGCTGGCTGTTAATCTGTCGCAAACGATCAAGGATCAGCTGCTGCTGAGACCCCGTACTACGGCGAGCGGCCATCTGGTAGTAAATGCGGGCAACGCCGGTCTTGCCAGCCTTATCCAGTTGTCTTGCCTTGGCGAGAAAGTCTGTTGCTTCCTGTTGTCGCTGCGATGCCGCGAGTTGGTTCTGGCGGCGAATTTCCATGACACCCGCAGGTCTTATCGGCGGCAAGGTCCTTTTCGACGGTGTGGTTACTGACGGCTTCGCCAGGTTCCGCGCCAAGAACTCCGCTTTCCTGGCGATCTCCTGTTCCTCGGGTGAAGGAAAGCGAACCTGGGCCTGTCCAAGTACCTGCTGATCCAGCTCATGCAGATCGATAATGGTTACCGTCACGGCAGCACCGCTCGTTCCCATTTCCCGGGAGTATGCCTGGTTGCGAAACAATCGCCCCACTCCTGGCAATTGCGCCAATCCCGGAACTCCTCGCGTGGTACTTCCTTCACGGGCCCAACGAACCGATCCCAGGTGCGCCGTTCCATGGTCAGGCACCAGGACACTACCTGATGTTGAAAAGATCCGTTGCGTGGGAAGCATCACAACCTGGGCCTGGACAACCACGCTACTCAGCGTCAGCAAGGCCGCAAGCAAGCATGCTAGCCGTCGGGCACATGGTAGCAGGCAAATCATCGCACTCTCATTTTTTGACAGAGGTCGTCTCCAATCCGATTGGACGATACTCCATGATAAGGAAATACTCCCTGGAGGTGCAAGGGATCTCATTTCCCCCGCAAAGATCGCCGCGTTGGTGCTAGAAGCGAAGTGTCATCACGTACTTTTCCCACTCCTGCTGAAATTTCTCCATATCCGTAACTTCCAGCACAGACATGAGCGTCTTGTAGCCTTGCGGATCAGTGGCGATCGACTTGCGGAATTGATGATAGTAGCGAACTAACAGTCCACGTTCCTGGAGGTAATAACACAGGTAACGTGCCTGTGAATAATTCGTGCCAGGATCTTCCCCGTAAAACTGCTGGGTTGTCGTTCCACACAAGGTCGCAAATGGTGGCACCTTCTTGTCGACAATCGCCTGTTGCAAACCTTTCAATCGCCAGTTGGTCCGACCCCAGATATGTCCCTTGTGATCCATGCACTGCTCGTAGAGCGAACCCAGTCCTTCATTTAACCAGGCTGGGCAAGTCGGAAAATTCGCCGCCACAAACGGATGTACGATTTCATGAACCAGCGTACCGCCCCCGGTCGAAATATTCATCACCAGGACGCGCTGGCGAGGCGAATAATACCCGTACGGTGTCGAGGGAGCAGACCCGAACAGGGCCAACACATTTTCATCGTAGCTGGTCTTATCCCTAAACAACCAGACATCAATAATATGGTCGGGATCGTCAGCAAAGAAATCTTTCTTTAAACGGTCAATCGCCCACTTGATCGTATTGACGGACCGGGATCGAACCTGCGCCAGCGATTCATCACCGACAACCACGAACGGCTTCTGAACCACGATATGGAATTCATCACTGGGAAGTTTTTTCTTGAGTTCTTGGATGTGCAGCGCATATTTCGCATTCGTAAATCCCGTACTTCGAGGAACGCGACTGATTCGTCCCGGACGCAATTGCAGCCGAATCACGGTCCAACGATCAGCTCGATACTTCAAGGGCCATAATGCCAGGAAGGTACTGCGCTTCATGCGCTGGTAAGCACCGTCTGCGCGGGCGGGTTCATGGTAAATCACCTCATCTTTTTCCTGGTCAAATCCCAGGATCAACCGAAAATGTTCAGTCGCTTCAGGCTGTTCGTCATAACGCATGCAGACAATCGACGGGATACCTGCTTTCAAGTCCGCATGGAGCCTGCCAAACAGGGCATTTAACTGGCGTACAGAATCTCGTGCACGTACCGAGTACCAGGTAGCACCCGTGTGGAAACCGATACGTGTCAGGGCCTGGTCAAGCTCCCGGGTATGACAACCTCGTCCACGCGCAGGGTCGAGGCCCGAAACATTGAAGACCTCGGACTGGTTCCACTGGGGATGGCCCATTTTTTTCAGAACCATTTCCGCACACGCTTCTCCACAGAAGTCCGGTTGCTGTTGAACGTGTGGAATTCCCCGCACCAGGACACTCTCCAGGCCTGTCACGGAGATTGCTCGACCGGGCGTTAACCATGCCAGGGTCAGCAGGGTGACGATCGTCATCGTTGCCAGGAACGTACGTCGCATCATGGTCGTTTCCTCCTTGCCAGCGTGGAATCGGACCAAACTGCCCGTCCCAGGTTATCGACTCATGATACGGTGCCGAGCCAACGCGTGCTGTAACAAGTTAGTAACAGTGGGTTCCCTTGGGGAACTCACGTCACCTTGGCAGCCATCCTACAGATCCGCACGTGGCCGTCGAAATGAGCCGTGGCAACTCGAATCCCATCCGGGTGAAGATCCATTTCTCGAGTCGTATCCGGCAGTTTCAACTTGTGAATCTCTTTTTCCTGGTCCGGTTTCCAGAAAACAAGGAACCCTCCACCACTGCCACCTGAAACTCCCACCAGCAAACCATTGGGATGATACATGGCTCTCCAGGCAATGCCCTTGATGCCCGTACCGATGAGTGACTTGACCACTTTCCCTGATTCACAGTCAAAGATCATGACCAACGGTTCATTCACTGCTCCCAGCGGGTTGGTAGCCTTGTGCAGGCCGGCGCAGGCCAGGAACTTCCTATCGGAACTCAAGGACAGGCTGCGGACTCCCCCGTAATCAACACCCTGGCCGCCGTTGTAGGTATGAAGTGCCTTGCCATCAAACGTCTTGAGCTGTTTGCCGCTGGAGACTTCCCACTGTTTCACCTGCCCCTTCAAGTCGCCGCTCAACAGGTGCTGACCATCAGGATGGAACAGGGTACTGTAAACATGGCTTTCATGGCCAACGAACTGTCGTACCATCTTGCCATCTTGAAGATCCCAGAGTTTGACGAGCCGATCATTGGCCCCACTGGCCAACCATTTCCCATCCGGGCTCACCGAGATGGTACGAATCCAACCGTCGTGCGCAACGACTGTCCGAATCGGTTTTGGCTGTGCCTCACGAGCATTCCACCAGATCAAGCGGTCATCATAACCACTGGTAACCACGATTTTCCCGTCCGGTGAGAAAGCAATACCACGGGCCCAGGTATCATGTCCTTCCATGACAACTTTTTTACCAGTCGCCACTTCCCAGCGCACGATCATGTTGTCTTCCGAGGCGCCAAACAGGTATTCACCGGTGGGATCAAACCGACAGGAAATCATGGGGCGACCATGTTTCCATTGCGTCGCCACGTGGGAAGCCTTGGGATCGATCTTGTCTGCCGACAACTGGTTTTCCCTGCTCATACGAGCAATTCCTCGATCGGTGTATAGGCGGGATCGGCCAGGGGTACCGGACGACCTCCCACGTCAAACGTGTCAGTCGAATCCAGTCCCACTGCCTGCAGGTAGGTGTGGAAAAGATGCCCATGGTCGACCTCTCGATCAGCAACCGCTGTTCCCTGATCATTGGTTTTACCGATCACGGCTCCACGCTGAATACCCGCACCGCCCAGGCAAATGGACCACGCGGTTCCCCAGTGATCACGTCCATAACGCGGATTGATCTTCGGCGTGCGACCAAATTCGGACAGCACCACGACTAATGTGCTGTCCAGTAAGCCACGATCCTCCAGGTCGGCCACGAGAGTCGCAAAGGGTCTGTCGAACTCACCCAGTTGTTCCAGGTGAAAATTAAAATTCTCGTTATGGGTATCGTAGTTCGAGTGGGTGACCTGGACGAAGCTTACATCGTTCTCCAGTAAGCGCCTTGCCAGCAAGCAATGTTTACCGAAATCATGTTTTCCATAGCGATCGTGGTCTTTTGCCGGTTCCTTGGAGACATCAAACACATCGCGTTTTTCCATGAGTTGCAGGGCCTGCTCGTAGTTCTCCGTGTAGGCATCCGTCTTGGCCGTTCGGCGACGCAACTGGAACTGGCTGTTAACGCGTCGGCGAAAATCATTCCGCTGTAAATCAATCACCTTGGACAATTCACCGGATCGCGCTGAATTCTGAGGTGGCTTACCACCGACGGTAATGCTGGCATATTTCGGACCCAGGTAGGCAGCATCATTATTACGAGTACCCCCTCCACCATTCGATACCAGGATATGACCTGGCAACGAGGAACCTTGCCCTTCCAACCCCTTGGCAACCACGGCACCCAACTTTGGGTACTGGGCCGCCGGTGTCGGGCGTCGGCCGGTCTCCATCATATGCCGGCCCTTACCATGGTCATTCTCCCGCGTGTTGATACTGCGGACGATAGACAACAGATGCATCTGCTTGGCTGTATACGGCAACAACTCGCACAACTGGGTTCCAGGCACGGATGTATTGATGGCGCGAAATGGTCCACCTGTCGTCGTTTTCGGCTTGGGGTCCCAGCTTTCCAGCTGACTGAGCCCACCCGCCATATTGACGACCAGGACACGTTTTTGATCTTTGCGCAGTCGCCGAGCCGCTGCCGGTTGCGCTAACCAGCCAAGACCACCCACCACGGAACCCGTGGCAGCGACCATGCCGCCCATGAACTGACGACGAGCTACCAGGTGTTCCGGGGAACCACAAGCATATTTACACTTCATTATTGTTTCTCCTCAAACAATTGAGCTCGTTCATTCTACTAGTGATTAAATCGAAATTCGACAGACGTTACCAAGGCCCACATCATTTCCTGGATCGCCTGTGGTCGCTCTTTTCCACGATCACTCAAATATTGAGTCACCTGGGCAGTTTCCTGCTCCGTCGGAAGCCGTGAAAAAATGGTTGTATAAAGTTCTTCGACAAATTTTTGCAGGTCTGTTTGTTTATTTAGACGGTCCGCTAAATTCCCTCCACTCGGAGTCAACCAACCACGAACCAGGCCTCCATTGGCCATGAATAAAGCCTGGTCTACCGTGGCAAAGAACTCGCCCTGCGGTTGCCCGGCACCGGCTCCAAACAACTGCACGAAAGATTTCACGTGGCTGTTCAGTTTCGCGTACACCGCGGCTTCCAATTGTTTCTCTCGCTCCGCCAGCTTGGCCGGGTCCTTTTTTGCCTCGTCCGTCAACGGACTCTTTTTGTCCAGCTCGGCCTCGGAGGCAACTCGTTGCTTCTCGATGACACCCAGCACCTGCATCATACTCCAGGCCATTTGCTCGGGAGTCATTGGCTTGAGAGTACCAACGCCAAATCGACGTTCCCAGGCGACCAGCATCTTGTCATAAACGGCCGTTCGTTTTTCCTCGGCAGATTGCAACGCAGCCTGCGTTGTTTCAAACCGCTTCCTGGTTTCCGTTGCCCTGGGCGTGATCTGGGCAAGTTCTTTTTTGGTTGCAGCAACTTGCGGTTGCAGTTCAGTCATTCGCCGGGAAGAGTCCTTCACCATTGCATCGGCAACGGACACCAACCTCGTCACCTCGCTGCTATCCTGCGACAGCTTCTCCAGGCGTTGTTTAAACTGCTGGCGAACCTGCACCACTTCCTGGTCCCCCGGTATCGCGGTCGCCGCGGTCTTTAAATTGCCCACGATCCCGGGCAAGGTCTTGGCCAACTGGTTCAATGCGACCTGTCGTCGCTGCAAGAGAACCATCTCCTGGCTGGCAGCGCTGTTTGCTTGTGTCGCTTGATCCAGGGCCTGCTGCTGGCTCGCCAGAGTGGTCGACAACTTGGCCACCGTACCGGTCACTGCCTTGAATTCCGTATCGGCCTTTTCAAAGTCCTGGCGAGATTGATTCGCAACCACCACCAGGCTGCCGTAGGACGCCAGTTGGTTGATGTCGCTGATGCGATTGACGATCAGGTTAACTTCCTGGTTCTCCCGCTGGTACATCAAGCGCTGGGTGCGCATCTGTACAGTCGACTGGGCGATCTTTTCTTTTGCCTGCTTCACGCGACTGTCGAGGTCGTTTGCGACTTTTTCTTTTTCCGCAAGCTGTGTGCCCAGGGCCAGATCTGCCGCATGCTTCGCCTGGTAATCTTTGTCTGCGGCAGCCACCTGTACCTGTAGCTGCTTGGCACGGTTACGCAAGGTCGTCGCAGCCTTCTGTAATTCAACTTCCAATGGCAATGCCTTGGCAGCCTGTTCCGTAGAACCCGCTGCTGCGGCAACGGCCTTGAACAGGCCCTGCTTGGTCACCAGTTGTTGCTTGCTGTCAGCAGCTGCCTTGGCAGCAGCGACGGCTTTTTTCCTGATCTCTTCCAGCGGTTTGGTCAGAGCTCCACGTTCCTTGGCAATCGGTGCCAAGGTTTCCTTGTCCTGCAAGCGTACCTTCCGAGACTGGTCGATCGCCGCTGACAGCTTCTGCACGGCCGCGACCCGCTGACCATGCTCGGTTTCCAGCGCCGTAACCTGTCGAGCTGCTTCTTCGGCAGTGAGCGTAAGATTGGCCGGCATATCCAGCGACCGTTGATAGGTCTGGCTGAGTGCCAGTTCTCGCAGGAAAGGTCGAATGTTGAATTTCAACTGCACCAGTTCATTGGCCAGCAAGTCCATGAGTTCCGGATTTATCGGAGGATTGTCAGAGTGATAGAGGTCCACCGGTTCCACCAACCCCTGGCCCATCATGTGTGCCCACAGGCGATTGGCCAGGTTTCGATTAAAAGCTCGGTTTTCCCCGGAGGTTGCCAGTACGGCCAGTTGGTTCCGACGACTATACTTCGGAATTGGCCGCACATCCTTGGCTGGTTTTACCTGGTACTCTTCACCTTTCTTAAAGGTGGGTTCGGCGATCGGCATGATTTCTGGAAGACAGGGCCCCGATTCTCCCGACTCCTTCGTTAAGACCGAAGTGAAGGCCACGCTGCCCTCTGCCTTTTCAGCGAAAAATACTTTTTTATCCTTGGCCGTGAAAACAAAGCTTCGATTGAGAAAAGCAAAAATGCCGTAATAATCTTCCTGGTAGTAATCATCGATCAAGGGATGATCGTGACATTGAGCACACTGTAAATCCATTCCAAAAAAGATGCGTCCCACGTCTCGTGTTAACCGATTCGGTTCCCCTTCACGGTCCAGGTAAAAACGTACCGCAGCTCTCAACTTGGGATCAGATCCGTCAGCAGATAAGATTTCCCGTGATAGCTGGTCGAGTTGTTTTTCTGCCAAGAATGATTCATAGAGATAGGTTCGCCAGGCCGGCGTCTTGACGTGCTTGTCAGGCTGGCGTTCCATCATCATGAGATCAAACGTGGTCGCCATGAATCTCGAAAAACGAGGATGGTCTAGTAACCGGTTCACTACCCGGGCCCGCTTGTCGGGAGCCGTATCTGCTAAAAACACCCGCACCTGTTCGGTCGTGGGAACGGTACCATGTAAATCAAGGTGGATACGTCGTAAAAACTCCGTGTCCGAAGAAGGTCGACTGGGAATCCCCAGGTTTCCCGTCGTGATGGCAGCATCAATACGCACGTGCAATGCATCAGCGGCTAAAATCCGCGCGGGCTCGGCAGCCATCCAGGTGACGAGAACCGCCAGGCACACACTCACCAAGGGTCCCTGGCCGCAGCTCGCAAACGCTGAACGTCGTGTCTCGGCATGATTGCAGTTCATAACCACGGCATAGGTTCCTGAAAATTAACGAGTAGTCAAAATTCGGTCTGCCCCTGTCAAAGGTAGGTATCGATCCATCGACAACAGGTGGGATGTCCCGATTATAACCCGGTATTCTTACCCCTGTTAAGATTGGCTTCGCAGGCCAGCATGAAATTCTTCATAAGTCTTCTCTACCAGGTCGCCGTATGGGGATACATATGATGTACCTCCGGGCTACTTAAACCAACCCTGTCAAATGGTTTAAGGACCTTCCAGACAGTTTCCCGGAATTTTTCTGCTTGCTGCAGTGAGCTATCACCTTGATTTAAATCATTCTCTAGTCGTTCCAAAACATTGCTGACAATCCGGGTCCAATCCGCTTGATCCGCTCCCAGGAAAGCCGTGGGGGTTCGATCCTGTGATCCTTCCAGTCGATCCAACTCGTAACGAACGGTCGCGATGAAGTAGAGCATGGAATAACTTACGAACCAGGGAAAATGATTCATGGCTCGATAGCAGCCGGCAACCAAGCGATCGATCAACACCAATTCCTGGAGTACCTGCTGCTGATATGTTTGCAAGGCTGTTATGCGATCCTCGTGACCCCATGACTGTTCCAGGATCCTGGCCAATCTCTCCACGCCGCTCAACGTATGAGCAATTCCAGTACTATGTAATGGATCAATGAATCCGGCGGCGTGCGGTAACATGGCCCAATCTCTGCCAGCCGCCTGGCTCGAGAGGCGCTGCAGACGACCTGTGCTCAGCAATTTCCCTGGTGGATCGGCCAGGGTCGCATCTTGTAACATTCGGCCCAGGTCAGGATATCGGTTCTTCATAGACTCCCAGGGATGTTCCTGCTCTGCCAGGTGTACCTTACCCGGCCGGGACTGGTCCATTACCAGGCCGACACTGGTCAGTCCCTGGTTGAAACGTAACATCCACAACCAGGACCCTTCGAGCAGGTGATGTTGAGCTGAATGATCACAACAGAACGGATAATCTTGTATGTGGTCATGTCGCGGCGCAAGCTGGTCGTGCCATGAACTCACCTTGTGGAAGTGACCATAGATTGCCGAGGTATGCGTCTGTAATTGATCAACCTGGTCGGGGATCTGCAAAAACCGTTTGAGTACGCCTCCTGCTCCGGTCGCATCAACGACAAACTCTGTCTTGATGTGCACGGGTTCTCCCACCGTGGCCCCTTCTATTTGCCATTTCGTCTTGGCAGCGGGATTATAATCCATGCGGATTATCTCTGTATCCTGTAACAACAGCGCACCACGTTTGACAGCAGCCTGGCAGAAGGCCGCATCCACATCGGCGCGCAACCAGTGGGTATCGCTCAACGAATCGTCGTTGCTACCGGCTACCAACAGTTCATTTTCATGGTTGCTTCCCACCTGGAATTCCTCGCCGGGCTGGTGTTGGAAGTAGCTGAATCCTCGTTTCATGCCACAACCGATTTTCGGGTAGGATTCTTGCCAGGTTCCATAGCGGCTAAACGGACTGATCTCTTCCAGCCCATATCGCCGGGCCAGCGTGTCCAGGATCATGTTCGCGCTGGGAGTCGACGACTCGCCAATCGCAAATCGCGGATGACTTCCCCGATCAACCAGGGCCACGGACCGTCCCATCGAACAGAGAATTTGCGCCATCAACGATCCGGAGAAACCGGATCCTAGAACAACGACGTCAACCTCACGAAGGACCATTGCCTGCGACACCTGTTTTATTTACGAAACTTGTCCGTCCCCTGCCGTTGTCGAACTAGCCACACCCCGATCGGGAACACCTGACTGGCTCCGGCACCTGCTGGGTCTTGTTCATGATTTCCAGTCGCTGCAAACGATCGCTTGCACATTCCTGGCAAGGACAAAACTTCTCAGCATCCCAGAGATCCATGAAAACTCGCCCTTGTTTCATTTGCAGACCCGCTTCCAGCACCTGTTCCATGGATCGCACGCCAGGCGGCTGAAAGCGCCCTGCTGCCTGCAGTTGTTCCATGATCCCATTACCTGTCCGCGTTGGAATAATACTGCAACACTCGACGCCAACATCAAAAGCATACTGGATAGACTGGATAGCCCAATGCACTCCTTCTTCTTCATCTAGCGAAGGAGGTTTCAGCAGGATGAAAGCGCGCACATCAACCTGGTGGCCCCGCAGGAACTCAACAGCTCGTTGGAAATCAACCAGGGTCATTTGCTTGTTGAGCCGCGGAAGAATTTCCGGATGCACGGTTTCGAGGCCCAGGGCGATTTCCAACTCCCCGGACAGGCTGTCTCGGAACTGGAGGCAAGCGTCGTTACAGAGACGCGGATGATTTTCAACAATCGTGCGCTGAAAATCAACAAGCCGCTCACCTATGCGTGGCCAATCCTGACGGACGATTGCCTGCGAGTCGAAGAAATTTCCGCTGTTGTAAAGTTTAACCTGTCGCACCTCTTCTCTCGCAGATACCTCCTCGAGGCCAAGTTGCTGAAAGGCAAAATCAATCTGGGCCGGGATATCTCCGACTGCCACCGACTGATCCGTCGTGTTTTTCCAGAGGTCACACATCAAGCAACGAAACGGACATTCCCGGTTAGTCAGGAAGACCGTCGCCACCTGTTCCAGGCAACCTTGTCCCGAATACTCTTCTTCCAGGAAAAAGGCGTAGGGGCGCCGGGGGTCAACGTGATTCTTCGGGGGGCGGGCCGCAAGAATCTGGGCATCTGTAAAGTGAGGAAGTTCTTTGAGCATAACGCCATCTTTACCGCCAGGCGATCAATACATCCGAGCAAACACCTCTCGGTAATCAGATTCCTGCTCGGGAAACAGCTTCTTGAATACAGTCTCATCCACCGTGCCATTCTGGAAACGACGTTTCTCGAACACGGGCATCGTGATGCCCGTGACAGCCTGGACACCTCTCCGGACAATCTCTCCCTTGAGTGAATACAAGCGCTGATGGTCCCAATCCGTTAAGTCCACGAAGGGAATTCCCTCGGCCACGGCGATCACGTTGGGCAATGCGAAGGGGCTCAACCCGGAAAATCCCAGGGCCCGTGCCGGCGCATAACTCCGTACATGACCGCGGCTTTGTCCACCGGAATAAGTCAACGAATGCTTGACCGCATGAACTCCCCAACCTTCCTGGTAAAGCATGAGATTGTTAAGCACGCTGCGAATCGTCAATTCCGGGTTTTCCTCGATCGGGTAGTCCTTGAGGTTTTCATCACCTCCATCACCATCGACCAGGTATTTCCAGTCCGGGTAACGTTGTCGGATGCCACGACAGATCGCCAGGGCCATCGTCGCCGATTGTACATCCAATGGCTTGTAGTCCTCGATGACCCGTACTGCTTCCCGGAAATCAACATCGCCAGTGCTCACCTCGATAGCTTCCAGGTAAAAGGACATGTCCAGTTCTTCCAGGAAGCGAGCAGCCTGGCTGGCATCGGGCGAGGCGCCATCAATCGACAATGTGAATGCTTTCAGTCGAGCTGGCGACTCACCACGCTGCAACAACAGGTGATGTAGAACCAGCAGGACCGATCCGCTGTCGATGCCACCGGAAAAAAGAACTCCCAGCGGTTCCCTGGCATCCACCTGGTCCAACCAGCGATTACACTCATCGGCCAACGCGCCAATATAGGCAGCACCAATGTCGTCCAGGTCTGTTCCTAGTCGATTTCGAACGGGATCAAAGAAACGTGTATAAGTCGGGTTCGGATCCGGGCATCCCAGCAATCCCAATTCCACCAGGTAATGCGCTGGAACCATCCGCGTGTAGGATGGATGAAACTGGTCTCCCAACCCTTCCTTGTCCAGGAATGCTTTCAGCTCATCGATTCGTTCAGCCACCACCAGGCAGGGTCCCGCAGCCTGCTTGGCCAGGAAATATCTCAGCGGACGTCCGATCGAGCGGGCCATCCGTACGACCTTTCCACGCTTTTGCACCAGGGCGAACTGGCCATCGATCTGGCCCACGCGCTCCGCGTCTCCACTGGCCACCACCTCGGCAGCGTCCTCGTGACTCATATTCAAGATAACGTTGGCATCCGCATCGCTTAAATCAATCATTCGCTCGATGTAGTTGCTCTGGGACATGATCCGGTTCCTCTCAATATTTCCCGTCCTGTACTTGAAACTTGGTGGGTTTGTCGAGCAGCGGACGCTGGTTACCGACCCAGTCGGCTGTCCAGCGAATAACCTGGTCCGCGGAAACTTCCGGGGCACCCAGGCATTCTATACCCATCGTGGCGTTACTCAACAAAGCCGTTGCTCGCTCCTCGCCGGTGAACGTAGCCTTCACACCTAGTTCCTCGGCCAGTTGCTCGCTCACCGTTCTGACGTTCAGCATTTCCGGCCCGGTGACGTTGATCACCTGGAGCGGCGCACGAACGTGCTCGAGAGCCCGCAACGTCATCGCATTCGCATCTGCCAGCCAGACGATATTAACATGGGCCGTCGAAATATCTACCGGGTTCCCGGCCAATAAATCCTGGGCCACATCCACGAAAACTCCATATCGCAAATCATGGGCATAATTCAGTCGCAACAGGGCCATGGGGATATCATGGGCCTGGCTAAAGTACTGGAAGATCCGTTCGCGACCGAGAGCTGCCATCGCATATTCACCATGCGGCTCGATGGCATCATCTTCACGAGCCCCCCCGCTGTCGACGGAGACCGCTCGGTACACATTACCTGTGGAAAAGGCCACGATGCGACTGTCCCGGTAGTGCCGACTGACCAGGGCGGGAGCCAGGCAATTCATGGCCCACAAGCGTCCCGGATCCTGGCTGGCACCGAACTTGAACCCTGCCAGGTAAATCATGTTTTCTGCCAGCGGCAACTGGTTTACCGCTTCAGGATCAAGCAGGTCACAGCTCACCGTTTCCACGCCCCAGGATTCCAACTGGTCCCGTACCACGGGATCGGAAAAACGAGAGACACCGATCACGCGCTGGTTTGTACCAGCCTCCTGCACAGCGCGCCTGGCCATCCTGGCCATGCTTGGCCCCATCTTACCCCCCACTCCCAGCAGCACCAGGTCGCCTTCCAGGCGACTCATCATCTCGATCACAGGCGGGGTCGGCTGGCTCAATACTTCTTCCAACGCATGCACTGAGTCAGGTGCTGGAAGCAAACCATCCGTAGAAGCTGGTTGATTCATGATGCCTGCCTGCATGAAGAAGCTGAAAAACCTATCCAACTGCGATGATCTTAGGATACCGGCAACATTAGACCAACTTGAGATACGGTTGACCATCCGCAAACCAGCAAACCTGCCGATCGAGAAAAGTGACTTCACGAAATCGGTCTGGCGATGCAAACCAGGGGGACAGACACTGTTCGGCAGTGGGGGTTTCTCGGGGGCCAACTGCCTTGTGGAACAGTGCCTGTCCGAACCAGCCAGGTGCAGCCGGCTCATCCCTGGTTTCTCCTGGCGTGTAATCGTCCACGAAAGCCCCGTGGGATTTCATACGAGTCATCGGTGTATTGAATGTTCTGGACATTCTGGATATCAAATTCCCTGACACCGCGGTGTAATGATGATCGTCCGACGACAGACCATCCATGGTTGGCAAGCAAGACCTGGTAGGGTGCAAACTTGGTCCAGATTGCTGATCCTTCCATGGCGATATGCTGAAACTGTTCCAACGGTTCCCCACTGACCAGCATGCGAATTTGCTGCTGACGAGAAATCGATTCGAACACGGCCTTGATCATTTCTCGGGTCAGTCCCTCGTAGGTAATACCAGGTTCAACAACAGAACATCCGTGAATGATCCGGGCGATCCGATCCTTGGTTTCCTGGGGATACCCGGCCAGCAACCTCGCCAGGATCTCACGAACCGCCTGGACATAGTCTTCGAAACCATTCAGGTAGGTCAGCTGCACTACCAGTACCAACTTCATCAAGTCTTCTTCCTGGAACCGCGGCAGCGGCACGCTCCTGGATTGTTCATGCAACCGATATGCATCGTGCGTGGTATCAAAGAAAATCGACACTCCGGCGTTACGAATCAGGTTCAGGTCGCGAAAAATAGTTCGACGACTGACCATCATCTGGTTCGCCAGTTCCTGTGCATTGAACCCCGGACCGGACTGCAGGCATGTCAAAATGCGCAGCGCGCGTGAATGCCGACCGACGATAGCTGGTTGTTGCGTCATCTCGTCCCCCTTCCATGAATGAAGTGACCCCTGCAACGTCCCACGTGGAACGGGCAGTTCCTTCACTCACTCCATCGAGAAACGCATCCTGAACCGGGCCTAAAAAAGTGGCAGAAATCCACGGATAGTCCCAGGCAGCGATGATCACGGCTGTCTTAATGGTCTTTCCAGAAACCTGGCAGGAACAGGACCAGAATGGAGAAAATCTCGATTCGTCCCAGCATCATCAACCAGATGAATAACAACTTACTAATCGTACTGAAATGACCATAGTTTTGCGTGGCGCCCACGGTCCCCAGTCCGGGACCAATATTGTTGAGCGTGGCAGCCACGCTGGTCGCGCTATCAATCAACTTGTGTTCATTCGCATGTCCCCAGGTGACATCCGGTTCCACGGCAATCACGAACAACCAGCTGCCAACGAAAAGGATCAGCATCACACCGAAGTAGACCAGGATGTTTTTCGAGAGCTTGGGATCATCCAGCGGGACGCCGCCCAGTCGCAACTGACGAACGACCGACGGTCGATAGGAATGCTCGATCTCGATACGCAAGATCTTCACGAACAGGATGTGGCGAATCACCTTCATCCCACCACCGGTACTACCCGCACAGCCACCGACAAACATCAGGGCAAACAGCATTCCGCGTCCACAGTTATTCCAGGCGTCGAAGTCATGCGTTCCATAACCCGTCGTGGTCACGATTGCCACGACCTGGAAGAGGCCATAGCGAAAGGACTCACTGAGCTTCTCGGCCAGCGTATCGCCAGGGAAATCATTGTTGGCAATCCCGAAACTCATCACGAGTCCGGTGACCACGAGAATGATACCCATGTAGGTACGCCACTCGACGTCCGCCAGCAACTTACCCGGCTGTCGTAACAGGCAGAGGTAGAGCAGGGTAAAGTTTGTACCTGCCAGGATCATGAAAATCGTGATCGTGTAATCAATGGCCACGCTCTGGAAACTGCCAATACTTCCGTTGTAGGTACTGAAGCCGCCGGTCGCCATGGTGGCAAACGCATGACAAAAGGCATCAAAGGGCGTCAGGTCCAACCCGATTAATACGAGGGCAAGAATAAAGTTCAGGCCACAATAAATGGCAGCAAACATCCAGGCTGATTGCTGCATGCGTGCCATCGCCCCATCCTTGTTAGGGCCTGGCATTTCTGCCCTCATAAGCGCTTTACCGGCTGAACCCTGGCCCAGTAGCACGACGAACAACACGATAATACCCAATCCACCCAGGAAGTGCGTACTACTGCGCCAAAAGAGGATGCAGTGAGGAACCAGTCGTGGATTTTCCAGGTCCGAGATCACCGTGGCCCCGGTGGTACTGAAACCGGACTGGGATTCGAACAGGTCATCCGCAAACGTCATCGGGACCCACTTCGCATGGACCCAGTTCTTCTCCTTGTCAAGCGGATCGCTAAAGACCAGGATCTCTTCCCACAGTCGATGGCTGCGCGCCATGGTTTTCAAGATTTCGCCCGCATCGTGGTAGCGACTCTCCTTGGCCAGGTCTGCGATGGATCGACCGCGCGCGCCCAGGGGACTGTCCACCAGCTGACAAATAACTTCCCACTCGATTGGGTTAAGGGGTTTCAGTTCGATCCAATGGCTGCCAAAAAACGAGTCGAAATCATAGACCAGCGGGGCATTGTGTTCACTGTCGAGGCGAATCGACGGACCACGCTGAACATTGGCAAACGTGAATGGTAAGGCACCCAGGACGGTCGCCAGCACCCAGCTTAACCCAACCACGGCCATGGCTTCTTTGCGGTAAAGCTCTTCCTGGCTGTTGCGACCCAGTCGCCAGAGCACGCCCCCTACCACGCCACAAACCACGACACTCATGAACAGGGCCATGAAACCCTCGGCTTCAAACGAGTGTCCAGCCGCCAGTTCACGTCCCTGGAGGATACGGTATCCCCAGTTGGGAAATGCCCAGGGGAGACTCAGGCACATCATGCTGCCGATTAACAGCGAGACGATCCCCAGTAACTTACATACGAGGCGAAAGTTCATGCCTTACCTGCCGTTGACACTGAACTGCTTCAGGGTTTCTTCTACCACGGAGTTTTCAATTAAGGCGACCACGGAGTCACCGGATTCAAGACGATCATCGGCTCCCGGGACCCGCACATAATCTCGATGAAAAACAGCTGCAATCAGGGATTTTTCCGGGAGTGGCAACTTGGCCAACACGTGTTCGGTAGCAGCTGAACCTTCCTGGACTTCCAACTCGTAAACCGCAATACTGCTGCCCGTCAGAATGGTCCGGGAAACGACTGGGCCGGTATGCAGGAAATTCAGAACCTGCCGGGCCATCACGTCACGCGGACTAACACGCACGTTGATCCCCAGGTTCCCCACGACATTCGCATAGTCGGGGCGACTGACCACGCACATCACGGTATCCACTCCCAGATCTTTTGCTTCTACCCCGACCATGATGTTATTTTCATCATCCCCGGTACAGATCACACAAACATCCGCGCTACCTACTCGCTCTTCTTCCAACTGAGCACGGCTCGTCGCATCTGCATGGATGACAGTCGTATGATTCAGGTTACGAGACAGGACCTGGCAACGTTCCTCACAGGCTTCCATCAACATGACGTTGCAATGGGCACTCTCGAGAATACTGGCCAGGTGAAATCCCGTTTCCCCACCACCGGCAATGACAACATCCAACTGGGGAGCGGATTCCTTCTGGATAATGGCGCTGACTTCCTCGACTTCTTCTCGTTTGCCAATCAGGGTCACCCGGTCGGCTGCTTCCAGTTTATCCCCGGCACCGGCAATCCAGGTATCACCCTTGCGGGCAATGGAACCGATACGGACACCCTTGGGTAAATCCAGCTGTTTCAGCGATTTATTAATGAAGGGACTTTGCTCACTAACCGTGGTCTCCTGGAACTCCAGTTCCCCACGAGTAAAGTTCTCTACCATGACCGAACCCGGATTCCGAATCTGGCGGGCAAACTCCATGGCCGTCAGGTGCTCGAGGCTTAACATGCGATCGATATTAAAATGACTCTCGTAATCAAAGGTGCTCAGGTCGCGCAAAATCGGCGCATAAACCCGCGCCACGGACCGCCGGGCGCCCATCGCCTTGGCAAGGCTCGCTGCCACGATATTGACCTCGTCATCTCCCGTGACCGCCAGGCACAGGTCAGCAACCTGGACCTCGGCCTGGAAAAGCGTCGTGGACTGTGAAGCCAGGCCCGTAAAGGCACGTACGTCCAGCTCTCGATTCAAATCTCGAGCAATGGTCGGATTACGATCAACGATCGTAACACCATGTCGGCTGTTACTGAGAGATTCGGCGATCGAACGACCAACCGTACCAGCTCCGAGAATGACAACTTTCATCCCAGGTGCGTGTTCACCCCAACCTGCTAGAAGAAACCATTGGTAAAAGTCAGCTTACCTGGACTGGTCATCGCTTCCCAGTTCTTCACTGACCCAAATAAAAAAGAGGCAGTCAAAAGCTGCCTCTCTCTTAAATTGTGCCTCCATTATCCGGAGTTGGCAAGCGATAGATTATAAATTCTCGCTGCCGCAGCCTCACCTGTTCATAAGTCGGGGTAACTTTCCACACCCAAAAACCGCTATTTCATGGCTTCTCACTGGTATCCACCTGTCGCAATCGTTGTTGGCAGAATTCTCATCATGAATGCGCGCCAGGCGAATGATCCCCAGAACCGGCCTGTTAATTCCACCAGGAAACCACCAGCAGCACAAGAAAGACAATACCCAGTAAAACCATGCTCGACGTTGCTAAGCGTATCGACCCTAGAAAAATGGGTGGCAAGTCTTCATGTCGCGTGGCACTAAACACCAGGCTAATCGCCAACACCAGGGGAGCCAGGAACCAGTAAATATTCGTGGTAGCCAGTACGGGAATCACGTCCATCATCCTTGTTTAAATTTCATCCGAGTCTGAATGAATTTTTTCTTTTCATAGTCTTCTTCCCGAGACAGGATCAGGGGACCTGCCTGGGCATCAAAAATCGCCAGTACATTCAGTAAACCGGCGATCAGCGTGTACAACGTACCCATATCAAAAAGGGCACCGTATTTATAATGCCAATCTGCCAGTTGATCAGCGTTGCTCGGGGGTGCCATCCAGCCGTTAAGCCAAGGCTTGCTATCAGCCAGCTCATCCATCTCAAGCACACCATTAGAATTCTTATCCCAGCGTGCCAGCAGGTCCGCGGGGCGATAACGGGCCAACGATCTTGAATCCTGCTGCTGATTCAAATCGTTCTTGTCGAATAAAGTAATTAATTCATCCCCGGTAACCTCGCCATCGGCATTATCATCAGCCTGACGCACCGCGTCTAGAAATTCTTCGCTACGAGCTCGTCGACTCTGCACGATAGCTGGCAGCGCCGGCAAACCAACTCCCACTTGCATGAAGTATTGCCAGCGTTTTCCCTCGGGACCCCAGGATGCATAGACAGCGTGACCTTCACTCATAATGAGCCCGGCAAAATAAGTTGCCAGGATACAGACCATGAAGATACAACCCTTCACGTATCGACGCTGGTAAAAATGCCCGGCACCCGGAAACACCCAGGCACAAACCGCAGCAATCCAGGGAGTCCGCAAATCAACCTCCAACGCTTCCCCGGTAAACGGCTTCAATGCGATCGGCTCGGATTCTCGCTCCTGGGAATCAGCATCATCGGCAGGGGGTAACGTTGCATCGCTGGGCACGGTTTCTCCTTCTCACACAGCAGTCTATCTGCAGGAAAATTCATTCTATCGAACTTCAGCTGCAAAACCAGATCAACTTGGACTTCTTTCGTGCCTGAAACAACCATGAAAACATCTGCGTATCTTCATTGATCTGGACTTCTCGATCTGGCAACTGATAGAATCCGCCGCCCTTGATCCTGCCAAGAGGTGTCCCCGTTTCCAACAAGCGAACCTCAAGCATCCATGCCTCAACAAGAACCTCGCCCCGCTAAAAACAACACTCTCTCGAGACGAATCGAGTGGCACATTTTTTTCGCCTTACTGATATCCACTCATCCCTCTTACAGCTTGGCTGCGGATAGCCAACTGGAAAAGCTGCGCAGGGAGGTGCGAGATTCAGCGACCCATGCCGAGGAAACGGCAGTAAGCGAGCAGGAACAGCGACCTCGCTGGCTGGCAGAAGAGCAGGCAGAAGAGCCCTGGAGTGATTTATTCGGCCAGATGCTGCTGGTCACCTTCACCTCTCCTTTCTGGGTACCGGTCGGTATCCTCGAAGACAATCATGCCATCGACGGCTATTTTTTCCAGTATCCCTACGAGGCCAACCAGGCGGGATTCATGGCTATTGGTGATTTGCCCTCCCGGAATGACAAGCTACGTGCATGGGCCATGCGAATGGATGTCGAGTATGGCGACAGCTTCAATAACACGGCCCGGATTGGTGGACACGCATTACTGCAATCCAGGTCGCGCTGGTGCCTGGACGGGGCCGTGGATTACCGTTACGAGAACCTGGCCTCAGGAAACCAGGACCAGTTATGGACCGGGGATCTGAATGTCGTGTATCGTTTTGCTCAAAGTGAAACCGTACAGTTTCGAACCGGCCTGGGTTTCAACTGGCTATCCGATCGGCAGGACAGCAATTTCGGTTTCAACTTCACTTACGCAGCCGATTGGCTACCCCGTCCACCCTGGGTGACCACCGCGGAAATCGACCTGGGATCTATCGGAGAAGCCACGCTTATCCACGGCCGTTTCACGGCAGGAATCCAGCTCCGCCAACTGGAAATCTACGGTGGCTACGATTACTACGATGTCGGACACGTGGATCTCAGTAATTTTGTCAGTGGTATTCGCTTCTCCTACTGACCGAGATAGTCCCGATCTATCGACTACCTCGACAAGCCTGTGGCCAAGGTATCGTTCAGCGCGTTATGCTGACGGCTTCTGATTGTTGATCCTGGAGAACCAAACCATGAGCTTCCCAGCCTGCTTTCCGAGGATACTGACTCCCTGCCTCATGGCCGCATACATCACAGGCCTGGGGGCGATGATCGATCCTGCCTGGGTCCGCGGCCAGGAGAAACCCCTGACCGTCCAGGAAGCTCGCGTCTGCGTAACTGCAGCCGATCATAATCGTCCCGCCAATTACCCGGGACTCGGCGATTTTATCGGTTGGCCCGGGGGCCTGGAACGACTCCCCAACGGAGACCTGCTGTTGGCCCATTCTGCTGGTTACTGGCACTCTTCTTTTGCACAACCCAGGAAAATCGAGCCGGAGTTAAGGAAACGGTGGTTGCGGGAAGGCTGGCCCCTGGAATTTGCCGCTCCTACCGGGGGCCGTACCATGGCCTGCCGTTCGACGGACGATGGAAAAACCTGGTCCAAGCCAACAACGATTATCGACTATCGCCTGGATGACGGTGCGCACGCGGTCTTCAGCTGCCGAGATGGAACGCTGTTATGCTTCGTCGGGGTACAGGCTTCCTGGTATGGCTACATGCAGGCTCCCCTGGAATTCCGGGATGACATTTCCGGGCTCAATACCAAGCAGTTCGTACTGCGTTCCAGCGACCATGGCAAAACCTGGTCCCGCCCCATCTGGCTGGAAAGTCCAGGTAATTTCTATGAACGCGCTCATGGAGGCCGCCCGATTCAACTGGCCGACGGCGGTATTCTCTGGGCCACGTATTACCAGGTCCGGGGAGAAAAATATCTGCGAGGCGCTATTCGCCGCTCGGATGACTCGGGAAAAACATGGAAAGTGGTGGGCCGGATCAACCGGGTCGACAATAACATTGACGAGCCAGCCATTGCCCAACTGAAAGATGGCCGCTTGATCCTGCTGACACGACCGGACGGTGCGATCTTTTATTCAAGCGACCAGGGAGTTACCTGGCAGGACTCCTCGACTCGCCTGGTCAGCAGTGGCAAGTTGAAGGCACCCCAGCTCATCGTACTGCGTGATGGCACGCTCATCGCCGTGGCGACATGGAACAACCTGCGAGCTTGGATCAGCAAGGACCAGGGCCAAACCTGGACAAAGGATATCCCACTGGACACTTCCTGTTATGGGTACCCGGGCTCATTCGTTGTCATGAATGACGAATCGATCCTGATGCCTTACTGTGCCAGCGGCCGCGCTCCCAATCGTATTTACGTGGTTCGCTTTCGCGCCAACGCGGCACGGACCGGTATCGATTTCCTTCCCTTCGTCACCAACCCCTGAAATCAGTCCTGCCTCCAGGCGGGTAACCTTGTCCTACCGATCGGCTGTCCCATGGCTCAACGCTACTTTATTGATTCGCCCCCCAGTCATGATCAGGTCACGATCAGCGACCGTGAAGCACATCACCTGCTTCATGTCATGCGTGCGGACGTAGGGCAACAGGTCATCCTGTTTGACGGCCAGGGAAACGAGTTCACGGCTGAAATCCAGGCACTGAAAAAAAGTAGCGTGGAGCTATTAATTCTTGACCAGCAGGCCGTTGATCGCGAACTACCAACTCAACTGACCGTGGTCGTGGCGCTTCCCAAGGGCGACCGGCAGAAATGGCTGGTTGAAAAACTGGTCGAACTGGGAACCTCCGCACTGGTACCCCTGATCACCCAACGGGGTGTCGCTCAGCCGGTACCCCAGGCACTGGTACGACTGCAGCGCACCGTCGTGGAAGCCTCCAAGCAGTGTGGCCGAAATCGCCTGATGCAGATCCAGCCACCACAAACCGTCGACCAGTGTATTACACAAACCGCCGACTGTGATCGCCGCGTCTTCGCTCACCTGCAGGAAGATCCAGCAGGAAGATCCGTCGATCAACATTGTAGCGGGCTTCCAGCCAGCGGCCTGGTACTGGCCATCGGTCCGGAAGGAGGCTGGACGCCCCAGGAAGCGGAACAGTTCCTGTCTGCGGGATGGTCTGCAGCTTCCCTCGGAAGCCGGGTCCTGAGGATTGAAACCGCAGCCCTGGCACTGGTCGCGCGGTGCGTGCTGCAGGATCCCTGGCTGTAAGCCGGGGTCCGTTTAATCGGTCACAATTTTCTGGAATTCGATCAGGCGTTTTTTATCGAAACAGGCTGCACCCGTTTTTTTCAGATACGCTGTCAGTTCAGCTGGTTTGGCCGTAATACGAATCTCGTCGTACTTGTTTTTGGGTTTAGTTCCATCAGCATTCGGCTTCGCACGCCTGGCAATGCCTGGCAATTTCTTGGTTTCAATGGCCTCCGCAATCACCAGGGAGTCCATCAAGAATATTTTCAATCGCTGCCCCGCCTGAATCTCGTAACGCAACAGCAGGTAGCCCTTGGCAGTCTTGTCTTCCGGCTCCACGTCCCTGGCCGCCACGGTCATCAATCGGAGCGGTGATGACGACGATGGAATCGCCAGGCGGGTCGTTGGGATCTTGAGACGACGAACCTTTACCTTTCCGTCATCTTCCAGCTCCATGAACACTCCCTCGTGCAGACGGGGATTGTTCTTATCAAGACCGATCGTTGCCGGTACCGGATGGATCGATGCATCGGCCTCGTCCGGTACCTGTTTCCAGTAACCAACGAGTTCATCATCAGCACGCGCCGTGCGGGCATCCGCCAGGGGATGATCCAATACCGCAATGGGCTCACAGCCAGTAAGCCCTGTGAACATGATCAACAGGCCAAGCATAGGTGTCCACGAGTCCAACCTGAACGGCTTAACCCATTTACTTGGGCGCCGCGGCCTTGGGTTTCTCGAGCGTGCCAAACAGATGTCCTCCTACTTCACCATGGGCCCAGGTGCCCGCGTACTTGCTGTTATAAATAACCACGCGACAACTAAACGTTCCCAGGCCAGGAATCTTTGCCTTGGTCAACGTGATCACGGGAGTATCGCCAGCCCACTGGATCTTCAGGGGAACCGGCAACGTCAGGTCCTTGCCGCCATACTTGATGCGGGCATTGAGCAACCAGTAATCACCCTGCAGCTTGGTAATACTACGGATGGTGTATTCTTCCTTGGCCGGAGCGTCCTGCTCATTACCGATCACGGTAAACTGGCCGATCATTTTGACACCGGTCATTTCCTTCTGGAATTTTGCGAACTTCTTTTTCTCGGCTTCTGCTTTCTTGGCGTCAGCCGATTTCTTTTCATCCTGGGTAGTCTTTTCATCCTGGGCAATACTGTTCGCCGGGACCATCACCAACCCTCCCATCAACAGGATGAAAGCAGATAGTAACAAGGGATTTTTCATGGCTGATCTCCTCAATGTTTCACATGCTGTTCAGGAACTGAATTGCTTGTGCGACCTCGGTCACCGCATTGTCTGAACCCTGGCGGTCAATCGTTAAATATCCACCATACCGGTGTTCTTCCAGAATTCCAAGCAGTTCCGGAAAATCAACCGTCCCGGAACCCAGCGGAACTTCCAGCCCTCTCCCCCGGGCAAGATCCCGCATCGCATCCCGGGCATGCACATGATGCACGTACGGAGCCAAAATCCGCGCTGCTTCAGATGCAGAAAAACCGTTGATCACCAGGTTTCCTGGATCCAGGTTCACTGCCAGTAATCCCTCTGGAAGTGCATCGATCAGTCGTTTCAGGTCAGGCCCGCTTTCACTGCCAGTACCGGCAGTCAGGAACGTGCCAACGTGCTGACCATAGCGGCCCAGGTCAGAAAGCGCCTGGACCAGTGTTTCCCACTGGGGATCATCGGTTTCCTGCGGGACCTGTCCCACCTGGTTGATCACCACGTTGGTCCCCAACTGAAAGGCAAATTGCATGGCTTGCTTGGTCGCCTCGATGCGGCGATCAAGATTTTCAAGGACATGATAGCCATTGCGCGTCCGAAAAGAGACCGCCGCGACCTTCAGATTGAAATCAGCGATCGTCTTGCGCAAATGCCGGATGCCCGATGCGGTTATCTCGGCAGGTTGTACTTCCGTACGAGCATCAATTTCAACCGCCTGGGCACCCAGGGAAGCAGCCGTCCGGAGTGCTTTCTTGAATGGTTGCCTCAAACTGGCTAACCGCACACTAATCTTAAGTGACAGCACGTTGATCCCTTGCTTACTGGATTCACCCCCCTGGCACGCATGAATTCCCCTGGCCGGGTGGTGAATACCGGGAAATGACAGGCTGCTAGTATATCCCAGCAGTGCTCATACGGCCACGATGCTTCCTGCTGGGCAACCTCACCCAATCTCGTTAAGATTCAGCGGAGCAACAAGAGCCAGCCCGGATGAGGGTATCCTGGCCCAACGTTGCGGAACAACCCCGGGAACGGTAAAACGAAAACATGCTCACGGTACAGGACATTTCGAATTTTCTGGAAACCTTCGCCCCGGTAGCACTGGCCGAAGAATGGGACAATGTTGGCTTGTTAGTCGGTGACCCCGATCAGGAAGTCACGCGGGTAATGACCTGCCTGACCATCACACCAACCACTGCCAGGGAAGCTCTCGAGCGGCAGGCGGAGATGATCATTACGCATCACCCTCTTCCCTTTCGACCCTTGAAGCGACTTACAACAGCGCAAACGGCCAGTCGACTGCTATTACAGTTGATCGAGGGAAAGGTTGCGGTTCACAGTCCCCACACGGCGTTTGATTCGGCAGCGGCTGGTATCAACCAACAACTGGCCGAGGCCCTGGAACTGGAAGCCATCAAACCCTTGATTCCCCTGGAGAACGATGAAGCGGGGCTGGGGGCTGGGCGACGCGGGAAACTGTCTCAGCCGGTCTCCCTGGAAACCCTCGCGCAACGTCTCCAGCTGTTTCTTAACCTGCCTGGCTTACAGGTTGTTGGAACGCCCGACCAGGTTATCACGCGGGTCGCAGTGGCTTGCGGCAGTGCCGGACAATTTCTGAACGTGGCACGAAAATATCAATGTGATCTGTTAATCACCGGCGAGACGAATTTCCATACTTGCCTGGAAGCAGAGGCCAACCAGGTGGCACTTCTCCTACCGGGACATTATGCAAGCGAGCGTTTTGCCGTTGAGCAACTGGCAAAAACGTTATCGACCCAGTTCGAGAGCCTGGAGATCTGGGCAAGCGAAACCGAGTCCGATCCCCTGGCCTGGTGGAACTAGATACCCCGGGGAATCTGGCCGGCAACGACCTGCATTGCGTTGACCTCAGCGAGAGTCGGTTTCATAATGAAGGCCATGGTTTACCCGTTTTAATCCTGCATCCGTTTACTCGGTATGCTGCATCCCCCCGCTAATGCCATGTCCTGCCGATTCCTAACTGCCCTGCCGATCTTCAACGAAAAGAACCACGTGCAATCGGTTCTTTCGAAGGTACGTCAGACCAGTGAGTTTATCCTGGTCGTGGATGACGGGTCCACCGATGGCTCCACGGAATTGCTCGAACAGGAAGACGACCTGCTCCTGGTTACCCATCCCCGTAACCTGGGCTATGGAGCAGCCCTGCGCACTGCTTTTCAATATGCCATCGACGAGAAATACGATTTCCTGGTGACTATTGACTGCGATGGTCAGCATGAACCCCAGCGGATCCCAGAATTCATTGAAGCCTGTCAGCACGTGGACATTGTTTCGGGCAGTCGCTACCTGGAAACTTTTGCCGAGGACGGATTACCCCCCGAACAACGTAAGCAGATCAACCAGGAGATCCTGGTCGATTTGCAAGATCTGCTCGGGCTTAAACTGACTGATGCATTCTGCGGATTCAAGGCGTACCGTGTCAGTGCACTGGAAAAAATAGGGATCACTGAAACCGGCTATGCGATGCCCCTGGAACTTTGGGTGCAGGCAGTTCACCTGCAATTAAACATCAAGGAAATCGCAGTGCCCCTGATTTACCTGGATGAATGCCGTTCGTTTGGAAGTGTCATGGATGATGGGAACACGAGGCTGGCCTATTACCGGCGAGTCGTTCGCGAGAGTATGCTGGCGGTCGAAGCCACCTCCTCACCAGCACCTGGCCAGGAACACGATAGCCAGGAGGGTGTCCAGTGAAACACCTATCGATCTTCAACCACGTACCATTCCGTTACCAGGTAAACCAGCAGCTTCCGCTGTTTGTCTAGAACGTGTCTCCAGGGGTCATGACAGACATGGATCAAGCAGATCGTTTTTCTGACCACCGACTGCGGGCACCCAGTGAACACGGCCAAGCGCTGATTCACCCGGCAGCAACAACGGCCGAGAAATCGATGCAGGCCTATCGCGATCAATTGTCTCAACATGGACATGTCTCCTGGGCTGGAAATCCCTGGTCAGAAATTGTCAGCGCGGCGCGGCATGACCTGTTAGAAAAAGCGTTTCAGCATTCTTCCCAGTACCTCGATCCAGCCAGCCAACAGGAAACGTCCTCTCCCCGGATCGTGTTACTGGGACATCAACCAGAGCTCTTCCACCCGGGAGTCTGGTTCAAGAATTTTTTCGCACACCATTTGGCCCAGCAGTTGTCCGCTGTCTGTATCAACCTGCTGATTGACAATGCCACGCTTGACTCAGCGGCCATCCAGGTCCCCGCAGGGAACCCGGGATCCCCTGGCATGGACACCGTCGCTTTTGATCGGTCCGTTGCTCCTGTTCCCTTTGAAGCCCGCGATGTCCAGGACATGGACACCTTCCTCACCTTTGCCGATCGAACTCAAAAGACCATCGGCCACTGGATCCATAATCCCATGGTCGAGGAACTCTGGCCCCGGGTCATTGATGGGCAACGTGCCACTGGCAACCTGGGCCTGGCCCTGGCACGGGGACGACATCAGCTGGAACAGGCAGCCGGCATCCAGAACCTGGACGTGCCCCTAAGCACCATCTGCGAGAGCGAATCGTTCGACTGGTTCGTCTCCTGCATCCTGTGCCAGCTTCCCCGCTTCTGGGATATTCATAACACCAGCCTCGAGGCCTACCGGCAAGCTCATCGCGTCCGTAGTAAGTCACACCCGGTACCTGTCCTGGAAAGCGATGCCCCCTGGCTGGAGGCTCCCTTCTGGATCTGGTCACGGGACAATCCCGAGCGCCGGCCCCTGTTTGTCAGCCACCAGGGAAACCAGCTTGAATTAACGGATCGTGATCAGTTGACTTGTTCCCTGGCAGTTCCCCGGGAAGGGAATGCTCACTCTATCGTGGAACAGTTGGCTGTTTACCGGAGCGAGGGTATTTGCATCAGACCGCGGGCATTGATAACGACCTTGTATGCCAGGCTGGTGCTGGGTGACCTGTTCATCCACGGAATTGGTGGTGGACGATACGACCAGCTAACCAACGTGATCGTGGAACGATTTTTTGATTTAGCTCCGCCCGATTTTCTAACGGTGACGGCCACGCTGCAACTGCCCATCGAGTTGCCTGAATTCCAGGAGCAGGCGCTCCACGACGTGGAAACCCAGTTGCGAGAAATTCGCTTTTCCCCGGAACGCTACCTATCGCAGGAAACGGATGACTCTTCGGGACCAGACCCTGCGCAACAGCAACTGGTCCTGGAAAAAGAAACACTGCTAGGCACTGTTAAATCAGGGCAACCTCCCACGGCAGCCTGGCACCAGGACCTGCAACGGGTTAACGAACAATTGCAGGTTTTCGCAGCCCACTCGCAAAAAGAACTGGAAAACAAGCGTAATATCATGGAGTCTGCGGCCCAGCAGCGATCTCGCCTGGGATCGCGGGAATTCTCTTTTTGCCTATTCCCCCAGGAAACTTTATGTCCGCTCCTACTGGCACTTTCTCGTGAGGGCTTGTAATCTATGGCGTAATTGATGGAGCGTTGATGGATCGACAATAACTTAGAGAAGGGATTCTGGACATGAGTTCAACGAGTCCTACGGGTGTTGCCAGGAAGCTGCAACGTTCCGGACAAGGGCCTCCACGCCAAGCTGGCAAGGCCATCGTACCGGCGAGACAATCTCAAGAGTCGATTGTCACCTCAGCGCGAGCCGGGGATCACTTGGCGATCCATCGGTTTTTGCTGGATGTCTTTCACGGCCCTTCGACCAGTGAGTTCACGGCACAGCTCGAGAATCCTGCTTACGAGCCAGCGGATCGGTTGATCGTCAAGAACCGCAAGCAGATCATTGGTCACGTAAGACTGCAGCAACAACTGATGCACTTTGGCAACCAGGTCGTCCCAATTACCAACCTGACGGAACTGGCTATCGCACCGGAATACCGGCAACGGGCTATTGGATCCGCGCTACTGGAAGCGGCCGAGGCACAACTAGTCAGCGAAGGGTCGCTGCTGGGCACGCTGGAAACAAACCTTCCCCGCTTTTACCAGAAACATGGCTGGACCGTGGCAAGACGTCCCAGCTTTTCCACGGCAGACGCACGAAACATTCTTTCCTGTATGCGGGCTAACCAGCCCGAGGAATCACGCATTTCCGTTGACAACCCATTCGAGAATCCAACGCTCAAATCCTATAACATTCGTCTCTGGCGACACGTGGAACAAGAAGCCCTGGTGCGCCTGTTCAATGAAAACACGGTGCATAGTTACGGTCCCCTCGAGCGCACCGAAGACTACTGGAGATGGCTGTTCAGTCGTCGCGGTTACGATCGTATTTACGTAGCCATTGATGGACCGGATAAGATCCAGCTCAACGGCTCGTTAAAATCAATCGTTGGTTATGCCGTGATTCGGCAGGGACAGATCATGGAGATCATGACTTCACCCGGCCACGACGAGGCGGCTTACCAAATCGTCAATCGCGTGTGTACAGACGTGATCGAACAGGAAGACCGACCCATTCGCATCGATGCACCCAGTGGACATCCACTGCATACGTTCATGCAATCCGCGGGCGGCCAGTATCATCACGCTGGAGAGAACAACGGGATCCAGGCGATGGTAAAACTGTTCGACTCGTTGACAGTATTAAAGAAACTGCGAGAAGAGATCAACCGGCGAGCCCTGCAAGCTAATCTCAGCCGACCTTTTGAACTGGGTCTTGAAATCCAGGGTCAGTGGTACCAGATCCTGTTCACGCCCAGAAGCGTCAAGCTCGTTCCCGGGAAATCCGGGCGCAGCCACCTCCGTTGCGAGAATTCAGTTCTAACCCAGTTGCTGATGGGATACCTGGATGTACAACAGGCCGTGGACAACGGGCAACTGCATGCATCCACACGAATCGCTGTCGAAACAGCCCAGGCAATCTTCCCGCGATTACCACTATGGCGGCCCCCCCTGGACGATTCACCAGCATGACACTCGAGCCGGCTCCTGCCACACCACGTACCCGAATTGGGTGGGGGTGTGTTTGGTTTTTGGGCCTGGCTACCGTACTGGTCATCTTTCGTCAGCCCCCCGAGGTCATGACCGATGCAGGAACCTGTCTCCTGGCAGCAGAACAGTTCCATCAACGGGGAAATATTGATTTTCATACACTCGTCGAAACAAATGCCAACCAGTTGGACCAGGAGGTAGCAACCCCGATTACCTGGTGGCCAGCTTCGTATGCAGGCTTTCCCTACCTGTTTCGGTCACTAGGCCTCAACTGGGGACAATCACTGCAAATCGTCATCCTGGTCGGCTGGCTGTTAGGGACATGGGGTTGGACGCGTTTCTTTCGTCTCCTGCTCAGTCCAGCGATCCTTCCCTGGTTCGTGGCAACCTTCCTGATGTTCCGCTATACCCATGCCAATGCCAATGTCTATGATGCTGGCGAATTTATCTTCTGGGCCTTCTTTCCCTGGGTGCTGCTGGTAAATCTACAGGCGATGCAAACCGTCCGTATTCACCACGTACTAGCCTCCACCCTGATCGCACTGGCAGGTATGCTGACAGCTCTACTTGTTACGGTGAAATACAGTGCTGGTCTCTCCGCCCTGGGAATCGCCATGGGTTGGATTTTCGTTGTCTGGCGGCACCAGGTACCTCGGTATCAGCTCGGTTTCTGGATCCTCGGGGCAGGCCTCGGCACAATTCTGGTCTCCCTCAGCGGACTACTACCATTCGGTAACCCGGGTACCGTACGCAGCGGGGTCCAGTGGACCGCACTCTGCTGGGGTCCCGGGGCCTGGACATTTGCCATGACTGACCTGGAAAGCCTGGTCGCTCGTTTGGTCCTGAACCAGCCTGCATCCTGGCTGCCAGCCATCGGACGTTACGGAGATGGGCGTGTCACGTTGCTGGCACCAGTCACCCTGGGCTTGCTACTCGGTGTCTGGTTCATGGGACGACAAGAAGGCAAGGTAACTGATGCAACCGGCACCTGGAACTGCTCGCTTTCCTCCGCTGACCGTAGCCGGGTTCAGGGAGTTGTGGTTGTCCACCTGGTTACCTTCACCGTCGTTTTAACAGGCCTGGTTTTTGCCGGCAGTGCCATTCATATGGATTCTCGTTTCTTGAGACCGGCGGCCATTGCCTTTCTTCCTTGGGTGGTAGCTGGCATCGTCACAACCATTCATTCTTCACAATTCTCTACACGGCTGATCGGCTATGCCACGCTGGTTTTATTCATTGTCGTACCGGCGGGCTATGGTGCGACCACGGCCGTTTACAAGACCTTCATCCGTGGCCAGGGGGCAGCGGCACGAACCGGTCCCCTCGGTATCCGCCATGACTTGTTGGACGAGGACGGCAACGCGAATGCTTTCTACAAGGAACTCCAACAATTGCAAACAGGGCCGACCACGACCTATTACTTGCTGGAACATGCCCTGGCCCTGCCGCTGGCAAAACAACCCGTGATCATTGAACATGCTCATCTACGTAACCGGGAGCACCTGGCGGGTAAACGGTATCTCGGGCGCCCTGTTGATGGAATGGTCCTGGTCGTTCCTCAACGTTTCACCGACAATGGCAAGCTAACAACGATCCAGGAAAGTTTCATCGACATCCATGAGTGGCAGACACATGGACTGGAAAGCCAACCAGGTTGGCTGGTATCTATTTCCCAGCCGTAAATCCGTGCCCTGGCCCGCTCCCTAGAGAGGCAAATCCACGGAGCGTCGTTCACGCGCACTGATGGCCACTGCCTCGGTAAATTCCATGTAGCGGACACCCGTCCGGAAATCATTGAATTGAACTGGTTCCTGACCCCGGATAGCATTCACGAACTCTTCCTCGACACGCCACTCTCCCACCTTGTCTACGGGTATTTCGACCTCGCTGAAATCGTCCTCTCCGGTCCGTGAGAACATTAACTTGTCTTCCGGGGCCAACAGGTACTTCAAGGTCCCCCCTGTTCCATAAAGATGGATCTGGGTACCGGGACCATGGTGACAGACGCCACTAAGATGATAGATACCGTGAACGCCACCCGGCAACTCGGTCAGCACGTGGACACTATCGGGAGTACCAACCTGTTTCAATTCATCCGTGCTTGGATCCAGGCGACTCTTGATGAATGTCTGAACCTGCGCGGACACCCGAACTGGATCAGCGACCCAGCGCACGAGTGGTTCATGGACGATGCCCAAGGCCAGCATATTCAACCCGCTGTACTCCTCTGACTGCCGCCAATGAAGTGGTACCGTCGGATCGAGTAACGAATCATTCGTTGCCAGCACCACCACTTCACGCAATTCACCGATCTCACCTCCATCTAACATTTCCAGCATCACCTGATGGGCCCGCATGCCCAGCGGACTGGGCACGATCTGTGTCACTAATTCCGGGCGAGCCTGGCTGGCAGCAAACATCTGATGTGCCTCGGTCGCATTCATCGCCATCCGGGCTTCCGTGAGGACATGCTTGCCGGCCTGCAGGGCAGCCAGCGTGATGGGACAATGCATGTACGGCCAAGTACCGATCAACACGGCATCAATGTCAGGATCGGCGACCAGGTCCTGCCACTGCTCGTAATGGTTGGGAATCCCGTATTCAACGGCTGCTCGGCGTGTTGTTTGCGTAGTGCGATTACAGACACCGTGCAATTGCACATCATCGCAGGCCAGCAATCCCGGGATGTGACGCAGGCGCGTATTGGCACCCAATCCCACGATACCAATTCGGATCGTACTCATCTCTTAATCTGCCTCCAGGTCCAGGTGCTGTGCCTCGGGAACTTGCTCGCGAATCTCATCTTCGATATCGTCAATTTCATCTGCCAACAAATCGATCAAATCATCTGCATACTGGTTAATAAATCGGGAAAACTCTTCGTAGGTTTTAATCCCCTCAAAAGCCGCCTCTAGATCTGTTTCCATTTTCTTAGCCAGTTCCTGCCCATCGAACCGTACATCTGCCTTCACACGGTAGGTTTCCGTATCCATGATACGACTGCGTAAATCCACGACCTCCTCAACCGTGGGTTTCTCTTGCAGGATCTGCAAGACCTGTTGTCTCAGGTGCGGGGGCATGGCAGCTCCCACCAGTAATTCACGATTGCGCTGGATCAACCAGATCGCAATGGCGCCCAGTAACAAGCCGACCGTTAAGGAACCGACCGCATCCCAGTATGCGTGGCCGGTAACCTTGGTTAACAGGATCGCAACACAAGCAATTAGGATTCCCACGCAGGCAGCGGTATCTTCCAGGATCACAGCGACCCCGGCAGGATCAGCCTGTGTACGCAGGTACTGAAAAAACGGCAGGTGCTGAGATTTTTTTCGCATGGCCTGGATCGCCATGATCAACACGATTCCTTCCACGATGAACGAGAACAACAGGATGCCCATGGCCGGCCCATAATACTCGTCCAGGTGCAGGTCATGGGGATGAATCAACGCACTGACCCCGTGGTAAATCGTGACACCACAACCGAGAAAGAAAATTCCCACGGCCGAGATCAGTGCCCAGACATAACGTTCCGCACCGTAACCATATTGAAATGCCCCATCTGCTCGTCGATTCGAACGCACGATCCCAACCAACAGCAACAATTGATTGAGAAAATCAGCCAGCGAATGAATCGCCTCCGATAACATCGCCCCGGAACCGGTCACCACGCATCCAACCGTCTTCGCAATCATCACGCAGAAATTTCCGATCAATGCTGAAACCACTGCGAGTTTGGATCCGCCTGCTGCCATCGCCTCAACTATTCCTGCTCAGTACTCGTTCAATCACTGGATCTCGACAAACGCTGCGGATCCATTTTCTTCAACCATGCCAAGAAACCCTGGTTCAGTCAATCCGACAACGGTTTGACGGATGAAAACGGTTACTCCCGGTCGCCAATAGGCTCACCGTCATCTTATACTAAACAAACGTCGCCGGGACATCTGGATCTCAAACAAAGTACTTTCACGATGCTATACGTCGGGCTTACACTTGTTTTTCTGGTTGGGTTGGGCGGCGGCTTTCTTTGGGGCCGTCAGAACAACCGATTCGCCCTGCAAGATCCGTTGACACACCTGCCTAACAAACCGGCTTTCAACCAGCGACTCGAATCGCTCCTGGGAAACAACGGGTCATCGCCGGAACCATTGGCCATACTGTTTCTCGATATCGATCACTTCAAACAAATTAATGACCTCCACGGCCACCTGGCTGGTGATGAAGTCCTGCGGCAACTGGGCAACCTGCTGGCAACCACGGGTGAACCTCACAACGTCTTTCGTTGGGGTGGCGATGAATTTACGATCCTGCGCTTCGGATCCAAGAAATCCGTTGAACAGTACGCAGTTACTATTCAACAAGCTATTAAAAAACTGGCGATTAGCCGGCAGTCCCCGGAGATAGTTATTACGGTCAGTATCGGAGTCGCTCAACAAGCCCAGGATGAAGCAGGTAGCCATTTACTAAAAAGAGCCGACCAGGCTTTATACGAGGCAAAACGAAACGGCCGCAACCAAATCTATTGGTCTGCTAGCATCACCAACTGAACCTTTTTGGCTTACCATCGAACTCCTTTTTTTACCCACAACACAACTTTTATTTTCCCCTGGAAAACGACCTTGACCCGGTACAAAGAATCCCATATCCTCCCGCCTCACTTGCAGAGCAGTCAGTTGTTTGCTCAACCGACTGCAACTTCAAGCGGTACCAGGAAATGCTTAATGTCGGGTTCGGATGTTCACTCGCGTTAAACAAACCTGTCCAGTTTATGGGCACGGAAGCTTATGACTGGCGGGAAAAAACCTGGAACAACTTGAGCCAAACTGGACCAAGGCATCGTTGGCAGGGAAGCCAAAGTCGCTACCGTCCAATCGCTCCCGGAAACTTTACGGAGTCCTTCGCCCCCCTGGGACCCGTCGATTCCGGGAGCTTTTTTATGCGCAGATTGCTTATCTCTGCGGCCCCAGTGGGTAACTGGTTAATCTGGGCCAACTTTTCTGATCGTGGCAGGAAAGTTTTCTGGCAGATTTTGTTGAATTGAAGCATCCATCAGTGAGAACCGATCTTACCTGCAGGCAACATCGTGTCTGTACCTTAGCACCGAAATCAGAAATTCCCGAGAAATTATCATGATGACCTTCCGGCTCACTTACCGTCGAGTGCTTACCTTGCTGCTAATCACCTGTCCCTGTCTAGCCACGATGCAACTGGCTGCCCAGGAAACGCAAGCCGAAGTCATTGAATCTGAAATCTCGACCCACCTGGACAATACACTGCTAGACGATGGGCATCATGATGGTTCATACGACATCAAGCATGATCGACCGGATACGCATGCACCGGGGCAATTGATGGGTGATCATGTTCACGCACGTGGCAAATACATGATCGAATACAAGTACATGAACATGTACATGGATGGCAATCGCGCGGGAACCACGCGTTTAACTCCTGGCCAGGCGATGATGTTTAATGGCAACAATTTCATGGTGGCACCAACGTCGATGACCATGGAAATGCATATGACACATTTCATGGTGGGTTATACAGACAACCTCACCCTGTACGTAATGCCCACGTGGAAAGTCAACACGATGGATCACCAGAAAATGGATAGCTCCACATTTCGTGCAGTCAACGCTGGATTTGCAGACATTCCCTTTGGTGGCCTGTGGCGTATTTACAACGGTGTGGATGACGAGATTATTGCCAACGTTGGCTTCAGTGCACCGACCGGTGACATCGACAACCTCGCTCCCACGGGGATGGAATTTGCCTATCCCATGCGTTTGGGTGCCGGCACCTGGAATGCCCGCCCGGGCGTGGCTTACAAGGGTTATCGTGAATCAAGCAGTCTGGGTCTTCAATTCCAGGCCGACATCCCGCTGGGACTCAATGAGGAAAACTATGCGGTGAGTAACGATTACCGTCTCAACGCCTGGTACGCGCGGCGTATTGGCAGCCAGCAACAGGCAGCGTTAACATTCCGTGTCGAGTGCCTCTGGAAGAGCAACTACTCCGGATCTGATTCGGACCTCATGATGATGGCTGGCATGAATCCTGCAGCACGCGCCGATTTCCGAGGTGGCGAGTGGGTCAACCTGGGTTACGGTACCGTCTGGAAGCTACCAGGCGGCAGCCGACTAAATTTCGAGATCTCCCACCCGGTTCACCAGGATCTGGACGGCGTCCAGCTGGAAACTGACTGGACACTCGCTGGCAGCTGGTCCAAGGGTTTCTAGGCACGGTCGCTAACCTTCGGCAGCTTTTCCATCCAGGCAACGACGAACCAAAGAAATTGCTTCTTGGCCAGTGCAAAGAGACGGGTGAAACATCGGTGCATAAACTGCGGCGACGTCCAGGCATGGACCATTCAACGCCATTTCAACCAGGTCATTGCCGGAGAGGGTCATCCGCCCTGCTCGTTTCACCAGCGAAAATTTCATTTGACCTATACCATCGTAACTTCGATAAACCACCTCGGTGCAGACCAGTTGATCTGACCTGGAAAAATCGAAGCTAAAATCGTAACTCTTGCCGGCATGTTCCAACCCACGAACCAGGGATTGTCCGATGGCCGGCAAATCGATTCTTGGCCTCAAGATACTAATGGAATCAGAAGCAAAGGGTGACGCCAGGGAACGAACCAACACGCCGTCTTTCATCGATTCCAGCACAAATCTCCGCTCCCTCTCAGGAACCATTCCTGGCAACTGGTGTTGCCGAAAAGAGGGCTGCTGGGAGAGACCAAGTTCCTCGGTTTCCTTTTCGGTCCCCAGGTATACGGCCACATGAGGCCAGTAACCCGGAAGGAAATAATTGGTAAGAGCATATTCCTTGCGTGTTGCAATCACGTCACCGGGACGCAGTAGTTGCCGAAACTGCTCCAGGATATCGGGAGGTAACCCAGGCGCATGTCCTCGCTTGACGTACCGATTCGCCACCGCGATGCCCCCCAGTTTCTGCAACCCGTAAATCGCCCGACCCAGGATTTTATCACGCAATCCTTCAGTCACCTGGCTGATCCGGGATCGCAATTGAACACCTGCAAACTGCGACAGAGACACATCCAGGCGATGTTTCAACCGCTGGATAATATCCATTAATGGTTGCAGGGCAGGGTCCTGTTCCACCCTGGACAACAAGTGCCCCTCATGCTGTCGGTAGTAATCGATTGCATGGTACAGGTGCCATGCATGCCGATTACTGGTCAGGGATTTCTGAACCGTGTCATAAACCCTGGCGGGAATTCCGAACTCCATGTTCGGCTCATTCAATTTCCGTTTCACGATCGGACGACCCTCGACCGTTTCCCGCAGGAAACGAGCTGCGTCCACCAGGACCAGGGCCGCAGCAAAAGCGATCAGGAAAGTACGCTCTCCTTCCGGTCCATACAGTTCTTCATCCTTGTGTAACGAAGTCACCAATTCCAACAGCGCATTACGTGATTGCCAGTAAACAATCAACAGGGAAAGAACCTGGCACTCCTGGTCCGGAGTAAAATGACCCTGATCCTCGGTTGAGATAGATGCAACCAGCAAATTCGTCTGGGACTTAAGCGATTCCAGGGTCGCTGCCAGGTGAACGACGGCTCTCAGGTTACATTGCTGATCTGCATTGCTCGCTGGCACCTGGCTCATCATGGAGTCAACCTGCTTCTTGGATATCCGAAATTGTCCAGTAGCTCCGTTTCGAAGACTTATCATATTGGCAGCTGATACTCAATTCCAACGGTATCGTCCGGGTTGATCCATCCTGCTGGAACTGGGCATGGTAAAGCTGCTTGATCGTAATGACCTGCAGGTGACTGCTCTGGGACACCTGGGAGGCCAGCGTATAAATCGCCTGATCTTTTTGTGCCACCAGGGTCTTAATCGGTTCATCCTCGACAAATTGCTCGATCATATCTTTTAACTTTACGTCATTCTGGTATTCCTCGAGCGGGATCAGGCTCGTGGCAAGTCGCCTCTTGGGGTCCATCAAGAGCTGGTGTGCCGTATAGACGGATCCTTTTTGGAGCAACGCAAACCAGCGCATTGCAAATTGCTCTGCCTGCTGGTTCACCGCGGCCTTGCGCATGTAATGTCGAGCGGGAGCCATGGAACCGAACAAGAGGGCCAACAGCAATCCCGCCACGGCCAATCCACGTCCGGTGAGGTTCGAATCGACCCGGTTAATCCTACGTAACGCCACGATCGCAACTGTGATGGTCACCAGGGGGAAAACCCAGAAAACAATATATACAGGAGCCAACACCGAGGACACGCCCAGCAGCAAGGCCAGCACCGCAGACCTGGAAACAGCACGATATCGAGGGCCTTCGAGTCCCTCATCACGATCATAAAACTCTGACATGCCAAGGACTCCCGACAGCGATCAGCGAACAAGATATTTCTATTTCATTGCTCGTTGAAGTTCGTTCAACGACGTCACTCCCTGGACCACGGCCAGGATCCCTTCTTCTTGTAGCGTGCGATTTCCGGCCTTTCGTGATAATTGCCTAATCACGTCCAGTCGAGGCTGTTTTACCAGGGCTTGTCGTATCGACTCATCTACCTTGAGCAACTCAAAAAAACCAATGCGCCCTCGATAGCCCACGCCATTGCAGTCCGGACACACCTCGGGTTCACCCTTCTTTCGTTTCGGCTCACTTTCCGGTGGCGGTGGCTGGTATTCGCGATAGAGCGTGGACACACGGTCAGCAGGTATCCCTAGTTTCTGCAGTAGTGCCGGATTCGGCCGATAAGGCTGCTTACAGCTTTTACACAAGCGCCGCACCAAGCGCATATTGAGGACGGCCAGCACGGCCTCCGAAAATTTTTCTGGGTTGGGCTGTAAGGACTTGATGCGCAACAATGCCTCGGCACAATCTTTGGCCTGAACACTCGTGAAGACGAGATACTTGTCCTCGATAATCTGCTCGCACAAAAGGTCCAGCAATTCCCGGTTGGGAATACGAGGAAAGAGAAACATGTCATGTTGCTCACGGAACAACTTGGTCATGGTTTGATTAAGTTCCGAACTGTTTTCCGGGTCGTAAGTGACCGCCTTGACGTTCTCGATTTCCGGTTCCGTTGAATCGGCCGTATCGACACAGATACAGGAGTTCATGTAACGATCAGTGGTTCCCAGGCCAACTCTCCAGAGGGTCGACAAACCACCGATAGCTGGAGCTGACATGACGAACAATCCCTGGGTAGGAGGCGGGATTTCGCCATCCATAGAACGACCGACTAACTGCTTGAACTCGGCCACCATTTTCTCTCGCATGCCAAGATCTTCCAGTGCCACCAGCACCTGATCCTTGGGTTCCAGCTTGATCAGGACGCGTTCGCCCGCCTTGGTGCCCTGGCTGGTAATCGCACAATTCAACTGAATTTTCTCATAGCGAACTGAGAATTCGCCTGTCTGCCGGTTACGTCGTTCCTTGACATTGAGATTTGCCAACGTTTTCAACACGGCTAACATGAGGTCACCTGTCGGCCGATCCATGGGAGGAATCCGCTGCATGATGCCATCGACATCCATGCCACCAGCCACGGATTGGCGACTGAAATCTAACAAGATACGCTGCGATCGTTTTTCGATTACCGTGAAGAACAATTCTTTCGCCGTGAGAATCCCTTCAGACTGGCGTGCCTTGATCAGGTTCGATTCATTCTCGCTACGGTCCCCACCGGCTGCCTTAAACATGACAGGCGGACCCATGTCCCCGGGGATCAATGATTCATCTTTTTTCTTGCGGCCAAACATCAGAGGCGAAACCATTCGTGAGAGGAGTCAAGAGCTCTATTATACCATGTAAAATCGTTAGGCATGAGCTTAAATAATACCGGGTTGGCTGACATTAATTCCTTTCAAGGCCATTTTTAATGCATCCTTGTTCGGTGCCACGCGGAAAGCTGTTTCTCGATCAATGAGATCTTCATCGATCAATTGCTTCAAGCTCATCGTGAAGTTCTGCATCCCGTCTTCCGCACCGATTCGAATGGCATCTCCCAGTTTTTCGTCTTCACCTTCCAGGACTAGTTTCTGGATCATCGGCGAAAAGGTCATGATTTCAACGGTCGGTACTCGACCCACCCCCTCCTTGATAGAAGGCAGGAGTTTCTGAGCCAGGATGCCCTTCATGTTAAAAGCCATCGCACTACGAATCGCATTGTGCATCTCCTCCGGGAATAGATCCAGGATTCGACCAATTGTTGTGGGCGAACTGGAAGCATGAATCGTGCCAAAAACCAGGTGACCTGTTTCAGCCGCATGAATGGCTGTCATGAACGTTTCCTGGTCGCGCATTTCACCAACAAGAATGATATCCGGATCCTCTCGCACCGCATGCTTCATCGCAATATCAAAATCACGAACATCCATCCCCACTTCCCGCTGGTTAATCAAGCACTTGTCCTCGGTGTAAACGAATTCAATCGGATCCTCGAGGGTCAGAATATGCTTGCGGTAATTTTGATTAATCCAGTTAAGCATCGATGCGATGGTGGTTGATTTCCCCGAACCGGTTACACCGGCCAGCAAGACCATACCCTGGTCAAACTTGCACAGTTCTTCAATGATCGGTGGCAAGTGCAGTCCATCGAAGCTCGGAATCCAGTTATTCACACGACGTGCCACCATGCCAAGCTTTCCCAGTTGCTGCAGGATGTTGACACGAAATCGCCATTCCACACCGTCCACGTCGACGACGTGAGCAAAATCGCAACCCCCGTCCTCTTCCAGGATTCGCTTGGTACGCTTGTTCAACATGGGGAAAATAAGCCGTACCATCTCCTCGTTCTCAATCGCTCCACGATTGAGTGGGCGCAGGGTTCCATCAACACGCACGATAGGAGAACGGCCTGCCTTGAGATGCAGGTCACTTCCCTCCAGCTTCACCAGAGCACGAAATATCTTATCGATTTCCAGCTCTTCACGTTTAGCTAGATAATCATTCGCATCGGATTCCTGGATCGTCACATCAGCCGGTTGGTCACTGCTTCCCATCGATTTAGTTCTCCTTCTATTCCCTTGCAGGGCAAATCACTGCCGTCGCCAGGCAAACCTGACGACCGGTGGCCTGTTCTATTGTAATCGTACCGGAACACCCTGGTCCCGCATAAATTCCTTGGTTTCGGAAATCGTATATTCCCCAAAATGAAAGATGCTGGCTGCCAGCGCCGCATCAGCGTGTCCCAGCAAGATCGCCTCGGCCAAGTGGCGTGGCTCTCCCGCGCCGCCGCTAGCAACCACGGGAATCGTAACTGCATCACTGACCGCACGCGTGATCTCCAAGTCATACCCATCCTTGGTTCCATCACAATCCATACTAGTCAGCACAAGTTCACCGGCACCCAGTTGCTGAACCTCGCAAGCCCAGGAAACCGCCTGCAATCCTGTCGGTGTACGACCACCGTGGATATGTACTTCCCAGACTTCTTCCGGCCCATCTTCGCTTTCCCGATAAACTCGCTTCGGATCGATATTGACAACAATACACTGGCTGCCGAACCGTTCCGCGGCACGTTCGATAAACCCAGGATCCTCGCAGGCTGCCGAATTGATCGAGACCTTGTCGGTACCTGCATTGAGCAGATCACGAATATCTTCGAGGGTTCGAATTCCACCCCCTACGGTCAGGGGCATAAATACTTCTTCCGCGGTTCGACGCACCACGTCAATCATAATGTCACGACCCTCGTGGCTGGCCGTGATATCCAGGAACACCAGCTCATCAGCCCCTTCCTGTTCATAACGCTTGGCAACTTCGACCGGATCTCCCGCATCGCGCAGGCTAACGAAATTCGTTCCTTTGACGACACGTCCGCGATCAACATCCAGGCAAGGGATTACACGTTTGGCGAGCATTCCGTGAATTTACTGTATGCGTGGTTTCGCCACCGACAGCAAACCAGGCAGTGGTCACGTACGCATGTTCCGTGACCACCCACGTTCCTCGCTTGCCAGGGTCATCCTTCCTGGATGCCCGACACCCTATAACTTGGCAATTGCTTCTCGCGCAACAGCCAGGCACTGTTTCATGTCATCAATCGGATTACTCGGGTTCGCCTCGTATTCCAGGGACAACGAACCATCCGCAGGGAAGCTGACTTTTTTCAGCGCCTTGAACAATCCCAGTACGTCCAGGTGACCGGAACCAATCACGACATTGTGTGATTTCTTTTCCTGCTTCTCTTCATCCTTCATGTGAACACCAAATACCCGCGGACCCAGTTCATGAACCGCTTTCACGGGGTCTTCCTTGCTACGAATAAAGTGCCCCGTATCGACGCAGGCTCCAATCAGCTTATGGTGCCCAGTCACGGCCTTTTTAACACTGTCAATACTATCGTACAGAGCTCCCGGTCCATGGTTATGAATCGCGATACGGATGTTGTACTCGGCGACCAACTTGTCCAGGCTATCAAAAGAATCCGGCGTCGGATTGGCCGTGATATTGCGAATACCGGCCCGCTTGGCAAATTCGAACACCTTGCGGTTCGCCTCATGATCCTTCGAGAAACCGTTCACCCCGTGGGCGCTCAACGTGACCTTCGCTCGCTCAAGCAGCTGGCGATTCTCTGCCAGTTGGGCCGCGGTCGCATTGGGATTAAGGTGCTTGCTGAAAAACTCGACGAAATGCAATCCCATCCCCTGGATATGACGTACCGCATCCACCACGTTGTAATTCCTGAGAGAAAAACTCTGGACACCGATCGGTAAGCCGCGGTAGGGATCATCAGCAGCCAGGATTCCAGGAACATCAAAAATGGTTGCCCCTGCCGCAGCGGCTGTCGTCAATGCCAGGAAACGACGACGGTTGAACGATGTAGACATAGGAAATTTCCTTCGCAAGAGGATGACTTTTCACGACTGCTCATGGTAACCCAGGGCTACCTCGCAGGGTCGCTATGACATGTTTCAGGTTTCATGCCTGATCATAACCCAGAAGGCTTGAACGCTCAATCATCCCAGCCGCCGGATCCTGAACACTGCTGCTTTTACAGGCACTTCAAGGTTGCTCAGGATCGCCTGTTCTCAACCATCGTACATGCTCATCGCATCATCCAGGTACTCCTGGATCACCTCGCATTCCGGTAACGATTCCAGGAAAAGGCGACCATACGGCTTGCTGTAAATTCGCGGATCCAACAACACGACGGTGCCATGATCATGCTGGGTTCGTATCAACCGCCCGAATCCCTGCAGGAACTTGATCACTGCCTCGGGAAGCTGGTAGTCCAGGAAGGGATTACCGCCAGCTGCTCGGATAGCCTCGATCCGAGCCTCGATCACCGGGTGATCAGGAACACTGAACGGCAACTTCGGAATAATGACATTCTGCAAGGCATCTCCAGGAACATCGACCCCGTACCAGAAACTGTCCGTGCCAAGCAGGATCGAGCGCGGGTTTTCCTTGAATCGCTCCAGCATCTGATGACGGGGCAGACCGTCGGCCTGGTTCAACAACTGCAGGTCATGCTCGATTAACCAGGAAGCTAACTGCTTGCCTGCCTGTCGCATCATTTCATAACTGGTAAACAACACGAAGGCGTGCCCATCCGTCCGGGCCGCATAGCGCTTGATCATCTCGGTTGTCGATCGCTGAAACGACTCTCTGTCTTCCGAGGGATCCGGCATACCCCGCACCACCACAACCTTCGCCTGGCGCTGGTAATCGAAAGGACTACCCAGCCGCTTTCCATCACTTTCCAGTAACCCAACGCGCGAACGGAAATAACGAAACTCCTCGTCCTGGCCAACCGACAGGGTCGCACTGGCCATGATTACGCTGGCCCCCGATTCGAACAGCTGACTTCGCAACATGGGTCCCACGTCAACAGGCGCTGCCGACAGGGAAACACGAGGGCGGCCACTTCGCGAGGGATTACTTTGTACCCAGTACACCGCATCGGCCAACAATTGCTCGTTCCAATGCTTGATCTGTCCCGCCATCACTTCCAGACGTTGGTAGGCAGAAAGAAAATCCTGGCGCTTGGTCGGCTCCTTGATATCCAGCGACAATCGCTTCACGGTACCCGCCAGCTTCAATAATGCCGGACCGAGACGATCCGTGAACAACCGGGCCGATGGAATGCGGGCGGTTTTCCCATCCTGACTCTCCAGCCATCCAAGCACCTCATCAAAATACTCGTCCGCCTCGAATCGACAGGCAAGAACTTCCCGTTGCGCCTTTTCCACGTTGTGGTAGATCAGCAAGCCCTTGTTGGTCTGATCGTTATAGAGCTTATTCAAAAGGTAACGCACCTGTCCGGATGTGATTGACAGGCCCAGGTGCTCACTGGCTACGTTCTCGATCGTGTGAGCTTCATCCAGGACCACGGCCTCGTAATCAGGCAAAATACTAACACCCATTTGTCGCAGGGCCAGGTCGCTGAAAAACAAAGCATGATTCACCACCAGCAACTGGGCATTATCCATGCGACGTCGCGCCCGGTAATAATGACATTCCTGGTAGGTAGGGCACTTGCGGCCCATGCAGTTACTGCTGTCACTCGCCACCTCATCCCAGACAGCTGGCTTGGGACGAAAATCCAGATCACTCAAGGAACCATCGTGAGTCTGGTTCGCCCAGTCACGCACCTGGTGTAACTGCTCCCGTTCCGTTCCTGAATCAAACAACGCATCCGATCGCTGCAGGGCAGTATCCAGGCGTCTCAAGCTGACATAGTTATGTCGTCCCTTGACCAACAACGCCGTAAATTCTCGCGGAATGACACTGTTGAGAAGAGGCAAATCCTTGTGGAGCAGTTGCTCTTGTAAGCTGATCGTATGGGTCGAGATAATCACACGACGAACCGGTCGACTCTTGCCCGGCAACTGGGCATAATCTTCCGCCGGTCGCGTGGCTGCCAGGATCGCTGGAACCAGGTAGGCAAAACTTTTACCGACACCCGTACCTGCTTCTGCAACCAGATGTTTTCCCTGGATCAGTGCGGAGGCAACCGATTCGGCCATTTCCAATTGCTGGGGCCGCACCTCGTAATTTGCCAATCGCTTGGCAATCCGACCCTCCGGTCCAAGAATGTCAGTGGCGGATAACATACGCGATTCATTTCGGTCAGGATCGATTCAATAACATCAAGCCGCTGGACAACTTAACAGGTCGACCATGATCCGAACAGCTTACACAATACGAACCATCGTTACCGGTCGAAATTCCCGCAGACAGCTATCCAGGGACCCTGAAACTTACAGAAAAGAGAATGCAAGGCGACTCACCTCATGATATGCTCATAGTAAGCTCAGGCGGGGCCCAATCGGACAGCTGGCATCACAACGTGGAACGCCTGGCGATCACTTCGTCGGAACTGGCTTTTCTCAAGATTTCCTGATCCAAGTGCTGCCCATGGCCATTGAATTTTCCTGCCCTTCATGCGAACACCCTGTTCGCACTCCCGATTCCCAAGGCGGTAAACAAGGTCGCTGTCCAAGTTGCAGCAACGTGTTCAGGATTCCAGAAACTTCCACCACTACGGCCCCTGCGCCTGAAAAAACCATTCGCTTTGAATGCCAACAATGCAGCAAGAAACTCAAAGTTCCCGCTTCACGCGCGGACAAGAAAATCACCTGCCCCCAATGTGGTGCCACTGTCACCAACCAGGAAATCAAGTCCAGCGGATCCCTATCGGGAATCCTGACGCCGGAAGGCAGAATCGAATTTCCCTGTGGCGAATGCGGTCATGTCGTGCAGACGCCGGCCAACCAGGCTGGCAAGAAAGGACGCTGCCCCGAATGCCAACAGATCATGCAAATTCCGATACCCCAAAACCCGTTACAACCCACTTCGCGATTCGCGAATCCACCTCCTCCCGTGGCAGCGCCAGCGTACCAGGACTTCAGCGACCCTGTCGCTGGTCTCGGTGGAGGCCCCCTCGATCAACTGGATGACTGGCAGGCCGCGACCAGCAATCGACCGGTCGTCAGTTCGTTACGACCCACCGGGGGCGGCGGAGGACGTTACCGTGTGCGAGGACCTCGCAAGGGACTACCCTGGTATGCAAACTCCGGTCAATCCGGTGCTTTCTGGGACACGGTGACTTCGGTTCTCTTTTCACCCCGTGATGCCTTCAGTCGTATGTACCGGGAGGGTGGCACGGGACATGCCATGAGCTTTGCCTTCACGGGCCAAATGGTGGGAGCCGGTATCGCGTTGGGACTCCTGCTGGTCTTCGGCATCATTGCCCTGGTATCCGGCATCATGTACGCACCCGAGAGTCGTCCTGTATCGATCGGGGGATCGCTCGTGTTCGGCCTCATCGCGGCCGTGGTGGTAAGTATCGGCTACATCCTGCTGACTGCCATTCATTGCCTGATGCAGTGTTTCGTGACCGCTGCTTTTCAGCACGTGGGACTCACCGTGGTCCGGGGCGCGTACGAGACATTCGAAACCACTGCCCGCGTGGTCAGTTATGTCGTAGGAAGCCTCGGTCCCCTGATGATGCTGACCCCCTTCATCGCGATACCGCTGCAAGTCGTCCTGATGCCGATCTATGTAACCATCGGCTGCTATGCCGCCCATGAAACCAGCAAAGTTCAGGCCATCTTCAGCACGCTGGTTGCTTTCGTGATCTGGTACGGCATGTTCTTCGGAACCATCATTCTCACCTGGGCGACCATCTGGGCTGCCCTCACTGGATTGTTGCCATCCAGTTAGCAGCGACGCCCGCTGTTCACGACCAATCGTCGCTCACTTGCTGTGGTAAGGACGTGACGTAACCAGGCCTTCTTCGGGACTACTGGCCGTTGCATACAAACGCCTGGGAATACGGCCGGCCAGAAACGCCATGCGGCCGGCATGAACGCCCGCCCGCATGGCACGGGCCATCATCAATGGATCGCGAGCGTGCGCAATGGCCGTATTCAGAAGTACTCCATCCACGCCCAGTTCCATGGCAGCTGCCACATCGCTGGCCGTTCCAACCCCCGCATCAACGATCACGGGATAATCCGGGTCATCACCCTTCAGGTATTCCAAGCAGATACGAAGATTGTTGGAGTTCAGGATACCCTGCCCTGATCCGATTGGACTGCCCGCCGGCATCACACTCGTGGCGCCAACATCCTTCAAGCGACGCGCTACCACCGGATCATCACTGGTATAACAAAGCACCTGGAAACCATCGGCAACAAGCTGCTCGGTAGCTTCCAATGTAGCAATGGGATCTGGTAAGAGTGTCTTGGAATCTCCCAGGACTTCCAGCTTGACCCAGTCAGCTCCCGGGTTACCAAGCGACCGCAATATTTCACGTCCCATGCGAGCCACCCGTACCGCCTCTCCCGCGGTATAGCAACCGGCCGTATTAGGCAGCAACGTGTAACGATCTGGATCGATATAATCCAATAGATTCTTGCCGTCATCATCATGCAACTGCTCACGACGTACGGCCACCGTGATACAGTCGGCACCACTCAATTCCAGCGCATCACGCATTTCATCGGCAGTTTCGTATTTACCACTGCCCACGATCAGTCGACTTCGTAACGTGTGGGTTCCTACCTGCAAGAGGTCCTCGCCGGGACCCTCCACGCACTGGTCAGGCAAGGAGAATTCAAGTGACATCGTTTAGCTATCCACCTCCAACTAGGGTCACCACTTCAAGTTGATCACCCTCCTGCAAGACGTAGGAGGGATGCTCAGGCTGTGGCATGATTTCCAGGTTTACTTCCACCGCAACATGGCGTGTCTGCACACCCAGTTGCACCAGCAACTCGGAAATAGTGGTAGCTTCTGCCACCTCATGCGATTGCCCGTTGAGCGTGATTTGCATGGCATCCAATTCTTTAATCGCGCGTCTCGATGGCAGCAATGAGTGCTCCACCGTCGCTGTTATTCGCGAATCTGCAGATTCCTGACTTGTCCCTTGCGTAACAGGATCAACGGAGCTGCCTGCAAGCGACCTGTTGATTCCACTCCTCGATTCCAGGGAATATAGTACGCGGCCACGTTGCCACTATTAGCATCAGCAACATAGACCACGCAATTGCCCGGTCGCAGTGCGCCCGTTCCGCGGGGAAGTGTAGCCACCCCGGTCACCATCAGGAAATTTGGCTTCTTCCCCTGCTGGATTCCCAGGTCATTCAAAACGTTGACCGTGAACTTGGCTCCAAAATCACCGGTGCGAGAATAGAGCACCCAGCACTGGAGCTCACCCGTCAAAAAGTCCAGGAAGAAAACTCCTTCCACGCCATCAGAGACGGCACCCGTGGCCATCGAAAAACTGGCCGAGCGATCGGTCGCCGATGCATGCAACGGCATCGGAAACTCCAGGTCATTAACCCCGCTGCGCATGCTCGTCAGCCAGGAACCGACCAGCAAACCAATGCCAACCAACAGCCCGGCGGCAAAACCTGACATGATCAACCATAGTGATCTTTTCCGAATACGTTCAACCATTTGTTTATAATCCCTTGTTTCGCCCTTGGGTCAGCCAAGCTGGTAGATCGCCATGAGGCCCTCGCGGGAACCAACGATACCAACATCATCCGCACCAGATTACTGTCCACATGCTACCCCGTTTCAACCAGTTTTGCCACCTCCAAAGCAATCGGATCACCCAGAACATGGAACCTAACCACTGCAACACATGGTGCCGGAAGCCGTACTAGTCCTGCCCATCTATTCCCGACAGCCAGCAGACACCCGAGCGGACTACCAGCCAGGCAACGCTGATAGCCAACGCCATGAACCGATACATTCCATACAACAGAACATATCAATCCGACAGGCAAAACATCGTTGAAAACCACCTTCTTTCAGGGCCGATTATAGGCATCAAAACGATCCCTGATCCCTGTCTCCCTGGTGATCAAGTTCAGCTCCAGAAGTGACGATTTTCCTATCGTCACGAGGAAATCTACCAATGCACGTTTCCCAACCCAAACCCGGCCTGTTCATCATGACTGTTCTTCGCTGCCGCCGCCAAATCACCTTTGCAGGGATCGTGCTGATCTCTGGACTGGTTAGCTGCCGCCAGGAAACAACACCCCAGCAACCTCCGCAATTGACCACGGACATTTCGCAACAGCAACTCGATGACGTGCTGGACTTCACCTTCCGGGAACGACACCTGAACCTGCAACAACATGCGGCCTGGCAAATCCTGCATGGCGTGCTGGTCTACCAGCAGGATTTCCAGGTCTACGATAAACAGCAACCGCTACCAGCGATTGACCACTTGCTGGCCGGCGGTGCCATGCGCGGCTGGAACCTGCAACCCGTTGCACACGGCCTGGATGGCGAACGTGGGTTGCGGGCGACCATGGATCAAGGCAGCAAGGCTGGCCAGGGGCACGCGGACCAGTGGCTTGCCGTGCTGGCACAAACCGAACTGCCACCCACCCAGGACATCGTGGTCGACGGCCAGACATTTACTGTTGCCGACCTGGTCCGACAGGTCCAATGGGATTTGCCAAGAAACTACGAACGGGAATACAGCTGGACCCTGATCGGACTAACCTCCTACCTACCTACCAGCGACCAGTGGACTGCCAGTGATGATCAAACCTGGTCCATTGAACGGCTGGTCCGGAGCGAGACCGAACAAGATCTGTTCGACAGTGCCTGTGGGGGAACCCATCGCTTGATAGGAATCACGATGGCACTGAATCGACACCTGGAGCAGCAGGGGAAATTGACCGGCACCTGGAAAACTGCGGATGAAAAAATACAGCAGGCGATCCAACTGGCCAGGAAACATCAGAACCCCGATGGATCTTTTTCCACGGCCTACCTGGCAAGTCGTCGAACATCCGTAGACCTGTCTGAAAACCTGGGAACCACCGGTCACGTTCTCGAATTCCTGGTACTGGCCATGTCCGACAAGCAACTCGATCAACCCTGGGTCAAGCGTGCTGTCGCCCGCCTGGTAAAAATCTTCGAGCTCACTAAAACCGTGGACCTGGAATGCGGCAAACTCTACCACGCCGCGCACGGGCTGGCACTCTACCGCGACCGGCTCTATGGAGCTCGACGCTATCGAGCAACCCCCTGAACAATTCGGAAGATGGCTAACGGCGGTTCAGGAAGACGGGTCCGGTACAGAGCTCGTCATGTTCTGCCGCAGACGCGCCAACACGAGCCCGGCCAAAAACCAACCACCAGCAATATCCAGGATTTTCACGACCGTCAGCTTCCAACCAAACCCGTAAAAGGTCCACTGGGGCAGGCAAACAAAAATACCGGCAGCAAGCCCCATGAACCCCAACAGCATTGCTCGCTGGCGGATGGATTTCTCCGGCAATTGTCCAACGACTATTGCCAGGAACCCGGCAACCATGGCACAGATGATTAACTGGACAATCAGCACCATGGGAAACGACAGTCCACTCAATACGTTCGTACCATCAGCCAACGTATTAACTACCAGGAAAATACCGCGACTACCCATGTAAACGCCGTCAGGCAGGGTCACTCCGGGCTCCTGTACCATCTCGACAACCTGATCTTCCTGGGAAACATCCATGATCGTGATGGCCTCGAGACCCTCATGCAGTCCCACGTGCATCAGCATCCCCCAGGCAAACAGGATCAACGTGGCCAGCACGATTCCAAGAAAGCTCCTGGATGACATGATCGTTACCTTTCAGAAAGCAACCTCGAGTCGCCAACCTGGGGATACCACGATTCTCAAAGAACGTGCATCACGGCAAATCAGCGGGACCTGGTGGCAAGCCTGCTGGATTCTGTAGAGCTGCCTTGCGTCGCTTCAATTCACGTTCGCGCTCTAGCAAGAGACGCTTTAACTCACCGTCACTACGATTGGCTGCTTGCTGGTAATAGATGCGTGCTACCCCCAGCTTGCCGGCTGCTTCTGCCCCACGCGCTCGCTCCAATAATTCCTCGACTTGTTGCAAGCGTGCCTGGTCCTCCACCAGCTGCTGCCGTCGAATCTCGGCCACGCTGGAAGTACCCTGGGTTGCCGTGGTAATCGTTGAATTTGTCTGTGGCTGTGCCGAGGTAAGTCGCAGAGGTGCTTCTGCCCTGGTGGTCGAGGCCCCTGATGTACTGCGCTTGAGCTGGGAAATCGTTCGCGAGTTCATCCATGCCGGACGGACCAGCGGGGATCGCCAGGGGGAATGAAACTGCCGACCTACGACTGGAATCCAGCCAGTCACAAAGGGCCGCAGTGTCGTACTACTAATCGAACCAGAACCTCCGTTAGGAACCATCACGCTCGGGGCACTGCTCATCATCGTACGAGAGTTACCCTGTTGCAGTGCCATGTTGAAACCGAAACGGGTATTCCCCTTGCGGCCTGCAAAACCAAAGCGAGCATCAGTCCCTGGATCCCAACCTCCAAAAAAAGGAACTGCTGAATTCAAACCTGGGTAGTTAAAAAACATCTGGCGTCCCGGCCTTGTCGATTCCCAGTGCCAGCCAACACCAATCCGTTCAAAAAAACCATCGTTGATCCGGTGCGAAGGCAAGGTCACCATCGTTTGTTGAGCCTGGACCGGAACCGAGTGTTCCGTTGCCAGCAACAGGAGCGCACTGGCGCAAACCAGCGGGCGGGCGATGCTCAACAATCTCTCCGGGCGGCGGACCATGCGTTTACTTTCCAAACCAGAAATCCTCCCATCCAGGGTCTTCCCCCGGTCACTTATTTCCACTTTTCGCATTCTACTGGTACCTATCCCCACGGGTCAATAAAACCGTCGAAATCAGCGCTACTGTGGATAATTTCGACGCTGACTGGATGAAAACCATGCATCCAGATGGTAAGCTGGGCGAAGCAGATTGATTCACTAACCCACACCCTGGAGACCAACCGATGTTACGAGCTGCCATGACCTGCCTGGTGACGTGCGTTCTTTCCCTTGCCAGCCTGCAAGCCGCCGAGAAAGAAGATGGCTGGGTCAGCCTATTCGACGGCAAGTCGATGAAGGGCTGGAAAGCCAATGAGAACAAGGAAACGTGGAAGTTCGAGAAGGGAAACCTGGTTTGCGAGGGTCCTCGCAGCCACCTGTTCTACGTCGGTTCAGACAAACCCTTCGTCAACTTCGAATTCAAGGCCGAGGTAATGACAACACCGGGAAGTAACGCCGGAATTTATTTCCACACGCGCTACCAGAAAGATGGCTGGCCCAAGTATGGCTACGAGGCCCAGGTCAATATCACGCATGGCGATCCAAAGAAAACGGGTAGTCTCTACGGCGTGGTAAACGTCTCCAATCCGCCCGCCAAGGACAACGAATGGTGGACACAGCATATCATCGTCAAGGGCAAGCACATTCAGATCAAGATCAACGACAAGACCGTCGTGGACTACACCGAGCCGGAAAACAAGAAGGCAACCTCGAACCAGTTCGAGCGACGATTAGCATCCGGAACGTTTGCCCTGCAGGGACACGATCCGAAGAGCAAGGTTTACTTCCGTAATATCCGGGTCAAGCGACTGCCCTAGGACACTTAATCTCGGTCAACACAACGACGCGTATCAGAGGACCCCGTACTTCTGGTACGCGTCTGTTGCTTTCATCCCGTTGCGAATCGCATCCCGGGTGATATTCTCGTCGTGAACTTTCTGCCAGGCCGCCGCAATGGCCTCGTCCTCGATAGCCCGTGGCACCACGACCACACCATCCTCATCAGCAAAAACGAGATCCCCGGTTGCAAACGCGACCCCGTCTATCTTGATTTCCACATCAATGGCACAGACCCGCTGGCGATCCTGGCTGTCATAAACACTTGTGCCGCGAGCAAATACCGCGAACCCCATATCACGCATTTTCTGAATATCACGAACGGCGCCATCAACGATCGCTCCCACGCAACCTCGATTCCCGGCAGCCGTGGACAACAACTCTCCCCAGATTCCCGACCGTAACGATCCCTGCGCAGCAGCGACCAGTACGTCATCCGGCTGGCAGGCATCGACCGCCTGCAACTCCAGCTCATAGGGATTCGGATCTTTCTCCTCCATCTCTTCCCAGAGCGTGGTCTTGCAGCGACCCACCAGCAATGAATCGGTCGTATAGGGGTGAAATGCCAAACGCGGAGACTGGTGGGTATAACCCAGCGCGTCCAGTGCATCAGCAACAACAGCCGAGTAAAGTGATTCTCGCATCATCGCAATCGTGATCGTGGCAGGTAATTCGTCGGACATAACTTCCTCAGGATATTCGTTGCAGGGATTCTCCGGGCAGAGTCTCGTATGGTAGATTTCAAGCAGGCCATCCCTTCCAGGGACAACCCACCAGGCTTCATCATAACAGAATCAATCCGTGACCGTTTTGCGAACGGGTTCACCGCCCGGTTTATCTTCACGAGGTCTACCCATGCGAGTTGGAATTATCGCCTTACTTCACGAATCCAATACTTTTCTCAGTTCACCAACCTGCTGGGAACACTTCGAGCAGGACAAGCTGCTGTACGGAGAAGAGGTTCGGGAACAACTGGGCAATACGCATCACGAGGTAAGTGGTTTTTTTGCCGGACTGGCAGCCGCCGACCAGGAAAGCGAAAGCGAGACCGTGGAAGCCGTTCCCATCTTTGCCGCGCGGGCTGTCCCCTATGGAGCGATTACCACCGAGACTTATGACCGATTGTTGGAAAGCCTGTTCGACGAACTGGAGAAAGCCTTGCCACTGGATGGACTGCTGCTGGCCCCACATGGTGCCACGGTTTGCGAATCGTATCCCGATGCCGATGGCACCTGGCTCACCCGGCTCCGGGAGAAGGTGGGCACCAGCATGCCCTGTATCGCTACCCTCGATCCTCACGGCAACCTGTCGACCGCGATGGTTGATGCCTGTGATGCCATCATTGCCTATCGTAGCAATCCTCACCTGGATCAAAAACAACGTGGAATCGATGCGGCCCAGATGATGGTCGCTACCCTGCGTGGTGAAATTCAACCCACCATGGCCGCCTCCCTACCTCCCATGGCGATCAACATCGAACGGCAGTTTACCGACCAACCACCTTGCCGTCCTTTCTACGACCTGGCCGATCGGCAACTGGCTACGGACCGTGTCCTTTCCAACAGTATCCTGCTCGGATTTCCGTACTCCGACGTACAGGAAATGGGATCAGCCGTTATCGTGGTGACCGACAATGAACCTCAATTGGCCAGCCAAATGTCAGTGGAACTGGGTAGCTACCTATGGGACCATCGCGAAGAGTTTGTTGGACAGATGCAGGGCATTGAAGAAGTCCTGGAAAATGTTGCCAACCTGGACGGTCCACTTTGCCTGCTCGACATGGGAGACAATGTCGGAGGAGGGTCCCCGGCGGACGGTACCTTTTTGCTCCACGCACTGGACAAGCACCAACTCTACCGGTCCTTTGTCTGTCTCTATGACCCGGCCGCCGTGGAACAAGCTACCCTCGCAGGGCCGGGTGCCACCTGTACACTCGCCGTGGGAGGCCATACGGATCAGCTGCACGGGACACCGTTCACCAGCCAGTTCACCGTAATCAGCCTGCACGACGGAACATTTACCGAACCCCAGCCCCGGCACGGTGGATTTACAGACTGCAACCAGGGACCAACCGCCGTGGTCCAGACCGATAAGGGAATCACGCTCATGCTGACCACCCGTCGCATGCCTCCCTTCAGTCTCCGCCAACTCACCTCGTGTGATATTGATCCGGGAACTTTCCAGATCCTGGTTGCCAAGGGAGTGAATGCACCGGTGGCTGCCTACCGGGAAGTCTGCGAGACGCTGATCCGGGTTAACACACCCGGTTCCACCACCGCCGACATGTTACTGCTCGATTACCAACATCGTCGGAAACCGATGTTTCCTTTTGAAACCGACACCGAATGGGTACCTGTCTCTCATCCCGCTACCGAAAGCCTGTCATGATGCTCAAGACCTCCTGCCTGGAAGCCCCGGAACCGGGCCCGCACCTGCTCATTACCGGGGGCGTCCACGGGGATGAATTCGAACCGATGGCAGCCATCCGGCAACTGATCGCCTCCCCATCGCTCAAGCTGCTGCGCGGAAAACTGACGCTCGTCCCCGTCGTTAACGAACCGGCATTCCTACGCGGTCACCGTGCCGGGCCAGATGACCAGGACCTGGCACGCACCTGCCCCGGTGACGCAAACGGTTCAACCACCGAACAAATTGCTCATGCCTTGACTCAATTAATCCAGGCGGCGGACTATTACATTGACCTGCATACCGGGGGAACCACGCTGCAGGTACTGCCCATGGCCGGATACGTCATGCACCCCGATTCGAAAATCCTGGATCAGCAGCGCGCGCTGGCCAAGGCCTTTAACCTACCGATCATCTGGGGCACCGATCATCGTCTGCCCGGACGATCACTCTCCGTGGCACGTGATGCCGGTGTTCCTGCCATCTACACGGAATACCTGGGAGGAGCTCAATGTGAGCCCACGGGCATCGCAGCCTACGTTGAGGGATGTCTGAATGTTATGCAATCACTGGCAATGATCGACCATGAACGACCTGCCTCGCGCATCCAGCACGTGGTGGAAGATCGCCGCGAGAACTCGGGGCACATGCAAATCTGCCATCGATCACCCCTGACCGGCTATTTTGAACCAGCCGTGCAACTGGGTGAATCCATCACAGCGGGAACTCCCCTGGGAACGGTTTGTGACATCCTGGGGGAAAAGCGGGAAGTCGTATGGGCTGAGCAAACCGGCCTGGTACTGGTACTAAAAACCTTCCCCCGGGTGGAACAAGACGATGCGTTGGCCGTCATCCTGGAAACAGAACTGGACCAACAACTGGCGACTACCTGAGAGGGTACCGTCAGGGTTTTTCACGATCTTCCGAAAATGGTTGTTGCAGGATTAACGTCAGGAATACTCCACCCATCAAACCCACCCCGATCATGACCAGGAAGGGGATCGGCCCCGGTTGATTTTCCCACCCATGAACCATGTTCACACCAAAAACTGCACTCAACGTGGCAATGGGAAAAAAGAAACCAGCCATCAGGTTCAAGCGATGCGCAGCAGTGGCCATCTTATGACTCGCCCGGGCCTGCTGTTCTGCGCGACGAGCGATATCAAAATCCAGCGTGTTCTTCGTACTCGAGTAGAGTAACTGCGTTTGTCGATCCAGGTCATAAGATCGATCACGGAAGTTAATAAGGTCTCGATCCTCAGGAATCGCCTTGCGCGCTTCCTGGAATACCTGGTACTGGTGAGTAGTCGACCGGTGCAGTGGCAGCAGGGACTCCAGTAAGACAAAATAATCATCTACCTGCAGTGGAGATGTCCCACCCGTGTTTGACTGCATCTCCAGATGCTCGAGCTTGTCCACGGCTTCCTCGTAACTGGCCAAATGTTTGCTGATGCAATTTGGACCTGTCCCATGATCCGTGGATTTCCATTCACCCCCCGGATCGCGCCAAAACAAGCGTCCCGCACGCGTTTCCTCATCCGGCTCCGGTGGAGCACGTAAAACCAGCAACAAGTGACCCTCCGCAACCATTACTCGCTGGCGACCAATACGACGGCCCAGTCGGTCTCGAAACTCTTCAGGAACCTGCCAGGTTGATGGAATGAGTGATTTTTTTTGCATCAAAGAAACTCCCCTTGTTCAGTTGAGTCACGCAACGCACCAGGTTCACCGACTGTCCCGGCACCATGAATACCCAGCACGGTTTTTATCTGTCAATCAAAAGTACTATAAAAACATGGATTATTTGTAATCAAACCGGTACAACTGCCGATGATTAGTTTTGTTCCAGAGCTATAATCGATACAATAAACACCTGATCAAACTACCATACCTTGGAGCCGCATTACGGCAGAGGGACCAATTTATAGCGTTGGCCTGGGTCATTTCAGTGGCTGGTGCAGAGCACGCCCGACCCACGCCAGTCTCGCAGCGACTCCACTCGTCGCAAAATCGGCCCCAAGGTATTTTTCAAGAACCGTGGTGAAACTCGAAAGAGCTTTCACCACGGTTTTTTTACGGAATCCATGGTGTTAGATGGAACTCATTAAATTACCTTAAGTCTCTTCATTAAAGTCACTTAGGGTCTTTCTCGTTTTTTCGCCTGATTCCTTATCCCGCGTGCTATCCTTCCATTGGATCGCTTATCTTTCCACGCGAACTGCTGGAAGTGAGTGAAAACTGATGTAACCCATTGCGCCCGGGCCCTTTGCTGCGGGCATGCCATGCCGCGAGATGACCTCACTCATGCACCAACCAACTCCACGCCAACAATGCCTGGCAGCTCTGCTTGTCAGCGGATGCTTCCTGGCCGGAACGCTCTGCGAGACATGGGTCGGTCCACGACAGGCCACGTCACTACATCCTGCGCCGCTTGCTCATCAGCACGTAGAAACCGTTGCCCCGGTGAAAACAGCTCAGCTGGATCGCCCTTGAGACCAACACTTCTCGCACCTGCCCGGGTTGCTATCCGGGGCAGGATACGGTCACATTTTCCTCGTGGCTTTTCCTCCCGCGAGTATCCAAGGAATGTAGACCATGACTTTGAGTTCCCGTTTCCTGGTCCGATTGGCAACAGTCATGCTTGTCGCGCTGGGCTGGAATGAATTCCCTGGTCAGGCCCGGGCAGCCACGCGTCCCAACATCGTCTTTATCATGATTGACGACCTGGGCTGGATGGATCTGAATTGCCAGGGAAGCCCACAGTTCACCACGCCCAACATCGATCGCCTGGCAGGGCAGGGGATGCGTTTCACAGATGCCTACGCAGCCGCGCCAGTCTGTTCACCAACGCGGGCAGCCGCCGTGACAGGACTGGCCCCGGCCCGCGTTCAAGTTACCAATCATCTGCCGGATCGATGGCAATTCTATAATCGCAACAAGACGATGGGACCTGGTAAGTCGCTCAACTACCTCCCCACCCATCACGAGACCGTGGCCGAGACACTGAAACAAAACGGCTATGCGACTGCCTTTATCGGCAAGTGGCACTTGATGGGAAATTATCGCAGTGAAGAGGAGAGAAAGTACCTGCCCGAACGACAGGGATTCGACTTAAATATCGGCGGCTGTGGCATGGGTGGACCTGGCACCTTTTTTGCGCCCTACAAGATTCCCAACATGGAAAAAGGCAAGGCTGGAGATTACCTGCCCGACACCATTGCTGACCGGGCCGTCGATTACATCACGACCCAGAGCAAGAAACAGCAACCCTTCTTTCTCTGCCTCTGGCATTACACCGTGCACTATCCTATCCAGGCCCCGGACCACTTACTTCGCAAGCAAAGTGGCGACAAGAAACCGACACCACAACAGCATTACCAGGCCATGGTGGAGGGCATGGATATTGCCGTGGGCCGGGTGCTGGATTCGCTTGAGACGGCAAACATCGTCGAGGACACGCTGGTAGTTTTTACCTCCGATAATGGCAACCTTGCTGGTTATAGCTCGGCCAAACCGCTCAAAGCCGCCAAGGGCTACCTCTCCGAGGGTGGGATTCGCGTTCCCCTGATCGTACGACAGCCAGGTGTCATCAAGCCTGGTTCCGTGAGTCACGAACCGGTGATCACGATGGATTTTGTACCAACTTTCCTCACCGCCGCCGGGATCCGCTACGACCCCAGGCGCTATGATGGCCTGAGCCTGGCCCCGGTTTTGCTTGACGGCAAATCGCTTGAACGGGATGCCATCTACTTCCACTATCCCCATTTTGCTTTTCACGGTGATAACAAGATGGGATCCGTCATCCGTTCCCAGGACTACAAGTACATCCAGTATTACGGGGGACATGCACCGGTTCTATACAACCTGCGCAACGACATCGGTGAACAGCACGATTTGAGTCAGCAAGAACCCGAGCGGGCCAGGAAACTGCAGGTGCGACTACAGGCCTGGCTGAAAAATACCAACGCCCAGTTTCCTCGTCCCTACGCGGAAATGCCCGAAAAAGATCTTCCCGGGAAGAAACAATAAACCGATTAGCCCGTCGGCTTCTCAGCCGGTTTCTTCATCGGCTTCTCGTACAACTGGTAGATATCGATCACGCCATCGTTGCCAACATAAGCCTCCGGCGTCGAATGGCGGCCATTGCCACCGCGACCGTTCGTTTCGAAACGAGAGACGGCCAGTTGCCAGCCATCCGGATGCAAATCTACCTCGTAACCACTGTTCATCTTGATGGCATGAACCGGTGCCGGTTGTTCCACGTTCCAGAATGAGAGGGAGGCACCAGAAGCCCCTTCACCGATGCCAGCCAGCAATCCGTCAGAAAGAAATTGTAGGCCATTAATAGGTCCATCCGCCTTGATCCCAGGCTTGAGTTGTTGCTTGACGTCACCCGTTTTTGCGTCAATCAAAACCACCAGCGGGTCACCAGGGCAAAATGCATTACTCTTGGCATTGGTCATACCACCGCAGGCCAACAGGTCACGCCCCGGGTCATATGCCAGCGACCGCACACCCCCCACCTCGGCCAGGAAGTTATCCAGCCGTGTATGCAGAACTGTCAGGTCCAACTCCCGAATCAACTTGCCATCGGCAAGATTCCACTGCCGAACCTTGCCCATCTGGTCACCGCTAAACAGGCTCTTGCTGTCTGGATGAAACAACAGGCTAAAAATGTATCCTTCATGCCCCACCAACTCCCGGGTCGCTTGCCCCGTGGGCGACCAGAGCTTTACGACGCGGTCATTACCGCCGGTCGCCACGTGCTGACCATCCGGACTCACGGCCACTTTCCTGGCCCAACTATCATGGGCCGCCACGTGACTCCATTGCCGGGCCGGTTGCTCCTGCGCGTAATTCCAGCAAAATAATCCACCATGCCAATCGACCGAGTACAGTCGTTTCCTGTCAGGATGAAAAGCCAGATCACCGACCCAGGCTGGATGCCCCTCGAGCGCCACCCGATGATCCGAGGCGAGCTCCCAACGCTGCAACTGCCCATCGATCCCGGCCGCGACCAGGAACTTGCCGCAGGGACTAAACTGGATCGCCGTCACCTGCCGTTCCCACTGGAACTTTTTCTCGGTCCAGGCCTTGGTGACATCCAGTTTGCGTTCCATGACTTGTTTCATGCCAACAACTCCTTGATGGGGCCGCAGTCATCATGAGCAATTGGCAAAGGCTGACCATTGATGTGGTACTCGGTCGATCCCGTATCGATATCCATCGCCCGAAACACCGTATGAAAAATATGTCCGATATCATATTCCTGGTCTTCCACCCAGGCACCATTGGCCGTTGTCTTTCCCAGCACCAGGCCACGATTCAATCCGCAACCGGCCATGGCCAGTGACCAGGCCTCGGGCCAATGGTCTCGTCCCAGGCGCTGGTTGATCTTGGGCGTACGGCCAAACTCGGACATCAGCAGAACCAGTACGTTGTCGAGGTGACCACTCTGCTGCCAGTCCTCGATCAATGCCGCAAACGGCTTGTCAATCTGCGGGACCATGTCCAGGTGCATGTTGAAATTGTCCCCATGGGTATCCCAGTGATAGGAATGACACTGGACAAAAAGCACGCCCTCCTCGATCAGCCGCTTGGACTGCAGGATGTGACGTCCCAGTGGATGGGACCCGTAACGGGCCAGTTCCCTGGGTGTAAAGTCTTTGAACAGGTCCTTGCGTTGAATCAGTTTTTCCGCCATCTGGAACGAGTAGTCGTAGGATTCTACCTCGGCCTTGCGACGACCTTCCTGGAACCTGCTGTTCAATCGCTTGCGGATATCGTTGCGCGTTTGATCGACTTGATCATTGATCCCCGGAGGACGATTGATATGGACCGGAGGCTTTCCGTCCCCCAGGGCCAGGGCCCCGTACTGGGAACCCAGGAAACCGGCATGTTGCCAGATAAAACCACCAGAGCCAGGCTTAACCCAGATATAGTTGGGTAACTGGCTGTCAGGTTTCCCTTTCAGGTGCGCCATCGCGGAACCCAGGTACGGATAGGTCACCCCACGGTTCTTCGGATCCCCGCGCAGGACCCTCGGCACCCCGGTGGAATGATTTTCATCCTTGGTCGACATGCTGCGAACCACGGCCAGGTGCTGCATTTGCCTGGCCGTATTGGGCATCAACTCACTGATATGAACTCCCGGCAGCGTGGTCGGGATCGAGCGAAAGGGTCCGCCGAATTCGGTCCCGGGCTTGGGATCCCAGCTCTCCAGTTGACTCATGCCACCGTCCAGCCAGATCAGCAAGACCTGCTTCTGCTTTGCCTTCAGATCTTCCGCGACGGCCGGGTGCAGCAAGCTGCCAGCTCCCAGTCCCGCCATGGCACCAAGAATCTGGCGACGAGAAAACTCGTGCTGCGAACCGTGGCATTGGTAAGGATTCATAAGCGTACTATTAATGGTTCAATTTGAATTCCGCTGACGTAAGCAGGGCCCAGGCATATTCACTGATCGCATCCGTGCGTCGAGCCGCATGTTTTTCCAGGTGCTGCAGCAGGTCATCGGTTTCCTGCTCGTCGGGAAACCGTGCCAGGATCGTCAAGAACAATTCCTGGGCAATAATCTTGTTCTCTGTCACTTTTTCCAGGCGCTTGACCAGGCCTCCCGCAGTCGGCTTCAGCCAGTCCAGTACCAGTTGCTCGTTCATCAGGAACAGGGCCTGGCCCATGGAGGGTTGGAAATCAATCTCTGCCTGGCCCGGTGGATTACCAAATACCGAGGTGAACAAGAGCATCGTATCCTCCAGGTTATCTGGTCCTGGGATCCGACCGTTGATGTAATCCTTGAAATTAAACCCGGAATCCTCCGGCCGTTTCTTACCGGTAATCTGCTCGAGTACGCCGGTCACACGCATCATGCTCCAGGCCGTCTGCTCGGGAGACAATCCCTTGGCATGGGCAACCTGGTAGGACTCAGGTTTGGCATCCTGTACGGTCAGTTCCGCCGGCAACAGGCTCGCACGCTGGTAAGCTCGCGTACGAGCCAATACGCCCAGCAACCATTTCACGTCAAACTGGTGCGCCGTGAATTCATCCGCCAACACTTTTAATAACTCGGGATGCGAAGCCGGATTATCGGCATGCATCATTTCCAGTGGATGAACTAATCCACGACCCATCATCAGGTACCAGAAACGATTCACACTGTTCTCGACAAAACGCCGATTCGTCGCCGAGGCCAACTGGGACGCCAGCACCTGTCGTGGTCGGAACCTGGGAACTCCAGGGAGCCCGTCCGCGGCAGGCTGCGCAAACTCCTCCCCCTTCTTGAAAACAGGAACTTCCACTTCCTGACCACCGGGTAAACGGGGCCCGACCTGGTTTTTCTCGTCGGGTGCAAAAACGCTTTGGAATTCAAGTTTGCCCGTAGCAACTCCTTCCACCAGGAAAGTCTGGTTCTTACCCGTATGCTTGGCCGCCTTGCTCTGATTGAGAAAGGCAAGCAGACCGAAGTAATCCGCCTGTTTGAATTCATCCACGGTGGGATGATCATGACACTTGGCGCAGTGAATATTCATCCCCAGGAAAAGTCGCGCCACGTCCTGAGTCATCTGGTCATGGACCGCACGCCCCGTGGCTGTGAAAAATTTTATACTGCCAGCCGTCTGCACATTGCCGGCATCTGCCTCGATAATTTCACGAACCAACTGGTCCCATGGCTTGTTCGCTGCAAACGAAGATTCCAGAAATGCATTCCACTGCACTGCCGGGATCGTAGTACCCGTGCGCCGCTCCAGCAACATCACCGTAAAGGCTTCTCGGAAACGTCGTGGATAGGCTTTATCCTTCAGTAATTGGTCAATTAACCGGGATCGCTTTTGAGGATCCTGGTCAGCCAGGAAAGCCTTCACCTGGGCAACCGCAGGGACAATCCCATTCAGGTCAAGATAAATGCGACGCAGAAACTCAGCATCACTGGCCGGACCCGCCACCTTGCCATTGACCTTGGTTTCAATCAACTGATCAATACGAGCCGAGAGTGGATCGTCAGCAAAAGTCACCGGCGCACAGCAAACAACAAGCAGTACTCCAAGTCGCCAGCTAGGATGCGTAACCATGACTATATCCTTCCCGATAATCGAATGCTGTAAAGAATAATCCATCCCTCACGAGACAACAAATCCAGGGCTGCCAAGACCAGAACCGGCCCTGGCAAGCCTCCCAGGGACTCCTCCCGCAAGCGCCCGGTCGCAGAGGAAAGATCGATGAAAGCTGCCAATCCACTCATGCGGACCAATTAACCGGCACAACCCTTACAGGTTGCATGAATCTGCGGGACACGGGTAAGAGTTTTCGATATGCGTAAGATTCCGGATCAGATGAAGAAACTAGTTTTACGATAAATAGGGTACGGAGGAAGGATAGGGAGTTTCCTTACTTCGCAAGTGATGACGGTTACCCTGGATCTGTGGGGGAGACAGGCCACCATCATCAACGGGTATTCATCGGCTTCGGTGTAGGACCCTGGAGACTAGCGGCAGCACAGCAGCGGAGGATGCTTCACTCCGTGACGCAGGGTTCGTCAGCTTCACAGTCGCAGCAAATGTCTTCAAGGTCCTACACTGGCCGAATCCCGACTTCTCATGCGTGCTCTACGCAAACACCCTGGGCAGCATTTAGTCCCGGGAATTCATCTGCTGTCGAATTTCCAGGGCAACTCCGGGATTCACCATGGCAGCCGTGGCAATGTGAACAGCCATCGCTCCTGCCTGCAGGTAAGACTGTACATCTTCCCAGCAAGTGGCTCCGCCGACACCGATCAATTCGAGTTGATACTGTCGTTGCTCAACGATTTTTGCCAGCATGGCAGTCTGTTCCACGGATGCCTGTCGCGTGGCCGCACCGCAGATACCACGGCGTTCTCCATCAAACAATTGGCTGCCGTCCGACGTGACCACGGTCGATGCGATACTATTGGTCATCGCAAGTGCATCCACCGATCCATGCAAAGCTTCCAGCAATGCCTCGGCATCGTCACGCTCCTGGATACGTCCAATCTTGGCAATGTAGGGCAAATCCCCAATGGCCTCACGCACCGCGTCGGTTACCAGTCGCGAATCGGCCGGTTGCTGAAAAAGCTGACCATCACAGGTAGAAACATTCGGACAGGAAAAATTGGTCTCCACGCAGTCTGCACCACTCTCCTTGGCCCAACGGGCACACTGGGCATAGTCTGCAGCCAGGTCCTCCAGCGACCAACCATCCTGGACCGTGCCAACCACGGAAACCGAGAGAATCTTTCCCTCTGGCAAGTGGCGGCGCGTCCATTCAATATCTGCACGCCAGTCATCCGGTTTCCGTGAGGGCATACCATAAGAAACTGCCCAGCTGCCGGACATCGTTTCCGTTGCCGGCAAATCCGCTTCCCCGCCAAACAACAAGCCACAATCAACCGGTTGTAGATTCGGCAACCCATAACAGGGGTGTTCACGACTACGAACCGTCTTGTAGGTCACCACGTCAAAGCCAAGGCTGGCGTAATAAAGGCACCACCGCCCATTAAGCAACGGGCCAGCTGGCATCCCCAGGGGCGAAACGGCTGGCAAACCACAGAATTTCCAGGTTCCTGGTACTTCTACTATCTCCAGTGAAACCGGCTCCGGCGCATGATCATAATTCCATTCATACGTCTGGTGACGGTCATAACGGGGCAGGGATTGAACATCGATCATGGTCTGATTTTCACCCGATCAAGAGGATAGGCCAAGGACTGGCTGCAAGTGACGCTAGCACCGTGAGCGTAATACCTTACGACAATTCAGGAAGCTTTAACTGGGATCCATTGTAACGATGGGATGAAGAAGTCCCAACGGTCAGCCGACAAAGGCTTTAGTGGACCAATCTAAGAATACCTGCCAACCACCAATCGTGGCACCCGCAAGACCGGGAAGCCGCCTGATCTTGCTTGCCTCACTCTATCGAATGGATTACCATAAAATCAGTAAATCAAATCACTTATCGTTTCTAGTCGATTCATAAATGACCCTCAGCGAGTGGTCTAACGACGAGTGACAATTGAGACCCATCTAATCACAACTTATCCGAGACAAACGTTACGTAAAAAAGGAAGTTCGCTATGACACGGAATCTTGTAGTCCAAGCTGGCCTTGCCCTGTCAATCATTTTGACGACCGGTACCCTGCAGGCACAACAGGACCGCTTGCTGGCTGATTTGTATGGCCGCGGTGTCCACGCTTACTTTGATGGACAACTGGAAGTCTCTCACAAGTTGCTGAGCGAGGTTATCGAGCAAAAGACCCAGGATCCTCGCGCCTACTATTTCCGCGGCGTAGTCCTCACGCGACTTGGACGAGCGGAACAGGCCACCAAGGACTTTGACACCGGAGCCACCCTGGAAGCCAAGGATGTGCAAAAGGTATATCCGGTCAATCGTTCGTTGCAACGCGTCCAGGGTAAGGTGCGGTTAACGCTCGAAACCCATCGGAAAGAAGCCCGACTGGCACTGAGAAAATACGAGGAAAAACGTCGCCGCGTACGTTATGAAGCGCTCAAGGCCGCTGAAAAAGACGTGCTCCGAAGTGTTGATCGACCGGCCCCAGGAAATGCACCCAAACTGCCGGACGATGCCAAGGTGGATGCGAACAATCCTTTTTCCGGAGACGAAGCCGGAGCACTCGGGGGTGGCGTAGCAGCACCTACCAAGAAAAAACAGACCAATCCATCATCCGTAGCCAATACGCGACGACGGGTCGAACCCACTGACACCGACGTGACCACGACCAATCCAGGTCAACCTGTAGCCCAGCCCGCGGCCAAGCCCGCTGCCGGTGCCAATCCCTTCGGTGGCGCTCCTGCAGCCAAACC
>Ga0163108_10000007_pt1 | contig 148436 bp, 116 predicted proteins | sample Fk1155metaG_FD_109644 | JGI IMG/M metagenome (GOLD analysis project Ga0163108, IMG submission 109644) | Marine microbial communities from the Central Pacific Ocean - Fk160115 155m metaG | ecosystem: Environmental > Aquatic > Marine > Oceanic > Photic zone | place: The Central Pacific Ocean...
AGTTACCTTGCTGATATTTGGATGGTATTTATATGGTGCTTTTTCAAAGCTGTCGTTAAACCCAGAACCACCTGGATTTGTTGAAATCATTATTCTTATTGTTTGGGTTGCTGTTTTAGAGAGCATCATTCAAGGATTTCTGGCTTTAAAGAATAAATCTCAATTAGAAGATGAACGAGACAAACTTATTAAGAAGATTTCATATAGATACGGTTATTGGTTCTTATCTGCTTGCATTTGGTTTTTAATGGTGCAGATTTTGTTAGATGCTCGGTTTGATAATCACCTTATGCTAACTACCCCTTATGGCATGTTCCATTTTTTACTTTTGTTCTTTGTTTTATCTGAGGTAATTTGTTTCGGCACTCAACTGTATTACTACCGCAAAGCTGTATAAGTTGTCTAAGAAATTAAGTAATAACATTAGAAAATTAAGATTTGAGGCAAGCGAAATGTCTCAGCAAACTTTAGCAGAAAAGGTTGGGGTAACTCGCCAGACAATAATTGCTATTGAAAAAGATAAATACTCTCCATCCTTAGAAGTTGCTTTTAAGATTTCCAATGAATTTGATGTCGCTTTAGAAACTGTGTTTAATTATAAATAAAATCCTCTAAAAAAAGACATTACAAAGGGTTAGATTTACTGGAGAATCCCCCAATAACGATTTTAAAACAGTCCGTTACTGTGGAGTAGCAAAAGCATGAAAAGGAAATCGAATGCACCCCCAAGTCTTTCAAGACGCGATTTTAACAAGCGTCTGCTGATCGCAGGCTCGTGTTTAGGAATCGGTCCGGCTTTACTCACACATCGTAGTTACGCCCAGACGTCACAGGAAATGAAAATTGGCATTATTGGTTCGGGGCGAATCGGTGGAGCCATTGGAATTCGGTGGGCTGAAGCAGGTCACCAGGTTCTCTTTTCATCACGTAACCCAGACCAATTAACAGACTTGGTCAAACAAGCAGGTGAAAATGCCGGCGCCGGGTTTCCGGCTGAGGCAGCAGCGTTTGGCGACGTGGTGTTCATAGCCGTGCCCTATCACGCCTTGCCACAAGTGGGTGAGGACTACGCACACCTGATGCAGGATAAAGTGGTGATTGACTGCGGCAATCCTCGGGCTGATCGAGATGGACCCATGGCTGATGAGGCAATTGCCAAAGGGACAGGCGTGGCTTCCGCCGAATATCTTCCGGGGGTGCGATTAGTTCGCGCCTTTAATGCAATTAGCTGGATAGAAGTTGGCGAGGAAGCCTTTCGCGATGGGGACCTCATCGGCGTCCCGATAGCGGGTGATGATGCGGCAGGTGTCGCCATTGCCTCGCAATTGGTTACAGATATCGGTTTCGATCCTGTAATTGTGGGAGGCCTGGATCGGGCAAAAGAATTTGACCGTGGCACCGATGTCTACGTTAAAGGGTTGACGGCAGCTGAACTACGCACTGCATTAAAGTTGTGAATTGCCTCGAATAAATAATTCATTTCCCGCGGCGTTAGCATTAATTGGAAACACGCCGCGCATCAGACTTCACAAAGTCGTGCCGGCTAACACTGCAAAGGTGCTGCTTTAGACGATGGATTTCCTGGAACAACTCAATCCCGAACAACGCGACGCCGTCCTAAAGATTAACGGTCCGTTACTCATTTTAGCGGGCGCCGGGTCAGGCAAAACGCGCGTCATCGCGTCCCGTATCGCGTACCTGATAGGTGACGGTCACGCCAAGCCGGAGCAGATCCTCGCGGTAACGTTTACCAATAAAGCTGCCCAAGAAATGCGGGACCGTGTGGAGAGCTTACTCGGGACGACCCACGATAGGCTGTGGATCTCAACGTTTCATTCGCTCTGTGCACGCCTGCTCCGCCGCGAGGCACCCGCGCTCGGCCTCTCGCGGGATTTTGTAATCTACGATGCCAAAGATCAGTTGGATCTCGTGCGGCAAGTGATTCGAGACATGGGCCTGGACGACGATCTCTTGCCACCCAAGGTGGTGCTTAGTCGAATCAGCGCGGCCAAAAACAAAATGTTGGGTCCGGAAGAACTAGAATCGACCGGCTGGGGTCCGCAAGACGATCGTGTCGCTCAAGTGTACGAACGGTACCGCCAGTCACTGATCAATGCACAGGCGCTCGACTTTGACGACTTGCTCCTCAAAACAGTTGAGCTGTTCGAAACAGTCGAGCCTGTACGCTTGCGCTATTCTGACCGGTTCAGGTTTGTCCTTGTCGACGAATATCAGGATACGAATCGACCGCAGTATCTTCTCATCCAGTACCTCGCAAAAAGTCATCGCAACCTTTGCGTGGTTGGCGATCCCGACCAGTCAATTTATAAGTGGCGTGGGGCCGATCTGCGGAACATTATGGATTTCGAAAACGATTTTTCCGAAACCACGATGGTGCGGTTGGAACGTAATTACCGATCAACGTCGATCATTCTGGATGCCGCGTCCGCAGTCATTCAACACAACCGAAATCGCAAAGAGAAACGCTTGTGGACGGATCAGGCCGGTGGCACCAAAATTATCTATTACCACGCGAATGACGAGCTGGAGGAGGCTGACTTTATTACTAAGGCCTTGCGGGAATTCACGACTGCGGATTCGGACAGGTCCGCCGCCGTCCTCTATCGGACCAATGCCCAATCACGCGCGCTTGAAGATGCTTTATTTCGTGAAGGCGTGGGATACCAAATCATCGGCGGCGTCCGTTTCGCCGCCCGTAAAGAGATTAAAGATGCGTTGGCATATCTTCGGTTGGCGTTGAATCCGCATGACGATGTTAGTGTGCGTCGTGTTATCAACACCCCAAGGCGCGGCATCGGCAAACGCGTGCTGGAGGAACTTCCGTTAATTGAACTCCCACCCAATGCAGAGAGCGTCCCCGGCTTCCCGAGAGCTGCAGGCTCCGCCGACAGGCTTCCAAATTCCTTGTGGCGACGCATCGAACGCGCGGTGGATGAACAGTTGCTCTCAACACGCGCTGTCAAGTCGTTGTCGGTGTTCCGATCGCTCATTGTCACACTCGCTGAAGTCGCTACGCAGGAATCTACTTCTGTTGCTGACATGGTCGAAAAAACTCTCGACCAGACCGGATATACACGGTCGCTCCACGACGAACAGAGCGAGGAAGCAGCGGGTCGCCTTGAAAACCTGGCTCAGCTTGTAAACGGCGCGCGTGACTACGAGGCGCGGGAGTCCGAACCGACATTCACTGGGTTCGTCGACCAATTATCGTTGCGCTCAGAGACTGACGAGGTCCAAGGCACCCAGAATGCCAGTATCTCACTGATGACCATGCATGCCGCGAAAGGCCTTGAGTTTCCGATGGTTATCATGGCGGGCATGGAAGAAGAATTGTTTCCACACTCACGGTCGAGGGACAACGACGACGAGGTCGAAGAGGAACGTCGCTTGTGTTATGTGGGAATGACGCGCGCACAATCCAAGCTGGTATTCACTGGCGCCGCCCGTCGACGCCTCTTTGGCGAATATCAAGGTACTGAGCCGTCCCGTTTCATTGACGAAATTCCCGAGGCCTTGATCGATCGACTCGGGCGTGCACCGTCCGAAGAGTTCCAGAGCGGTCCCTCAGCCTACGATCGTCGTGGTGGTCGCACGCGTTCATCACGTGGCGGCTACGAACCAACCTACTCCTATGAGGATGAAGACCAATCCATGACGACCATCGGTCCGGGTGTGCGTGTCCGACACCCACTATTCGGCGTGGGCACCATCATCGCCGTAGAAGCCCTCGCCGACGACGCAAAACTCACCGTGCGCTTTGCGGCAGTCGGACAAAAAAAATTACATGCCAAACATGCCAAGCTGACCTTGGCATAAGAATTAACTACGCGGAACCCTAGTTACGGACTGCCGTGTCAATTTTCGACGATCCAGGCGAACAGAATGAGTGCGACTAGTGTCGCCGTAACCCAAAAAACGGTGACGGCTATTGGGAGCCGGTAGCGATCCGCGTCGTACCTTTCGCGATCGAAACCGGTTGGGGTAAAGCCAGTCGGCACGAGCAGTAATAGTGGATTCCCAGCGAACGGTAGCACCGTATTTCGGATCCTAAACCAACAGCTTGGGCACTCCCTCGAACCAGATCCAGCCCACGCGTAAGGCGGTTGACCGCAAGCCAGACGGGTCGGCGCCACAGCTGGTCTGTATCGAGCGTAATTGTGGGGGTCCCGGCGAGCTTTACATGTAACAAACAAAACCCGACTCCTGTTCCGATAACCAACTGCACCGACGACAGCACGTGATCACTCGTATAGGGAGAGTACATAACCGGCTGCAATGGCAACCAGCTGTAAAGCCACTCCGGTTGGAGACCAAGAGCGATGCAACACGCGGCCGCTATCGTCATCGCAACGAGCATGTTCCTAGGTAGGGGACGACATCTAACACCGCAGTCGGGCCCAAAAAAGGTGAAGTAGGGTAATTTTAGACAGGTATGAAGAATCGTGCCAATCGTCGCGAGTGTTAATAACAGCTCCGGAGTGAAAAGCTTTAGTTCCGTCGCTGCTGTAACAATCAGTGACTTACTAATGAAGCCATTGAACAGCGGGACCCCTGAGATGGCAAAAGCTCCAACGAAAAACAGTCCGATAACGATTGGCATGGACCGTCCCACGCCCCCTAGCTCGGTGAGCTTTCGTTTGCCGGTCATCTGAATCACCGCGCCTAAGCTCATAATCAAAAGCGCTTTGTACAGCACGTGTGAAAACGCGTGTGCCACAGCACCGTTCAGTGCAAGGGCAGATCCCATTCCTACGCCGGCTACCATGTAGCCCACTTGACTGACAATGTGATACGCCAACAACCGGCGGATGTCATTTTCCAAGACGGCATAGAAAGCGCCATACACGGCTGCCGTAGCGCCTAGCCACACGAGCACTTCCGTGCCTGGAAAGACCCGGATCAGAACATAGACGGCCGTCTTTGTCGTGAACGCACTCAGGAATACCATCCCAGTCACGGATGCTTCCGGATATGCATCCGTGAGCCATGCATGGACCGGCGGTATCGCCGCATTAATACAGATGCCAGCGAGAATCAACCAGAAGGCTGGTCCAATATCAGGTTCAAGCAGGCCCACAGTTGCAAGCCCGGCACCACTTGACGACAGGAGCATCAGTCCTACAAATAGTAACGATCCTCCTGCGATATGCACGAGCAGGTACCGAAACCCGGCGGCACGCGCTCGCTCGCGGTCACTCGACCAGATCACGATTAGCGACGTCAGGCTCATGAATTCCCAACTAACAAATAGCGTGATCCAATCACCCGCGAAGACAACACCGAGTGCCCCAGCGGCATAGAGTGCCGTTGTAACCTGCTCACCTCGACTGCGTATGTGCAAGGCATACACGAATCCGATTGCCGTAATCAGTGTAAAAATCAAGCCAAAGATTTGACTGAGCGGGTCGACGCGCAGCAGATCGACACGGTGTGCCGCAAAGACGAAGGAAAGGGCGACGCCTGGTGTGAGTCCGACGCACGAGACTAGGCTCGTCACAGCACCTACTAGCAGAATGACAGACCGCACACTCGATCGGCGAATCGTCGCAGCTACAGCAGCGGTAAAAACAAGGAGAAACGCTGGATGGATAATCACATTGCACCCTGGTCGTTATCGTTTTCGGGGCGCTGTAACCAGGCCTGACCGATCGCTTTAGCCACCCACACCACCGCCACGCAGCCGATGAGTCCAAAGGCCAGATCGAAGCCAGGCAAGATATGCCACCAAGGGCCATACCCCTCATGCTTTAAGAACACTTCAAGAAACACGCTAAGCGCGCCTACCAGCACAACTATCTTCAAGCTGCTTCGAGGCGTCACGGTAAGCCTCCGCCATTAGGTCCCATCACAATTGTGGATGCCGCAAGTCTGGCCAGTGAATAGAAATGAAATCCGGCATCCGGAAACAGGCCAAGCATAATTGCGATCCCGACCGAAAACACCAATGGGGCAGTGATAATCGGCCGAGCATCCGTCCCAACGACGGGGGAAGACTTTAAAAACGCATCGGAAATTATCGGGAAGAAATATGCAATGTTAAAGAGTCCACTCACAACTAGGACCACCACAAAGACGGGATATCCCGCCTCGACGGCACCGACGCCAATTTGCCACTTCCCGATGAATCCAGCTAATAGAGGAATCCCGGCGAGCCCGCAAGCACCAATCATGAACGCGCCTAGCGTGACCGGCATTTGCTTCCCGAGTCCGTCGAGTTCGTCAACGTTGTTTCGTTGCACTTGAACATGGATCGCACCAGCACAAAAAAACAAGGCGATTTTCATAAAGGCGTGCGCCGCAATGTGAAAAATTGCGCCGGTGAGTGCAGCCACGGTGCCGAGTGCTGAACCAAGCACAATGTAAGAGAGCTGTCCGATTGTCGAATAGGCTAGACGTCGTTTGAGATTACGTTCACCAAGAGCCCGTATAGACGCGACCACAATCGTCACACTCGCAGCCACTGCCAGCACAACATCTGCGTTGATTGCTCGCAGCACATCGACACCAAAAACAAACCCTGTAACACGCACCACGCCGAAAGCGCCAGCTTTCACAACCGCCACAGCGTGCAACAGTGCACTAACCGGCGTCGGCGCAGCCATAGCCGCCGGCAACCATCCGTGCAACGGCATGAGAGCAGCCTTGACGCCTAATCCAAGCATGAACGCTGCAAACCCCACTGCCATTGCGACATCACTGGTCCTTCCGGCTAAGAACCCCCCTGGCACAAACTCCGAGCCTGGTGCGACGACTTGCGTCCACACGATAGCAGCTAGTAAAAGCTGTCCGCCGCCGATCGTATACACAAGGTAACGACGACCTGCTGACCGCGCTTCAGCCGTCCGAGTGTGTACAACCAGAGGGTAAGTGGACAAGGTTAGAATTTCGTAGAACACGAAGAATGTCAGCAGATTGCCAGCAAACGCAAGGCCTGTGGTCGCTGACAGACAGACGGCAAAGGCCGTATAGTACCCCGTTTGGCGTGGAGCGTCCTTGGCACGCATGTATCCAATGGAATACAACGAGGTCATCACCCAGAGTGTCGCAGCCGTCAGTGCAAATACGAGGCCAAGTGGATCAGCCCTGAGATGCAAAGATAGTCCCTGCGGCAGCAGAATTGATGCGGAGCTTGGTGTTTCACCGGAAAGTACCGCGGACAACATTGAGGCGACCACGAATAGCTTTAACGTTGCGGCTAGTAAAGTGCAGCCCTCGCGCCAGTTTGGGTGTCGACTAAACAGTGGCGCTGTTATGGCGGCCACGAGCGAGATTATGACGGCAATGAGCGGTCGCTGATCGAGTAATTGATCCATGACGCTAGACATTAGGCGGCAGTGCGTGCATCACGAAATGCGTTACGATTGGCTCGTTTAGAAGTCCGAGCAATAACACGACCATCGCCAAAATCACCACTGGCCCGAGCATGACACCGGGCAGCTCGGTGCGTTCAGATGCGGGGTGAATCTCATCGGACGTCTGAAAGAATGCCTTCTCGATAACGCGAAAAAAATAAATTGCACTAAGCGCACTACTAATAATGACCGCCGCAATGACAACCCACGCTTGTGCCTCAACCGCCCCAACCAGTAGATACCACTTGCTAAAAAAACCGGCAGTCGGTGGAAGACCGATCATGGACAGAGCTGCCACTAAAAACGCTGCCATGGTCAATGGCAGGCGGCGCCCCATCCCGGCATAAGCCTTTATGGTGGTTGCCCCTGTTCGCCATCGGACGCCGCCTGCCACAAGAAAGAGGCACCCTTTCATAACAGCGTGATTTAGTAGGTGAAACAAGCCGCCCACCATGGCTGGAACGTTCCCGAGCGAAAAACCTATGACAATGAATCCCATTTGACCAACACTGGAGTAGGCGAGCATGCGTCTAACATCTGTTTGCGCAAGCGCCATCCACGATCCGGCTACGATGGCCACCACGGCCAGCCAGCCAAGCCATGTGACGGCAGCCCCGGAGACGGGTTGGGTATCAAGTACAAAGAAGAGAATCCGAAACAGAGCATACGCACTGACTTTCGTCATAACTGCTCCGATGAATCCCACAACGGCAACCGGCGCGTAAGTATAAGTGTCGGGCAACCAACCGTGCAGCGGAAACACCGCCGCCTTCACAGCTAGTCCGATCACCACGAGGGAGACCCCCGCCACCACGGCCATTGAGTCTCCTGTCTCTGATAATCGCACGCCGAGATCGGCCATGTTTAACGTGCCAGTTAAGGCATAAAGGTATCCGGTTCCCAAGAGATAGAGTGAGGCCGCGATAGTCCCCACGAGTAAGTAGCGAAACGTCGCCACGAGGGATGGGCCTTCTTCCGAAGTCAGTAAAGCGTAGGCAGCAATAGATGAGATCTCAAGGAAGACGTACAGGTTAAACATGTCACCCGTCATGACAATACCTAGAAGACCGGCAGTAAGTAGTAAGAAGAGTGCCTCGCTGAGACCAGGATGCCGGCTGTTCCTTTTATCCAGACATCCGGCGGCATATACCATAGTTAGTAGCGCCATCCCGCTGATTAAAACTGCCATGCCGGCACTAAGGGGGTCGACAACATACTCTATGCCCCAAGGCGGCATCCAGCCGCCAAGGTGATAGCTCCAACTCCCTTCGGCGAGAACACGGACAAGCATTGCTAAGGCGAGGACGAGTGTAACTACGTGCGCCAGAAGTGTTAGCGTTTGCCCGGCACGTTTCGAAAAAATTCCTACCAATGGAATTACAAGGGAAGAGGCTAACGGGATCACGACGACGAGAACAGCGAGATGAGGCGTCATCGCTTGAGCCGCTCAAGCAAAGTCGTTTCTTGAAGCGTGCCGTAGCGACGTTGTATACGAATGAGTAACGCGAGTGCTACCCCTGTCGTGCTGACCGACACGACAATAGCCGTCAACATCAACGCGTGAGGCAGCGGATTTACATAGCCAGACGCCTGAATGGACTGATCAACATCAACTACCACTGGTGCTGTCGCCCCCGACTTGGCAGCAAGAGCGATAAAAAAGACAATCACTCCCACCTGCATAATGTTCATCGCCATTAATTTTCTCAGGAGGTGGTTGCTAGCCAGCACGCCGTAGACTCCCCAGAACAAGAGTAAGGCTGCAAGCCAATATTCCGCGTGGGTTAAGAATGCTGGCATAAGATTAAATTTCTTCGTCAGGCATGCCTGCAAGTGCATCAAAGATCAAAGTGAGTACCCCAGTTACAGCCAGTGCCACGCCGATTTCTATACCAAGGGTTCCGACAGCACGCACCTCGGTCACCTTAAGGGGCAGCGGCAACATGCCGTAATCCAAGAAATTGCCTTGAAAGAGCAGTCCAAGAAATCCGATTGCCATATATAAACCCGCGCCGGCACATGCTAGCCCGAGCGCGATACGTGGACGAAGGCCCCATCGGGCATCTCGACCATGTACGAGCCTCGCGAGAATCACCGCTACGGCAAAAATGACACCTCCTTGAAACCCACCGCCCGGACTGTAGTGGCCGTGGATCACGACATAGGCTCCGAACATCAACATGAACGGGGTAATCAGTCGGCTTACCGCGTCGAGAACAGTGGTCCCAAACTGTGTGCTCATAAATCTCGGCCCCTAAAAATAAAAACGCAGGCTAACCCTGCCGTGAAGATGACGATTGTTTCACCCAGGGTGTCATAGCCTCGATAATCGGCGAGGACGGCAGTAACCAAATTGGCTGCACCTGTTTCACCGTAACCCTGCTCAATGTAGCGCGGAGAGACATGCGTCGACGGCGGCGATCCCGGATCTCCAACACCAGCAAAATCTGCTGCGGCAATACACAGCAAGACCGCAGCCACTACGAATGGAATGCCTGCAAGTAGACGCATTACTACTCCCTACCAGTCCACGAGATTGCACTGACAAAGAAAACGGTGGTTATTGCCGCACCGACGGCAGCTTCTGTGAATGCCACGTCAGGTGCACCTAAAATCGCAAAATATGTAGCCGAAAAAAAACTGAACGCGCCAAAAATAACAACCGCTGCCAGTAGGTCCTTAACCAGCAATGCTGCCACCGCACAACCAATCATGAGAACGAGAAACGCCACTGCCAACGGTTGCATTAGCATTTAGGATCTCCTTGCTCGCGAGTCCAAGGGACCAGTCCAGACTTGAGCGCAGCTCGGCCCAGGACATGTGCTGCTGTGGGATTGGCCAGTGCAACAAAGACAACGATCATGAGGATTTTCAGGCTGTTAAGTGAAAGTCCTTCATGCAGCGCTAACGCAGTCGTCATCAACGCCACACCTAGGGTATCGGACTTACCTAACGCATGAAGTCGCGTGAAGAAGTCAGGCAGCCGAAGAATGCCGACCACGCCTGTCGCAATAAAAAAGAACCCGGCAATAAGAAGCAGGTTAGCCAGATTGGTCAAGATGGTTTCGTTCCTTTACGTTCGAAATGCTTTGCTACAGCCAAGGAGCCCACGAAACTAATTAGTGCGTACGACAACGTGATGTCGACAAACACGTCCACTCGCCCAGTCAAAAATCCCAAAACTAGCAGCAGCACGACAGTCTTCGTCGAAATAAGTCCTAGTCCTGTTAAGCGATCGAAAATGGTTGGCCCAACAAAGACTCGATAAAGCGAGAAAATCATCGCCAGCGTGAGCGCTGCGGCCATCACCATGAGAAGTGGATTCATGATCTTTCTTCCGGAGACAGAACACCTCTTGGTGTAAAAATTCGTTCCACGCGTTTGTGCATTTCCCCTGTTTGAACCGACGCTGCCGTAGTTGACGTTAGAGCATGAACCACGATTTCTTTTTCCGTGAGATCCAACGATACAGTTCCAGGCGTCAGCGTAATCGAGTTTGCCAGCACCAACCGCGCGTATGTGTTGGATTCATTAACTGGAGTCCTAACGAGGCTGGGATTCACAGGGAGATTCGGACTAAGCACAACACGTGCAACATGCAAATTAGCCAGCACGATCTGCGCACCTAGCCAAGGGAGGTAGAGGAAAAAACTTACCCACGAAATGCCGTCGACGGCGGGCCGTGCACCTAAAGATGCGGGGGGTTGGCGCAACCAGCCCGTCGTCAAGAGAGTGATCAGGCAAGCACAGAATAGACCGGCTGTTACGTGACCAATGTCGAACCTGCCGGACAAAATTAGCCAGAATGCAAAAAGAATCGCGGCTAGGATGGCAGATCGCCGGATATCTGCTCCCGTAAAATAAGGCAGCGACTCTGAATGCAGCGGTGGTGGTGGTGTGCCGTCTTTTGGATTGGACGAATTATTAATCATCCGTGGCGTCTCGACAGTATCTAAATCCGCGCCACTCGGGTTGGATCCCAACCAATGGGTCGACACGGTATTCGGTGCCGCGTCGACACCTTCCGCCACACGACTAATCTCTTAGCCGTCGATCTTAGTGATAATCCAACGACCGTTCAGGGGTGAACCATCGGCAGCTGTCAGCTCCGCGCGTTCCAAGGTGACAGTTAGAGTCAACTCCTCTGTCTGGTCGTCTGGGGTTTGAACCGAAGCCTCGATCACGGCTTCTTTGGATGCAATTTCGCCTTCGTACTGCGTGACATCGATTGGATTAGAAGGACTGAAGGTGCTTGCCTCGCCCACAACCCGTTCTTCCGCTAGAAGCATTCGAGCGTCGGACACTGTTTGCGCGTGCTGGAGCATTTCTGCCCGCCACGTCACCCATGCCTCCTGGACCTCGCGATCACGGCGTGCGACATCGCTCTCTTCACGCTCGGCTTCCAGTACGCGTTCAATCGCCTCTAAATTTTCGTCCTGATAAGCCTGTTTGCGATCACTAAACTCTCTTTCGGTCGCCGCAGCTTCCTCAAACGCAGCGCTGTACTCACGAGCACGCATCGGCCTGCGCTGCTCCTCCGAAACGCTTGTCAGCGAGAAGTTCTGAACTATGCCGCGCTCGCTGGGTCTGAACGACACCATTGCAATATTTGCGAGCGTTGTGTTGTCTCGCATCCTTGAAGCACGGAAATAATTTGAGATTAGACTCTCTTCTGGTGCGCTCGAGCATCCTATCAGCGAAATGGCGACTAGGGTCGCCATGCTAATTAGCGCCGTCGATTTTGGCTGATACATGTTAGCCTCCTTCGAGTAACTGTAACGTCGGTTCACAAATGGTAACCGCACGCTCACTACAGCACAAGGCCTAGCTTTCGTCTTGCGCTTCTACCTCATCCTTTTCAGCCAACCGGGCGATTGATACAACACGGTCGCCTTCTTCCATTTCGATTAGCCGCACGCCCTGTGTCGCGCGCCCAATAGCCCGAATGCTCCAAGTGAGCATTCTTAGTATCTTGCCCTGTTGCGTAATCAACATCAATTCGTCTTCGTGCTGAACACAGGCGACCCCGACCACTTTGCCATTACGCTCAGAACTCTGGATGCTAATAATACCTACTCCGCCTCTGGACTGCACGCGATATTCCTCTAAATTTGTGCGTTTACCATAACCATTCTCACAAACCGTCATTAGAGCGCTATCGGGCCGTATTTCGACCATAGCTACTACCTGGTCATCCTCTCGGAGTTTAATGCCTCGGACTCCGCTCGCGGTCCTGCCCATCGCACGAACACCGGTTTCCGGAAAGCGAATTGCCATTCCCTTCCGAGTCGCTAGCAGGATATCTCTCTTTCCGTCTGTCAGTTCTACGGCAATTACAGCATCGTCGTCGCCCACCCGCTGAGCGATAATTCCACCTGCCCGGGGGTTACAAAACGCTACAAGGTCGGTCTTCTTAATTACGCCGCGACGTGTTCCCATAACCAGGAAGCGTTCGCCTTCAACCTTGGGCCACTCTCGTACCGCCACCAAGGCAGCGATTTGCTCATCGGCGGCGAGTGAAACAAGGTTGGCAATCGCCTTCCCTTTGCCGCCCGGTCCAATATCAGGTATTTCGTGCACCTTAAGCCAGTAGACTCGTCCACGTGTCGAGAAGATTAGAATATAAGCGTGGGTTGATGCGATGAACAGTTGGGTAACGAAATCCTCGCTACGCGTTCGCATGCCAATTCGCCCTTTTCCACCTCGGCGCTGATGACGGTAAGTATCAATTGCCGTCCGCTTGATGTAACCGGTGTTGGTCACTGTGATCGCAACATCTTCTTCGGCAATTAAATCTTCTACTCGAATTTCACCGCTCACGTCGATCACTTCAGTGCGGCGATCGTCGCCATGCTTTTCGCTAATAGCTTGCAGTTCTTCAACAACTTGCTGTCGGAGCAACAACTCGCTGTCGAGGATTGCGCGCAGCCCCTCGATGGTCTCAAGTAATGCGGCCATTTCGTCGATAATTTTTTGTCGCTCTAAGCCAGTCAAACGTTGCAACTGCATATCGAGAATTGCTTGAGCTTGCAACTGCGTTAGGCTGAAGTTTTCGATTAGCCCTCCGCGAGCCTCCGCTGGTGTTTTAGATCCTCGAATTAATTTGATGACTGCGTCGAGCGAGTCCAGAGCAATCTTCAAGCCCTCTAGGATGTGCGCGCGCGCCTGGGCCTTCCTCAGATCAAACTCCATGCGACGCCTTACAACGTCCCGCCGAAAGTCAATAAAGCTTTCGAGCACTTCTAGCAGGCTCAGCACCCTTGGGCGTCCGCCAACGATCGCCAGCATGATGATTCCGAACGACGTCTGAAGAGCTGTGTGTTTATAAAGGTTGTTTAGAACAATCTCAGGCACCTCTCCACGCTTCAGATCAATGACAATCCGCATGCCATCGCGGTCCGACTCATCTCGAAGGTCTGCTATACCTTCAATGGCTTTATTGCGGACAAGGTCTGCAATTTTTTCGAGTAGTCGGGCTTTGTTAACCTGGTAGGGAATCTCGGTAACAATGATTGACACTCGGTCGCCTTTGCCAACGGGTTCAATAGCAGTCCGCGCTCGCATTACTACCGATCCTCGGCCATCTTTGTAAGCCGCACGAATCCCACTTCGGCCGACGATAAAGCCACCTGTAGGAAAATCTGGGCCTTGAATAATTTCGGCAAGGCAAGCTGCCTTTGCCTCTGTTGACTCTTCGTGGTTCTCCAAAAGCCACACGACGCCCTCGATAACCTCGCGAAGATTGTGCGGCGGGATATTTGTAGCCATGCCCACGGCAATACCTGCGGACCCATTGACCAGTAGGTTTGGAAACGGCGCCGGCAGTACGGTTGGCTCCTCCGTTGTTTCATCGTAATTGGGTATGAAATCAACAGTTTCTTTATCGAGATCCATCATCATGCGTTCGGTAAGCGACTGTAAGCGGGCTTCCGTATACCGCATTGCCGCGGCAGGGTCACCATCGACCGAACCAAAGTTTCCCTGTCCTTCGACTAGGCAGTAACGCATGTTGAAACCTTGGGCTAACCGCACCAGTGTGTCGTAAATTGAGGCATCGCCATGGGGATGGTAATTTCCCATGACCTCACCAACGATCTTGGCGCATTTGCGATAGCCGCGATTCGGCAAGAGGCCCATAACCCGCATGCCATAAAGCACACGGCGGTGGGCGGGTTTCAGCCCATCGCGTACGTCAGGAAGCGCCCGTCCAATGATCACGCTCATGGCGTAATCCATGTACGAGCGTTTCATCTCGTCTTCAATGTTTACTAGAGAGCTTGAGCTGGTGTCGGTCATGAATAGTCAACGCGAAAATAAGTCAGCATGCCACAGGATTTCAGCCGCCGGAATATCCAAGCAGGTGTGTTCAGATGTCCAAATTTGTCACGTCCAGCGCGTTATCTTGGATGAATTTCCGCCGCGGTTCAACTTGATCGCCCATAAGAGTAGAAAACGTTAAGTGGGCTTCAGCGTGGTCCTCGGCTTGTACTTGGAGTAGTGTCCGATTTTCTGGCTTCATGGTGGTTGCCCAGAGTTGTTCCGGGTTCATCTCACCAAGGCCCTTGTAGCGATTAATGCCCACTCCACGTTTTCCCGCGTTAATAAAATGCTCAACTAGGGCGTCAATCGACTCCACCTGTGCCTCATCGCTGCGCAACGTCGGTGTTTTTGCGTTATTCGCAGTGTCTGTGTCCCCTGCGCCATTCGCCGTTGTCACAATCATTTGCCCACTGACGCACCGCACACTTTCAAAGCTCGCAAGGAGCGTTCGATACTCTCCAGTGGACACAAAGTCCAGGTCGACACGGTGCCGCCTAGGAAAGCCGTTCGAGCGATCATCAATATCAAGTGCAAATAAGTTGTGTTCTTCGTCAGGTATTACCGTAACCACGCGCAGCGTGTGGTTTAAGTTGGTGGCCATGGCCCGAACCGCTGTTTCGTCTGCAAAGAATTGCTTGTCGCGAACATTGTGATCCAGTAGGGCCCTTATAACTTCAGCACTCGGGCCGCGTCTCTCTACCAACCGCACATACTTTTGGAATGCGACAAGTTTTTGAAGTAGCGCTTCAAGATCCTGACCAGAAACTTCTTCCTGTCCCAAGACGCGCAGGCTACGCGATTCAGCGGCTCGGCTAATTAACCATGCGTCGAGTTCGCGCTCGTTTTTGATGTAGTGTTCGGCTTTGCCGCGTTTCACGCGATATAAAGGCGGCTGGGCAATGTAGACATGCCCGCCGCGAATTAACTCGGGCATCTTCCGATAGAAAAACGTTAAAAGTAGTGTTCGGATGTGTGACCCGTCAACGTCGGCGTCGGTCATGATAATAATGCGGTGGTACCGTAGCTTGTCTAAGTTAAACTCGCTTTCACGTCCTTCACTCCCGCAGCCAAGGGCGACAATCATCGTTCTAATTTCTTCACTGCTTAGTATTTTTTCATCACGAGCTTTTTCTACATTTAGTATCTTGCCCTTAATTGGAAGGATTGCCTGAAACCGGCGGTCGCGCCCTTGCTTTGCCGAACCACCCGCAGACTCACCTTCAACAATGTACAACTCGCAGAGTGCAGGATCCCGCTCTTGGCAATCCGATAGCTTGCCGGGCAATGTGCTATTGTCCAGCGCACCCTTGCGACGCACCAGATCGCGGGCTTTTCGAGCAGCCTCTCGAGCACGCGCGGCTTCTACGGCTTTGTTAAGAATGCTTCTGGCGACCCTTGGGTTCTCCTCAAGAAAGGCTCCAAGACTATCGTTAATGATTGTTTCTACAATACCCTTCACCTCGGTGTTGCCTAATTTTGTTTTTGTTTGGCCTTCAAATTGAGGGTGTGGAATCTTCACACTAATCACGCCAGTGAGACCCTCGCGAATGTCGTCCCCGCTAATACTCTCGCTTAAGTCTTTCGCTAAATTGTTGCGTGAAGCATAGGAGTTGACGGTGCGCGTTAGTGCAGAACGATACCCAGAGAGATGTGTGCCCCCTTCATGGGTGTTGATGTTATTAGCGAACGAATACACTGTTTCGGCGTAACCGTCATTCCATTGAAGAGCAATTTCGACATCAACACCGCCCTTGTTGCCATTCATAAAAATTGGCGGGTCATTCACGGCGGTTTTGGTTTTATTTAAAAATTGCACAAATGACACAATGCCGCCTTCGTAGGCAAACGAGCGACTCTTCCCAGTGCGTTCGTCGTTAAGCGTAATGGTTACACCAGCGTTTAAAAACGCGAGCTCCCGCAATCGTTGCGCTAATGTGTCGAAACTAAACTCTACGGTTTCAAAAATCTTTGTGTCTGGGCGGAATGTTACCTTTGTGCCTCGTTTTTTTGTGGTGCCAGTGGCCTCAAGCGGCATCACCGGCTTACCATGATCGTAATTTTGTTGGAACACGCTGCCGTCCCGCCAGATTTCAAGATCCACGCTTTCAGAGAGAGCGTTCACAACAGAAATGCCAACGCCGTGGAGTCCCCCCGACACCTTATAGCTCGTGTTGTCAAATTTTCCACCAGCATGAAGAACAGTCATTACCACTTCGGCTGCGGAGCGTCCGCTTGCGTGTGTGTCAACAGGTATACCTCGACCGTTATCAACAACGGTTACCGAGTGGTCAATATGGAGGGTGATGTCGATTTCATCACAAAAGCCAGCTAAGGCTTCATCTATGGAGTTGTCGACAACTTCGTAAACCAGATGATGGAGGCCAACCGCGCCGGTTGAGCCAATATACATCGCCGGTCGCTTGCGAACAGCTTCAAGCCCTTCAAGGACTTTAATTTTGTCCGCGCCATAAGAAGTGTCTGTCTTAATACCCTGTTTGATATCGCCGTTTACCACACTGTTCGTCCCTTGTGATACTCCGTTGCCGCCTGATGGGACGACCCCTGGGATTTCTTTGGTTTTACGTTGTTCGTGATCTAGCTCGCCCATAGCTCCATGTGTCTTGGTTTTTTTAATCAAACCCTCATTGGCATAATCACATAGGTGTAATCGTAGCCATCAACACCAACCGGTTTCATAACCGCTTGATTGGTTTCGTCTTTAAACTCAAGCTGCACGCCGTTTGTTTCAGCCTCGCCAAGAAAATCAAGCAAGTAGTGAGCATTAAAACAAACCTCTACTGTGTCGCCCGAGTAGTCAACTGACAATTGTTCGCGCGCATCGCCAAAATCTGGACTATTGGATGTGATTTCTACGGTGCCTTTTTGCATTTGTAGCTTGATAGCGCGCGAGCGCTCGTTAGACATCAGCGCTACTCGCTTGACGGCACTTGCTAGTCGATCTCTCTCAAACTCAATTGTTTTATCGTTGTTTTTTGGAATAACGCGCTCATAAGAAGGAAATTGAGCGTCAATCATCCGCGAAGTAAGCACTCGCGATCCAACTGTAAAAAACAGGTGGTTTTCTCCTTGCTCGTACTCAACCGTGTTGTTTGACTCCCCAAGGAGGGTTTTTAGCTCTCCAAGTGTTTTTTTAGGCAAAATAGCCTTTGCGGTGTCGCCTTTTTTTCCTTTTGCGCTTTTTTCTTTCTCCCGCTTCGCTGACACCAAGGCAAGGCGATGGCCATCGGTCGCCACTAGGCTCATGCGGTTTGCCTCAAGTACAAAAAGTGCCCCGTTTAGAAAATAACGGGTGTCATCGCTTGTTATTGCAAATTGCGTCTTCGCAATCATATTGCGAAGTGTTTCACCGGGTAGGCTCGCGCTGCCTTTTCCACTTGGGCTTGGTATTTTTGGAAAATCTTCTTTGGGAAGCGCTTGGATACGAGACTCAAACCGGTCGGCGCTCAACTTAACAGAGGTTTTGTCATCGCGAATTCGAATGTCGGCGTTTGGTAAGGCTTTAACGATTTCATATGTTTTTTTTGCTGGGATTGTTATTGTTCCAGGTTTAGAGACTGACGCTTCGCAACGGCTTTCAAGGGCCACCTCGAGGTCGGTCGCTAAAAGTTGAATTCCCCCTTTTTCAGCTGTAAGTAAAACATTCGCTAGGATAGGAATAGTGTTTTTTCTCTCCACAATGCCTTGAAACATTTGCAGCTCCCGCAAAAAATCAACCTTCTTAACAACTAAATCCATGTCGCTATCCACCTCGTTGTTGTTGTAAGCACGTCGATGTGAAACATGCGGGGGTTCTAAAAAGCTATTGTTTCTTTAAAAGATTAAGAGGTAACAAATTATAACAGTAAAAAGGAGTTGTTGAAAAACTATTTTAAAGAGATAAAACCTTTAAACACATAAGTTTAGACTGTTGAAGAAACCGGAAAAACTTGTGGGTTTACGTTGGAGGTTTTGTGGATAAAAAACCACCGAAGAAAGTGTAATGAATACTTGGAAGAAGTGTTGAAAAAGCGAGAAAATTAATTAAACGACTGTAAAAAATTATTAATAAGTGTATCGAACGCGTTGTCTTTCTTGCACTTTTCTTGAACTTTATTAATGGAGTGTATAACTGTGGAATGGTGTTTCCCTCCAAAGCTTCTACCGATTTCAGGGAGCGATGCGCCCGTAAGCGACTTGCACAAGTACATAGCAATTTGACGTGGCCCAGAAACTGACTTCGAATTATTGCGTGACTTAAGAACACCAGGCTGGAGTTGATAGTAGTCAGAGACAAATTTTTGTACCACCTCAATAGTAACAGCCCGTTCATCCTGGGCGAGGACGTTCTTTAGCACATCCTGTGCCAAAGGAAGCGATATTTCCCGACCAGTAAGTGAAGCGTAAGCAATCAACCGAATTAAAGAACCTTCAAGCTCTCTAACGTTTGATTTAATTTTTCCTGCAATATACATCGCAACATTGTCGGGAAGAGGCACCGCTTCAGCCTCCGCCTTCCTTTTAAGGATAGCAACCTTTGTTTCTAAGTCAGGTGGTTGGATGTCGGCAATTAAACCCCACTCAAACCTTGATCGAAGGCGCTCTTCAAGGGCTGGAATTTCACGAGGGGGGCAGTCACCACTAAGAACAATTTGTTTCTGTAGGTCATATAAGGAGTTAAATGTATGAAAAAACTCGGTTTGCGTGCCTTCTTTGCCAGCTAAAAACTGGATATCATCAACCAATAAAACATCAACACTCCGATAACGCTCACGAAAATCCAACACACCATCGTGACGAATTGCGTTGATCATTTCATTCATAAACCGCTCGGATGAAATATAAGTCAACGCACATGAAGGGTTGTGTTGCAAAACATACTGACCAATGGCGTGCATTAGATGTGTTTTTCCTAAACCCACACCACCATAAATAAACAGGGGGTTATATGAACGCGACGGGGCTTCTGCAACAGCTCGACACGCGGCATGAGCGAACTGATTAGAAGAGCCAACAATAAAAGTGTTGAAAGAGTATCGTGCGTTAAGTCCGCCGGGCTGCGTTTTGGTGGGAGTGGTCGGCGAAGATGCTTCAGGGGGTCCTGTTGGGGTGTTTTGTTCAATATTATTCTGACCATCAACACCAACCGTAAAAACAACAGACGCCCCAACACGGTCAACTTCTTGAAGGGCCTCCGCAACAACACCAGAATAGTGTTTTGTAAGCCACTCACGAAAAAGCGAATTGGGAACGCGAACGTTGACTATATCTTTAGTGTCGGAAACAAAAACAGTTGGTTTAAACCAGGTATAAAAACTATGTCGATTAATCTTTGTTTCTATTCTTAAAAGGACTTGATCCCAAATGCTGTCATTCATTACAAATTTCCTACTCGAATTCATCCTTTTAGGGCGCGCCTCGGTCTTTCTAAGTAGGGAGTCAGGTCACACAACCAAAATGAGAGGCGCTCCCGCCAGAAACGATGCCCAAAAAGCCTTATTTTTTTCCACAAATTTTTCCACAACTGTGGAAAACTTGAAAGGTGGCCCCCCACAAACTATATAGAAAAAGGACTTTAACACAGCAACAACCGAGACACAATTCACCAAAAACCCAGCATTGAAGCAATAGACCCAAATACAAAAATACACACCTTTGCACAAGCGAAAACAAGTGAAATAATTCACAATTGAAATACTTTCCCATAAAGCTGTCCAGCAGCCATTGACACGATTAAACCAGCTTAGGTACCATTAGTGGTTTCCCTTAGCACGATGAGCTGTTCTTGAAAGATAAAGGTCATGAAGCGCACATTCCAACCAAACCGCCGTCACCGTCGTCGCACACATGGATTTCTGGTCCGGATGAGCACGAAGGCAGGCCGCCGAATCTTGAAAAATCGTCGCGCCAAGGGCAGGAAGCGCCTCGCAGCGTCCTGATAATCAAGAGAATTAGAAATTCACAGCGAAGTTGTGTCATTAGCCCGACTTCAGAACGAGGTTACTTATTGCTTCAACGGTTGAGGCGAGCCGAGCGGATTGCCCGTCGTCCTGAATTTAAGAAAATACAAAAATTCGGCGTCCGGACACATGGTCGATTCATGACACTGCTCGTTCATCCCAATCAACAAACCCTTGACCGTTTAGGCATAGTCGCATCGCGACGAGTAGGTAACGCCACAAGACGTAATCGGGCAAAGCGACTAGTTCGTGAACTGTTCAGAAAAAATAAGATCTCGCATGGCCTGGACGTAGTGGTATTAGTGCGCAGGGAAATGCCAGATGTTGATCTGCCGAGTCTTATCGTTGATTACAAATCAGCCTTATACAAAGCGGCGAAGCGCTGCCGCTGATTGTTCACTTATGAATCGCGAAATTGCGAAAGGCTTATTAGCCATTATTAGGGTCTACAAGTTGACTCTGTCGCCTCTATTGCTTGGTTCATGTCGCTTTTCTCCGTCCTGTTCGAGTTATGCAGCCGAAGCGGTCGACACACATGGCGCGATTCGTGGTGGCTGGTTAGCTATCCGCCGCATGATTCAATGCAGACCATTTGGTCGCAGTGGGTACGACCCAGTGCCAAAACATTCTGCGGTTGAGGCAACTCACACGCGGCAGACATAGCACTTATGGAAAAAAGGGTTTTACTCGCCGTCTTTCTTTCGTTTCTGGTCCTGTTTATATACCAGAGCCTTGTAGGGCCTTCTCCCGAGCGTAACCAAACCATTGAACCCATGAGTCCCGCCGCCAACGACCAGGTCGCTCAACAGCCAATCGGGCGCGCGGCAACAACTCCTGCGACGCCACCCGCTCCAATTGAAGAAGTCGCGCAACTTTCGGCTGCTGAAACGCTTGTGGCCGACGAAACCGCAAGAGACATAATTGTTGAGACGGATTTTGTCAGGGCGGTATTTTCAAACGAAGGGGCGGTTCTAACAAGCTGGCGCCTTAAGGGATACCGAGATGGGCAAAAAGAACCCTTGGAATTGATTCCGCAAGAACTAGAGGGCGTGCAACCCTTTTCGTTGTTATTTGAAACACAGCCTGAGCTTACAGCGACCCTTCAAAAAGCCCTATTTCGACCGAGCCGCTCCGAACTACTAGTTACCAATCGCATCGCTTCACTCGAGTTTGAGTACCGGGACACCTCCGGGCTTCGTGTGTTCAAGGCTTTCCGTTTTGATCCTGACCAGCCGTTTGTCGTGCATCTCGAGGTAGAAGTGGAGACACTTGAAGGTCCAGAAGATGTCATTCTGCAGTGGGGTCCCGGGTTGGCAGGAGGGGATGATGGCGAAAGCTCGACATTTCGTCGGCAAGGCCCACAGGGAATCTTTTCCCAGGCAGGAGAAGTGTCCCGCCTTGATGCTTCAGATCTTTTTGAACAAGCCGACTATGATGGACGCTTTGACTTTGTGGGTATCGATGACCACTATTTTATTTCCGCAGCAATTCCTAATGACGCGCTAGTAGAGGTTCATTACGAACCGCTTGCTGCAACCGCCGCCTCAGAACGAAACCTAGTTGCTTACGATATCCAGCTTCCGACAACAGCAGCAGCGGCAACATTCTTCGTGGGGCCGAAAGACTTCGATGTTCTGGGCAACGTGAATCCTGAGTTCGTGCGAGCAGTTCACTTCGGAATATTCTCTTGGCTAGTTGTGCCCCTGCACCGTTCGTTGAAATGGGTCTACGGGTTTGTTGGAAACTACGGATGGTCAATCATTATCATCACGATAATGATTAACGCGTTAATGTTTCCACTGCGGCATAAAAGCGTAGTTTCTATGCGAAAGATGCAGGAGATTCAACCGGAAATGAAAGCCATTCAGGACCGGTACTCGAATCTAAAAGCGACAGACCCTGGGAAGCAAAAGATGAACCAGGAATTAATGAGTTTGTATCGCGACCGAGGCGTAAACCCCGCAAGTGGTTGTTTGCCAATGCTTCTAACGATGCCAGTTCTCTTCGCTTTTTACTCATTGCTGTCAGTCGCCATAGAGATTCGTGACGCACCTTTCATCCTTTGGATTCAAGATCTTTCTCAACACGATCCTCTGTATGTGACGCCGCTTTTAATGGGCGTGACGATGGTGGCCCAACAGAAAATGACGCCTTCAACTGCAGATCCAATGCAGCAGAAAATTATGATGGTAATGCCAGTCGTCTTCACGTTTATGTTTCTCTGGGCTCCAAGTGGCCTCGTGCTTTATTGGCTTATGAGCAACGTCTGGGGCGTTGGTCAGCAAATCATTACCAATCGAGTGATCGGCCCGCCGCCGGTTCATAATATTCGGCCACCTGCTGAACGTTTGATTAAGAAACGCGGAGCAGGTAAAAAGGGGTCGCGTTCCCGTAATTCGTCATGACTGAACCTAGCAATAATCTAGAAGCGCGTATAGGGATCTTTGTCCAAGATGTAATTTCGGCGATAGGATTACAACTAACGGTTGTAATCACTGAGAAGCCCGACTGTGTTCAGGTCAGACTAGATGGCTCAGGCGGTGAAGTTTTACTGGAGCGCAAGGGTGCAGCGCTCGACGCCTTACAACATATTCTTAACAGTAAGTACCGCAGAGAGCTACCGGAACACCACAGAATTGTTGTTGACCACCAAGATTTTCGAGTAAGCAAGGACGCCGAATTGTGTCAAACAGTTGACTTCTTGATCGAGCAAGCAAAGAAAACCGGGCAGCCTCAGGAGATTGGACCGCTAAATGCTTATGCCCGGCGTATGGTACATTTAGCCGTTGCCGAAGATCCAGAAATGTCGTCTGAAAGCCAGGGCGATGCTCGACTCAAAACGGTCTTAATTTCTGTGAAATCCACGGCAAGCTAACGCCCAGTGCCGAGCATCGAGTCAAAACGAAACCTGACGACGATTCAATATGTACTCCACCGATGACACGATCGTCGCCATTGCGACGCCGGTCGGGCATGGCGGCATCGGCATTGTTCGCTTAAGTGGACCGCAGGCATTGGATATTGCTTGTTCGGTCCTCCGCCGCAAAAAGCCACTACAAGCTCGCCATGCCACGCTAGCACGTGCGTTTCAATCGGGCGACTACTCGGTTAACTCACCCATAGATCAGGTGCTAGCGACATATTTTAAATCTCCTGCTTCTTACACCGGGGAAGACGTCGTCGAGTTTAGCGCTCACGGGAGTCCAATTGTTCTCGAGCGAATCGTGACCGCTGCTATCGATGCGCGCGCGCGCCTAGCGGAGCCAGGAGAATTTACGCTTCGAGCATTTCTAAGCGGCAGGTTTGACCTAGTGCAAGCGGAGGCTGTCGCGGATTTGGTAAATGCGGTCACGCCGGCCCAAGCGCGCGTCGCATTCGATCAGCTTGAAGGCACACTGACGACAGCCATCACCGAACTCGACACCAAACTTTTTAATCTGGTTTCTCGCTTAGAAGCTTCGCTGGATTTTCCTGAAGAGAGGTATCACTTAGTTACTCGTGGAGCAACGCTAGATGAAATGCAGGTTATTACGGAGCACGTCCAAGGGCTCATAGCTGACGGTCGCCGCCACCGAGTACTTCGAGAGGGTCGCCAGGTGGTGATTCTCGGGAAGCCGAATACCGGAAAATCTAGCCTTTTTAACCGACTTATTGGAGTAGATCGGGCGATCGTGACGACAATGGCTGGCACTACCCGAGATCTTGTAACCGAAACTATTGATCTTAATGGAATCCCAGTGCGTCTCGTAGATACCGCAGGTATTCACCCATCAGACAACTTGGTTGAAGTGGAAGGCATAGCGCGATCACGAAAAGCTGGCGAGGTCGCGGATTTACTAGTGCTGGTTTTCGATCGATCACGGCCAATTGAGCAAGCCGATGAATCACTCTTACAAGAAACTGCGAACAGTCGGCGACTCTTTGTGCTCAACAAGACTGACCTGCCTTCGTTTTGGCCGGCTGATCGCTTGAATGCTGAGAAGGGGCGAGGTGTGGTGGAGACCTCAATGAGCAAACAAGTAGGAATGGACCAGCTGCGCACGGCGATGGTCCGAGAGCTACACGATGACGAAATACAACGCGATTCAGGCTCGATTTCTAATGTCCGCCACCTTGAACTTTTAAAGCTCGCACTAAAGTCGTTGAACCAAGGCGCAGAATCTGTAGACGAAGGAAAATCGGAAGAATTCATCCTTGCCGATCTGCGCGACGCTAGAACGGCTCTTGAGGAAATAACGGGCGCTCGCGCACCCGACGATCTGCTACACAACATCTTTAAACATTTCTGCATCGGGAAGTAGCCTCAGTACAATAGGCGTTACACTGGAGCACCAATTTTGGTGCATATACCTATGACCGACTTTGACATTATCGTCATTGGTGCAGGACACGCTGGATGCGAAGCCGCCCGTGCGGCGGCCCGCATGGGCCAGACTGTTGGGCTCTGCGTGCTCGATGAAAGCAGCGTAGCGCATATGCCCTGTAACCCGGCGATTGGCGGAACCGCCAAGGGACATCTAGTGCGGGAAATCGATGCCTTAGGTGGACTCATGGGCGAAGCGATTGATGCGACAGGAATCCAATTTAAGCTGCTTAACAGAAGTCGTGGGCCAGCTGTCTGGTCTCCCCGTGCACAGGCTGACAAGCACAGATATTCAAACTGGGTTAGGGATGCGCTGAAACGCGAAAAAGGAATCAGTTGGATTCGGGGACGAGTCGATTCAGTTCTTGTGAAGGACAGCAAAATCAACGGCGTCAGTTTGTCTACCGGTGCTTGCTACTATTGCAAAGCGCTAGTCGTAACAACAGGCACGTTCCTCAATGGAGTAATTCACATAGGTCCCGAGCAACACGCCGCAGGACGCGTCGGAGAGCCACCAGCACGTGCACTGGCTGAATCTCTAAAGGCGCTCAACTTTCGGTGGGGACGACTTAAAACCGGCACGCCTCCACGAGTTCACCGGTCCAGTATCGACTTCACTCAGCTTTCAATCGAACGCGGTGATCAAGATCCCGTGCCTTTTTCATTTATGACCAACAGCTTAGAGGGCAATCAGATTAATTGCTACCTCGCCCACACCAACGAACGGGTTCACTCATTAGTAAGACAAAATCTTAACAAATCCCCATTATTTAATGGCCAAATTCAAGGAATCGGCCCACGCTATTGTCCTTCTTTGGAAGATAAGATCGTACGTTTTCCAAAGAAAGAACGACATCAGATTTTTTTAGAGCCAGAGGGAATCGATGTAGACGAAGTGTACGTAAACGGATTTTCAATGAGCTTGCCGCGTGAAGTCCAAGCCGCCATTGTTCATAGCATGCCAGGACTTGAACAGGCGGAGATCATCCGTCCAGGTTACGCGGTTGAGTACGACTTTATTCAACCGACCGAGCTGCGGCAGACATTGGAGAGCCAACGCATTAGTGGTTTATATTTCGCAGGACAGGTTAACGGGACATCAGGCTACGAAGAAGCAGCGGGCCAGGGCCTTCTTGCTGGAATTAACGCAGCCCTGAAGGTTGCCTCCCAACCGCCGTTCGTCTTAAGTCGTAGCGAAGCGTACATCGGCGTAATGATCGACGACTTAACAACGACGGGATGTTTGGAGCCCTACCGGATGTTCACTTCACGCGCCGAACACCGACTACTTATGCGAATCGATAACGCAGATTTGCGTCTAACCTCGCGCGGGCGGGAGATCGGGTTGGTTAGCAAGACCCGCTGGTCAACTTTTAAAGCACGTCAGCAGCGTTACGAAAAGAATTTACAAATGCTGAAGAAAACGACGGTAACTCTCCCGGGAGGAAGGCGCGTAAGGGCCTCAAGTGCACTTAAACAGCCATCAATTCATGTGGCTCAGTTTGTGCGAGATGGCCAGATAAATCTAAATATCGAAGAAAAAGCGAAACATATAGACCTAATAAGCGTTGAAACTGAATTTAAGTACGAAGGGTATTTAAGGCGACAAAATCAACAGGTGGAAAAATCAAAACGTAACGAAGAGCAACGCCTTCCAGACAATGTTGACTTTGGATCACTGCCTGGACTTTCACTGGAAGTTGTTGAACGTCTGTCACAAGTGAGACCAGAAACGCTTGGCCAGGCATCAAGGATTCCAGGTGTAACGCCAGCAGCAGTATCCATAATCTTGGCATTTGTCTGCAGTGGTCGACATTACGAGCGAAAAATGGACACAAGGGCTCAGGTAATCTAAAATCGCAATTCTCGATGCCTGACTCGATTGAATTGCATGCAAAGCTCCTAGAGCGAGCAGCCCTCTCTCAAATTAGGTTGCATCCAGACTTAGCCAATAAGCTCAAGAAATACTTGGACCTACTGAATCACTGGAATAAGCGTATCAACCTGACTTCGCTTGTAAACGAAGACAAAGCCCTAGACAGACTGATAATCGAACCATTGATTGCAGCAAATCAGATTGGAAATGATGCCCAGTCTTTTATCGATATAGGTTCAGGTTCAGGCTCACCCGCAATTCCTATAAATCTTGTACATCCAAATATGAAAATGTGTATGGTTGAATCAAGATCTCGAAAGGCGGCCTTTCTGAGTGAAGCCATTCGCGAGCTTTCACTTTCCAACGCTCGTGTTGAAAACTGTCGTTACGAAGAGCTGTTGCCGAGGCAGGCAATCCAAAATTCAGCCTGCCTGCTGACCATCAGATCGCTCAAGCTTAGCTCGACTGTTTTAAAACACCTGGGGAATCTTATTAGACCTGGCGGGCAGATTTTCGTGTTTGCCAGTGAAAAATTTTTAGGAATTAGTAAAATGCTGGAGCAACCTTTTTCACAAGAAGCCACATTTCCATTGGTCGAGTCGTTAAAGAGCCACCTTGTGGTAATTAGAAAGGAACCCATCGAAATAAAGCGAGAAACGGAAAAGCAGCTGTAATCCAAATACGATAATAATTAAACAGTTTGAACAAGTTTCACGTGAAACACTTGACTGCGACCAACATGACATGTATCTTAACAGAAGAACATATTTTATGTTGTTTGACCTAAAAACATGGGAACACAAGGCCCACCTCGCATAATTGCCATAGCCAATCAAAAAGGCGGTGTTGGCAAAACGACCACCACGCTCAACCTTGCTACCGCGCTAGCGCTAGCTGATCGCAGGGTCTTGGTGATCGACCTGGATCCACAAGGCAATCTAACGAGTGGTCTTGGCCTGAAAAGTCAAGCTTCGGAAGGTCGGACAGTGTACGAGGCTCTGACCGCTGAGTCGACGCTTGATTTTGGACAGTTTGTTGTTGGTACCGACGTCAAGGGATTAAGTCTTGTCATGGCCGATAGGAGCCTAACTGGCGCGGAACTGGAAATGGTGTCGATGATAGCCCGTGAAACGCGTCTGCGAACACTTGTCCGGCAACTTCGAGATACTTACGACTACATCTTTATTGACACACCACCCTCACTCGGATTGTTAACACTGAACGGCCTTGTTGCGGCCGACACGGTAATAATCCCCTTGCATAGCGAGTACTTCGCACTTGAAGGTTTAGCCGACCTTGTTGCGACAGTGCGTAGGGTGCGCACGTCCCTTAACCCACAGTTGGAGATTGAGGGTGTCCTGCTCACCATGCACGATGAACGCACCAATCTTGGACAGCAAGTTGCACGGGAGGTTCGAGAATTTTTTAAAGAGAAAGTCTTCGAGACTGTTATTCCTAGAAACATCAAACTGGGGGAAGCACCCAGTCATGGCATACCGGCTATTTTGTACGATAAAAACTCTCGGGGCGCCCTAGCGTACCTATCCGTAGCGAAGGAAATACTCTCGCGCGAGTTACAGGTTAATAAAACGACGGAGGAGAATCATGGCTGAAAAGCGTTTCGCGCTCGGAAGAGGATTAAGCGCACTTATTCCCGAGACAGAACCGACGACGACTGTTACGAATAATGAAGTAGACATTGACCAATTAACACCAAACCGGCAGCAGCCAAGAATGGAAGTCGAGGCCGCGAACCTCGATGAATTGACTCAGTCGATTCGAGTGCACGGCGTAATTCAGCCAATCGTAGTTCGGAAAACCGACAGTGGTTTTGAAATTGTCGCGGGAGAGCGCCGATGGCGCGCTGCTCAAAAAGCTGGGTTATTACGTGTGCCTGTAGTTATTCGCAATGTCGAAGATGACAAGCTCTTGCAGCTAGCGCTCATCGAAAACATCCAACGCGAAAACCTGAATCCCGTTGATGAAGCTTCCGCCTATCGTCGACTGATTGACGAATTGAAACTTAGCCAGGAAGAGGTGGCGGTAGCGGTGGGTAAAGACCGGTCGACGATTGCAAACGCATTGCGACTTTTGCGACTTCCCGACGATCTGAAGGCTGATTTAGCTGCGGGTTATATAAGTGTGGGGCACGCGCGTGCGCTGCTGGGCCTGCATGACGAGAAAACACAACGGCAAGCCGCACGTGAAATTGTGCAACGCGGTCTATCGGTTCGCGAGGTCGAAGTTTTAATACGAAAACTTAATAGAGCTGAAGAGCCGACACCACAAACACCTCCCGCCCAGGACGTGCACGTACGCGCAGCGGAAGAACGACTCCGATTTGTTTTGGGCACTCGGGTGCGAATCGTAAAAAAGAAAAAGGCCGGGCGGATTGAGATTGATTTCACTTCAGAGAATGAATTGCAGCGTCTTTACGAAAAGTTGACGAATCAATGAAATCAGAATTCCCACAAAGTAGAGGAGACGATCCAAGATGAGATTCGGCAAAAAGCGGTTGACCGAGTTCGCATCCTGCGCCGGTTGAGCGAGTAAGCTCGCTGCGGGCGAGCTCGCTCACGTGTTGAGCGGCCTTCAAATACCCGATAATGACCGGGTTCTTGTGGACTTCAGAACCTCGGACGATGCAGGTGTGTATCAGTGGGACGACAAATCCGCGCTGGTTCAGACGGTTGATTTCATTACACCCATCATTGACGATCCGCTCCTCTATGGTCAGATTGCGGCAGCGAACGCGCTCAGCGACGTATATGCGATGGGCGGTCAGCCACTCACAGCCTTGACCATTGCAGGATTTCCCAAGAAAGGTCTGGATTCTGCGGTCCAACAGGCAATTTTTGAAGGTGGCCTGACGAAGCTGCGTGAAGCGAACGTAGCGCTCCTTGGTGGACACACCGTGCAGGACCCTGAGATTAAATTCGGGTACTCCATTACCGGTTCGATTGACGTTGACCGGGTTCTAACAAATACCAATGCTCAGCCTGGCGACAACTTACTGCTGACCAAACCAATTGGCACTGGAATCGTAGCAACAGCTATCAAATATGGAAGAGCACCTGAAAGTGTAATTGCCTCAACAACTGCATTAATGACCACCCTTAACCGACTTGCAGCCGAGACCTTACGAGCATATTCGACGACCGATGTGCATGCCTGCACGGACGTAACCGGTTTTGGCCTCATTGGTCACGCTAGCGAAATGGCCGCCGCAAGCAACGTAACGATACATATCGTCAGCACCGCGGTTCCATTAATCGAAGGTGTTAGAGGACTAGTGGACCGGAACCGAACGGCGGGAGGGAGTGCGAATCAGGATCATTTTGGTTCTAGGGTTAACGACGGCATCGATGATGATTTACTTGCTTTGCTTTATGATCCTCAGACCTCAGGCGGGTTACTGGTGGCAGTCAATCAGGACCGGAGCCCAGAAGTAACCCAGAAGTTACAAAGCGCTGGTGTGAGCGCAACTAAGATCGGCGAAGTCGCTTCTCAGAGTGACATGCTCGTTTCCGTCAGTTGATCGACTGGTGGTTCCCAATCTTAAACAAGACCGATTCGCGATTCAGGGTAGAGTCGTAAGAAAAAACGCAGGAAGATGAACACTCAAAGCCTTGCTGTTGCGCCTAGCAGATGCTAAAATCACGATTTTGTACAGACCTTTTTTTAAGCTAACTTGATGCCAAGCGGAGAAACTTTGTGGAACTGAACCTATCGCTCTTCTGGGTGATTGCCTTCGTATTGGTTTTGGCTTGGACGCTAGAACGCACGCTCATCAAACCACTGACGCGGGTCATGCAAGAACGCGAGCAGGCCATTGCGTCAGCCCGAGCGTTGGCTGAATCGGCAACCCAGCAAGCTGCTGCTGCCACGAGGGAATTTGAAGAGAAAAGAGCCGAGGCTCGTGCTGATATTTTCAAACAGATGGACAAGATGAGGCAAGACTTATTGGTTCATCGAGAGGACATTTTACAAAAGGCCAGGATTGAAGCAGACGCTGCGTTTAAAGAGGCATCGACCAGGCTAAGCGCACAAACTGAAGACGCGCGAGCGCAGCTCGAGCATGATGCTCAAGCGCTCGGCATTGCTGTTGCGGAACAAATGCTGGACCGCAAGATATTGTCAAACTGATGGCAAGCGCGAGAGGCGCGAGCTCAGGAGACCGTTGATACTTATTTGGCTTTCGTTCGTCCGTGGCTTCAAGAGGAAGCTTGTCAATAAATGCCATACGTGCGCGGGGCTTGCCCTGTCATTGTTATTTATTGGAAGCGCCTTACAGGCATTGGCAAGTGTCGCGCCTGTGTTCGAAGCCGAACGGTTGTTTGCCGCTAACCCAACAGCTGCTGTAGCCGAAGCTGTTCAAACAGACAATCACGAACCCGAAGCGACATCCCACAGCGAGGAAGAACACGGCCGTTCGATAGACCCTTATGCTCGTCTGTTTAATTTCTCCATCTTGGTTGGTACATTGTTCTTCTTCCTGCGAAGTCCGCTTGGCGCTTACGTACGTAACAGAGCCTCCCAAGTACGAAACGACCTTGCTGACGCGAAGAAGACGAATGCCGCTGCTGGGCAACAACTAAAAGACATTGAAGAAAAGGCCCAAGCGTTTCCTGCAGAACTCGAAGCAATGCGTTCTCAAGGCAAGAAAGAAATCGAAGTCGAAGCACAGCGTCTACGTGAAAGCACCGAAACGGAGCGTGACCGATTGGTCGAGCAAAAACAACGGGAGATTGACTTACAGGTTCGCGTTGCGAAGCGCGAGCTTGTGCAATACGCGTCCGAATTGGTTGTGGGCGTGGCGGCTGGGCGTATTAGGGAGCAGATGACCGACGCCGATCAATTACGACTAATCGACAGATACTTAAACCAAATTAATCCCCAATGAACTGTTTTCAACCTCATAAATTATAGGAAATAGACAGATTAGTGACGAACCAGACTGCTGCCAACCGTTACGCTAAAGCGTTGTTTGACGTTGCTCTTAACGAAACCGACCCGCAGGTCGTTGAAGTCGACTTGGCGGGATTCGTTGAGTTGATCACGACACAAACTTCACTCAGGCAGGCGCTTTCTAGTCCAGCGGTGCCGGTAGAACGCAAACAGGCTGTTCTATCTGCTATTAGTGACAGAGTGAAAGAGGTATCGCCAGCCGTTGTTCGATTATTGGAATTATTGATCGCGAGAGATCGATTATTGCTGCTTCCAGAAATCGTGACAGCGTATCAGGCGCGAGTCCTCGAGCATATGCACGTTCTTCGAGCAAAGGTGACAACTGCATTGCCGCTTCCCAGCGATCGACATCAGGCCTTCGCTAAACGATTGGGTGGTGCGACTAACTGCAAGATTGAGCTCGAAACACATGTTGATCCGAGCATTGTGGGAGGCGCAATCGTCAAGCTCGGTAGCACAATTTATGACGGCAGTATTGTGCGGCAATTGGAACGAATGAGACAACAGTTTGAAAATAGCCTCTAGCAGTGGAAGCGCTAGGTTTTCCCTCTGCGGGTTACATCGGATTGAGTGACTAATGGAATTACGAGGATAAGAAGGATGGACATTAAAGCTGAAGAAATCTCTAAGATTATCCGCGATCAAATTGGTAGTTATGCCGTCGACATCGATGTGTCTGAAGTTGGCACGGTCGTGGCTCTTGGCGATGGCATCGCGCGACTTCACGGCGTTGAGCGGGCTATGGCTGGTGAGATGTTGGAGTTTCCGCATGGCATCTTTGGTATCGCGTTAAACCTAGAGGAATCAAGTGTTGGAGCGGTCTTGCTTGGCGAGTATGCAAGTATCCGCGAGGGCGACGTGGTCAAGCGTACCGGGAAAATTATGTCGGTGCCAGTTGGCGAAGAAATGCTGGGGAGAGTCGTTAATGCGCTCGGTCAACCTATTGACGGTAAGGGGCCAATCGCCACCCAACACCAGTTGCCTATCGAACGAATCGCACCGGGTGTCGTCGATAGGCAACCCGTTCGCGAGCCTTTACAGACGGGCCTAAAGGCTATTGATGCCATGATTCCGATTGGTCGAGGTCAACGCGAATTAATCATAGGTGATCGCCAGACTGGCAAGACTGCAGTTGCTGTGGATGCAATTATCAACCAGCGCGATACGGGCGTTGTGTGCATCTATAACGCTATTGGGCAAAAACAATCGACGATTGCTCAAGTGGTTAAAACACTCGAGGCAGAAAACGCATTAGCGTACACGATAGTGGTGGCGGCTGCCGCTTCCGACCCTGCCTCACTCCTGTTTATTAGTCCGTACTCGGCCTGTTCAATGGGAGAGCATTTTCGAGACAACGGCCGGGCTGTGCTCTGCGTCTACGATGATCTTTCAAAGCACGCGCAGGCCTACCGTGAAATTTCATTGCTTCTTAGGCGGCCACCCGGGCGTGAAGCGTATCCCGGTGATGTTTTTTATTTACATTCAAGGTTGCTTGAACGTGCTGCGAAGTTGAGCCAAGAAAAGGGTGCTGGTTCGCTGACAGCCTTGCCAATTATCGAGACACAGGCAGGAGATCTCTCTGCGTATATTCCGACCAACGTAATTTCTATAACCGACGGTCAGATTTTTTTGGAATCGGATTTGTTTCATCAGGGTGTGCGCCCGGCTATTAATGTCGGCAACTCAGTTTCACGTGTTGGAGGATCGGCTCAGGTAAAAGCGATGCGTCAGGTTGCAGGAACATTGCGGCTTGATTTGGCCCAATACAGGGAATTAGCGGCCTTCTCCCAATTCGGCAGCGAGCTCGATAAGGCGACCCAGGCCCAGCTCAACCGCGGAGAACGCCTCGTGGAAATTCTCAAGCAACCACAGTATGTTCCACTGGCTGTCGAGCGACAGATCGCATTGATTTTTGCAGGAACGAACGGGTTTCTCGATGACGTTCCCGCAGAGAGCGTTCAGTCTTATGAGCGTGAACTGTACCAATTCTTGGAAACTCGTTATCAGGCTGTGCTCGCGGCCATTCGCGAGAAGAAATCTCTAGATGATCAAATCAAAGCCGACCTTGGCGCAGCCTTGAAGGAGTTTGTGGCACAGTTTGCGGCGTCACGAGAGAACAGCGCGGCATAATCCAAGGACCTAAAGTTAGAACGATGCCATCCCTTTTAGACATGCGACGTCGTGTACGTGCGGTCAAGTCGACGCAGCAAATCACGAAGGCAATGAAGATGATCGCGGCTTCCAAATTACGCCGCGCGCAAGATCGCATTCTGGGAGCTCGCCCCTTTGCGAACGAGATGCTCCGAGTGCTCAACAGGTTGGCGATGCGGGTTGACACATCGCTACATCCATTACTTCAGAGGCCAGAGCCTCACTCTGATAGCCGGACCCTACTTTTTGTTATCACAGCTGATAAAGGACTGTGTGGCGGTTTCAATACGAACATCGTAAGGTCTGCTACTGGTTTTGTTAATAAGAACTCAACCAATGAAGTTGCCTTGGGGCTCATTGGTCGAAAAGGCCGAGACTTTTTTGCACCGAAAGGCTTTGACGTTTGTTATGAGAACATCAACCTATTTTCTGGCTTAAGTTTTAGCCACGCTCAAGCGATCACGGAAGTTGCGATTAAAAAATTTACAACGCAAGCGGTTAATTCAGTGTATTTGGTCTATAACGAGTTCAAGTCGATTTTGCAGCAAAGAGTTGTGGTCGAACGGCTTCTTCCGATTGCAGAGTTAGAGAAGGAGGCGCTGGAGGCCGAGATACCTAGCGATGGAACTGCAAGTATTGACTACCTTTATGAACCAACACCAGAAGGAATTTTTGAGGACCTGCTACCACACCATGTCGAGGTGCAAACGTTTCGTGCTTTACTGGAGTCAGCAGCAGCCGAACATGCGGCACGGATGACAGCCATGGATGCAGCCACTAAGAACTCGGGAGAGTTAATTGAACAACTGACGTTGCATATGAACAAGGTGCGCCAAGCGGCTATTACCAGAGAGATTATTGAAGTGGTCTCGGGCGCGGAAGCCTCATAGTTTCGAACACCGCTAGCTAAGAGCTTGCGGTAACTAACGTAGGACACGAGGAATAATGAGCATGTCAAACGGAGCAACCACAGAGCAAAAAATTGGAAAAGTAATTCAAATCATTGGACCAGTTTTGGATGTTGAATTCCAAGGCGGCCACCTCCCTGCTATTTACAATGCCTTGCGTATCGTGTCCGACGACACATCAGGGACGGGTGTTGAGATCGACGTCATTGCAGAAGTGGAGCAACATCTTGGAGAGAACCGAGTGCGAGCAGTCGCGATGAAGCCGACTGAAGGAATGCAGCGGGGGATGCGAGCTATCGACTTGGGCGAACAGATTACTGTACCAGTTGGCCCCCAAACACTCGGGCGCGTGCTGAATGTACTAGGCGAACCCGTTGATTTTCCTGACCGTAAAATTGACACAGCTGAGCGTTGGCCAATCCACCGTCCTGCACCATTGCTTGAAGACCAATCGACTGAATTACAGATGTTCGAGACCGGCATCAAAGTTATTGATTTACTTGAACCGTACCTTCGCGGTGGAAAGATTGGATTATTTGGTGGTGCGGGTGTCGGCAAGACAGTCATTATTATGGAATTAATCCATAATATCGCTTTGAAACACGGCGGAGTGTCGGTTTTTGGAGGGGTGGGAGAGCGTACCCGTGAAGGAAATGACCTGTGGCTTGAGATGCAAGAAAGCGGGGTTATTAACACAGAAGACCAAGAAAAATCTCGTGCCGCACTCGTGTACGGCCAAATGACGGAGCCACCAGGCGCCCGGCTGCGAGTGGGCTTGAGCGCCTTGACGGTCGCCGAGTACTTCCGTGATGCAGAGAACAAAGACGTGTTGTTGTTTATTGATAATATTTTTCGATTCACGCAGGCGGGTTCCGAAGTATCGGCACTGTTGGGCCGCATGCCATCCGCTGTGGGTTACCAGCCAACACTACTTACAGAGATGGGAGAGTTGCAGGAGCGGATTACCTCCACAAAACAAGGGTCGATTACATCAGTACAAGCGATTTACGTCCCGGCTGATGACTATACTGATCCTGCGCCTGCGACGACGTTCGCACATTTGGACGCAACAACAAATCTGTCACGATCAATCGCTGAGTTGGGCATCTATCCGGCAGTCGATCCACTGGCTTCCTCTTCACGTATTCTCGATCCCCGTGTCATCGGTGACGAGCATTATGAGGTAGCCCGTCAGGTGAAACAAGTACTGCAGCGATATAAGGATCTACAAGACATTATTGCGATTCTAGGCATTGACGAGCTTTCCGAGGAAGACAAGCTCACCGTAAGCCGCGCTAGAAAACTGCAAAGATTCCTATCGCAGCCATTCTTTGTGGCAGAGCAATTCACTGGAATTCCTGGGAAGTATGTCCCGATTGCTGATACGGTTCGCGATTTTAAGGAAATTGTTGAAGGAAAACACGACGATCTACCAGAGCAAGCATTTTATCTTGTTGGTACGGTTGCGGAAGCTATCGAGAAAGCAGAAAAAATAAAAGCGGCGTAGTTCTTGTTGGTTCATCTAGTGAAGTAAGACAGACAATGGCACTACCTTCTCAGTTAGCACTACATATCACTACTCCTGAGCGATCACTCGTTGAATTAAACGTGGACGAAGTGCAGGTCCCCGGCTCAGATGGATACTTGGGAGTGTTACCTGGTCACACACCGCTTCTTGCCAATCTCAATATTGGCCATATTTGGTACCGCACTGGTTCAAAGCAGTCCTACTTGGCTGTTTCGCTTGGTTATGCGGAGGTTTTACCAGACAAGGTAACGATTCTAGCCACAGTAGCCGAGTTGGCCGAAGAGATTGACCGTGAAAGAGCCACTGAAGCTCGCGAAAGAGCAGAAAGTCAGTTAAGACGACGCTCTGCCGAAGTCGACTTTACACGGGCACAGCTTGCGTTGCGCAGGTCTTTGGTCAGGTTGCAAGTTTCATTAAAAGCACAGGCGAGCGCACCCTAACACCGTCATTCAAACCACGAACACCGAAGTCAGCTATCATAGTCCCAAACACAGTAACCAAGACGGCGTTGACTTTTGTTTGGCGCTGTTGAATGAAAGATCAAACTGCAGGTGTTGGAATGCGTGTTTCTTGTGCCGTAACCTCCGATAAAGGGTTGCTACGTTCTTCGAACGAGGACAGTGAATGTGCGCGGCCAGACATTGGCCTCTTCTTGGTAGCAGATGGCATGGGTGGTCATGTTGCTGGCGAGGTAGCTTCGCGACTCGTTGTGAAAACGATCGAAAACTTTATTCAAAAAACTCAGACCACTCACCTGGAGGATAATTGGCCATTTCCGTTTAACGACCAAATTAGTGTAACTGCGAATCGGGCCCAGTTTGCGTTTCGGTTAGCGAATCGCGCGCTTGCCTCTAAAGTTGCAGGGGCGGAGCATTTGAACGGCATGGGCACAACTGCTTCGGCAATAGTAATTAATGAGCGTCTGGCAGCGATTGCGCACGTCGGTGATAGCCGGATCTATCGTCTTCGGTGCGGTCAGTTTAAACAATTAACGACCGACCACTCATGGGTCCAAGAGCAGGTGCAAGCCGGTGAATTGACACCGAGCGCCGCGCGGCAGCATCCTTGGCGGAATATTGTAACCCGCGCACTTTCTGGCGGTGAAGATCCAGATGTCGATCTTGATGAATATGAGTTAGAAATAGGGGACCGTTTCTTGATTTGCTCGGATGGTCTGTTTGCGGTCGTTTCTGACGAACGAATTAAGGAATTACTAAGTCAATCGGTCACGCTTGAAACAGTGTGTAACAATCTAGTTGAGGCGGCGAACGCAGGTGGCGGGCCTGATAATATAACTACACTTGTCCTTCAGATCGATGATCCATAACCTTCTTCAATTACCTCGCTATCGAGGGTTAATTCAAAGCTTGGTGGCGCGCGAGTTAAAGGCGCGCTACCGGGGTTCGGTGCTTGGGTTTTTTTGGTCGTTCATTAATCCCCTGCTCCTTCTACTAATCTACTCGTTTGTGTTCAATACCGTGCTTCCAGGGATTCGACCTGTGTCGGTCGAGCCGTACGCGTTATTCATGTTCTGTGGGATTCTTCCGTGGACTTGGTTTTCCTCGTCATTAATGGAGTCGTCCGGTGTCTTGATTGCTAGCGGGAATCTTATTAAGAAGGTGTTATTTCCGGCTGAGGTGTTACCGATCGTAACAGTCTTAGCGAACATGGTGCACTTCTTTTTGGGATTGCCGATACTAGTCGGATTTCTAATTTACTATTCCATTCCGCTTCAGCTCAATGAACTGATTTGGTTTCCGTTTGTCATTTTGGTGCAGCTAATATTAACGCTTGGCCTCTCTTTGATCGTTTCTGCCCTCACAGTACACTTTCGTGACATCAAAGATATCCTCTCAAACCTTCTGACTTTTTGGTTTTTTGCGACGCCTATCATCTATCCGATGTCGATGGCTCCGTCTGCCGGCAAGCGATATCTAGATATGAACCCGTTCACTCACCTTGCTGTTTCTTATCAAGAAATTTTATTTTACGACGGTCCGTTCGGACACTTAAAATGGCTCCTGACGCTTGGCGCTGCAGCCATTGTGTTGTTCTTAGTTGGTTATTTCTTGTTCGATCGGCTGCGTGACTCTTTTGCGGAAGAAGTTTAAAGCAAGGCCTATTACCATGCACGCAATTGACATAGATCATGCTACCAAAACCTACCGCCGGTATGGTCGCCGACGACAATTCGCAACACTCAAGAGCGCTCTCTTGTCTGGAAGTTTAATCACAGATCTCAAACCGGCCGAAACCTTCACTGCTTTACAAGATGTTTCCTTACGGGTGGAGGCAGGAGAGACCGTTGGTGTAATCGGTCCAAATGGTTCAGGAAAGAGCACATTACTCAAACTGGTGGCAGGCATCACAAAGCCTACTAGCGGGACGGTGAATGTAAAAGGCCGTATTTCTGCCTTAATTGAATTGGGCGCTGGATTTCATCCTGAGATTTCAGGCCGAGAAAACATTTTTATTAACGGCATTATGCTTGGTCTGTCCAAGCGAGAAGTTGTGCAAAAGTTTGAAGAGATTGTTGAGTTCGCCGAGTTAGAAGACTTTATTGATGCGCCGGTCAAAACTTATTCATCAGGCATGTACGCGCGGCTCGGTTTTGCAGTCGCGATTCACGTCAATCCAGACGTGCTCTTGGTGGACGAAATCTTAGCGGTAGGTGACCAAGGGTTTACACACAAGTGCCTAGATAAATTCGCCGAGTTCCGTCGGCGTGGCAAGACAATTCTTCTGGTTACACACTCGCTTTCCCTTGTCGAACGTTTTTGTGATGATGCAGTTTGGCTAGATTCTGGTCTCATTAAGGCGGTTGGAGATCCAAAACGTGTTGTCGATGCCTATTTGTCGCACGTAGAAAACCAAGAGGAAGAGCAACTCGAAGCTGACGATATAAAAACTCGCAAGATGACCGAAACGAGTTCCGAGCCGCTGACGACTGGTGAAGCTTCAATGGACGACATGTCTCAAGTCACAGAGGGTAGATGGGGCTCTCGCGAAGTTGAAATATTGGACGTTACACTGGTCGGTGATGATGGCAAGTCTGCACATGTCTTTCACTCGGGCGATCGCATATCTGTGTGCGTGCACATAAATGCTGAAAAACCGGTGTCAGACTTTGTTTTTGGAGTCGGACTCTTTAATGCGGATGGTGTTTGTTGTTATGGGACAAACACCGATCTCGAACAACTGGTATCTAAGGAAATAGTTGGCGAGGGCACGGTTGACTTTACGATAGACAGCCTTGACCTCGTTGCAGGGACGTATAAGTTAGATGTCGCAGTTCATAAACGTGATGGTTATCCGTACGATTACCACCGGTTACTATACACATTTCGTGTGAAGTCGCGAACGAATGACGTAGGGATTTACCGGCCGCGCCATAAATGGAAGTTTCCCTCAAATGTTCGTTTCAGCGGTCCGTTAGAATAATGGACCACTCAATTGAACTTTTGTCGGTGAATCGCTGATGCTTCTTTCGAGGGGCTCTGCTGCTGCAATGGCGGTCAACGCTCGCAAGGCTGGACAGCGTATAGTTTTTACCAATGGTGTTTTTGATTTACTCCACCCGGGGCATGTGCGGTTTCTTCAGGCGGCCGCCCGTGAGGGCGACCTTCTTATAGTGGGCATCAATTCGGACACATCCGCTAACAGTATTAAAGGTGCTACTCGTCCGGTTGTTACCGAGAGTGAACGCGCTGAAGTGCTACTAGCTTTAGATTGCGTGGATGCCGTTATTATTTTTAATGAAATCAAGCCTAATTTAATTATTCGAGAAATCGTACCGGATGTGCTCGTTAAAGGTGCCGATTGGCCGGCTGATCAGATTGTGGGACGCGATACGGTAGAGAGTGCTGGTGGTCGCGTTGTCCGTGTCTCTGTAGAGACTGGCTACTCAACGACAACACTCATAGAACGTATAAAGCGTGTAGCTGGGTAACTTTTCTTATAGCCACCTCCCGCTCAATTGGAAATGTTAAGATCGTGGATTCAAATGGATCCACTAGACGTTGATGTAATCATGCCGACGTCGACTTTTTTCGGCTTGCAGACATTACTCAAGACAGCAGTGAAACGAGCTGGCTTCGAGATTGAGGCCAAGGCGGTAACCGGTCTCAGTGCTTCTGCGCAGGCACTCTTTGTAGCGAGGGCCAGTCGTCACAAGAATTCCGTTTCGATTCTGGTGGTGCCATCAGACGCCAGCGTGGCTTCGGTGACCGCTGATATCAGATTCTTTTTGACCGCACTCGAAGGTTTATCCGTATCTTTCGCTCACCAGATCGTTCTACCCTTTCCTTCTCACGAAGTTGATCCATATCGCGGTTTGCCTCCACATTTTGAAATTACCTCAGCGCGTGCGCGGGTCTTGCATAGCCTTGTTACCGATAGAGTCAGAATCATTGTTGCTTCTGCTTCTGCTTTGGTAATGCGCGTGAGTTCACCAGAACAAATCACCGCTGGTTCCGCGGACTTGACCCTAGGATATGACATTACGCCAACCGCACTTGGCGATGTGTTGCAAGTGGCGGGATTTGTTAGAGAGGACCCAGTTGATAAGCACGGTGAATGCTGTATCCGAGGCGGTGTGGTTGATTTTTTTCCAGCGAATGAATCGAAACCCGTCCGTATTGAGTTTGTCGGAGATGTGGTGGAGTCGATTCGACGTTTTGATCCCGCAACGCAACGGTCGACTGGACCAGAGGACCATGTCGAGGTTGTACCGTTACAGGACAGACTCGTAGATTGGGTCAACGACCATTCATTAAACGAAAGCGCATCATTCTTAGATTACTTAAACCTTAGAGGTTCATCAGTTTTCTTGTCAGAGCCAGACGAAATAATGGCGCAATTGGACGAAACGTTTGAGCAGATCACGATTAACTACAAAACCTCACTTGCAGAGAACTTGAGTAGTCCTAGTCCTGAAACTTTGGTTACTCCAAGAGAAAGACTCGACGATTTGTTTGAAGGCGGAGTTAGTTTTAGTGAGTTGGAGTTGGCACTTTCGCCACCAAAAGCCCGAGAGGCGAGTGAAAAAAACAACCCAAGGAGGCGTCTGGCTAATGGCGCTTCTATCCACGAGGCCTGCCAATCCGTTGTTAAATTTCGAGGACGTTTGGCTGATTGGATAGCCGACATTCGTCAAGCGCAGAAACAACAAGAGGGCGTTTTGTTTGTGGCAACTACTGCTGGGACTGCCCAGAGAGTAATTGAATTACTCAACGACTACGGGGTAGCGGCCAACGCGGTTGATTCGACCAATGACGACGAGTTAACCACCGCCGTAGGGGTAGTCATAGGTCAACTAACACAAGGGTTTCGTCTGCCTCTTGGAAGACTACAAATTTACACAGAGGCTGATGTGTTTGAAGAACACCAGCCGAGGACCGATCGACGACGTTCTCTATCTCGCACATTTGTCAACGCTTTTCGAGATCTGAAAGCAGACGATTTCGTTGTTCATGTCAATCATGGTGTGGGGATGTTTATCGGTTTGCGTCAGCTGGCGGTTGGTTTAGAACTGCAGGAGTTCATGGAACTGCAGTATGCGGACAACGCAAAACTTTTCGTTCCAGTTGAGCATCTCGATCTCGTGCAAAAGTACGTAGGTGGCACCACGCCGCCACTCGATCGACTAGGGGGGGCGACGTGGGAGCGCTCGAAAAGTAAGGTCAAAGCCGCAATGCGTGATATGGCCGAAGAGCTGTTGAAATTGTACGCAGCGCGCAAGGCCATTACTGGATACAGCTTCAATTCCGATTCTAATTGGCAACAGGAATTTGAAGACGGTTTCCAGCACGAGTTAACCGCAGATCAGCAAACGGCGATGACACAGATCAAGCGCGACATGGAGCAAGTCATGCCGATGGACCGCCTATTGTGTGGCGATGTCGGTTATGGCAAGACTGAGTTGGCAGCCCGAGCTGCCTTTAAGGCAGTTATCGACGGCAAACAGGTAGCGCTTCTAGCGCCGACAACAGTACTCGCATTTCAACACGCCCAGACCTTCAAAGAGCGATTTGCTGCGTTTCCAGTGCGAGTAGGGTTACTAAGTAGGTTTAACAATAAAGATGAGCAAGAAACGACTTTGTCTGATATTAGGCAAGGCACGCTTGAAATTGTAGTTGGAACGCATCGACTCTTATCGAAAGATGTCGACTTTCAAAATCTGGGACTACTAGTCGTGGATGAAGAGCAGCGCTTCGGCGTCGTGCACAAAGAGCGTATTAAACAGATCCGACAGCATGTTGACGTGTTGACAATGACGGCCACGCCGATTCCACGAACACTCAATATGTCGCTCGCTGGCATACGAGACATGTCGATAATTGAAACTCCACCAAAAGATCGCCTAGCAATTCAAACATACGTCGTCCAGTTCGATGGGCGAACGATCGAACGTGCTATTAAAACTGAGATGGCGCGCGGTGGCCAAGTCTATTTGGTGCACAACCGAGTCGAATCAATTTATGCCATTGCGGATCTGGTGAAGCGCTTGGTCCCAGAGGCACGAGTCGCCGTAGCACATGGACAAATGAACGAGAAAATACTTGAGCACTGCATGATGGGTTTTGTCACCCACCGGTTTGACGTGTTAATTGCTACTACGATAATCGAAAATGGTCTCGATATTCCGAATGCGAACACAATCATTGTTAACCAGGCGCACCAATTCGGCTTGGCGCAACTCTATCAGTTGCGGGGGCGTATCGGGCGATCTGATCGCCGAGCGTACGCCTACCTGCTAGTGCCGGCTAGAAATACCTTGACGAGCGTAGCGCGAAAACGTCTCGCTGCAATAAGAGAATTCAGTGAGTTGGGTAGCGGTTTTAGAATCGCTGCGCTTGATCTGGAAATTCGTGGCGCCGGTAATCTCCTTGGCGGTGAACAGAGCGGACACATTAATGCTATTGGATTTGAGATGTATGTGAAACTACTTGAGTCCACAGTGCGCGAACTGAAAGGAATTCCAGTTGAAGATGAGATTCGCGTTACCGTTAACATCGGGATAGACGTGCGCATCGATGAGGATTACATTTCAGACACGAATCAAAGACTGAGCGTGTACCGGCGAATAGCTAGTGTTTGCAGTGATACGGAGCTCACGCAGCTAGTTAATGAGCTTCGGGATCGCTACGGCCCACCAACTTCGTCCTTACTCAACTTATTCGAGCATGCAAAGATCCGAATGATGGCCGAAGAGATTGGCATTACATCGATCGAGCGAGAAAAACGAACACTTACAATTAAGTTTCAAAGTCAGGCTTTACTAGATTTAGGTCGATTTGCTGAGTGGGTCCAGGGCCGACCGAATGTCACCCTTGTTCCTCCAGGAATCCTCAAGGTTGATTTGCGGGATCAGAGTACAACCCAGCGTGTTGAAGGTATGCCTCTGGATCCAATGATTGATTTAGGTACCAGTTCTTGGTGGACTGCGCACGCGATGACAGGATCATTACAATCCGGATTCACTCGCGAAGACAATCGTAAGCCAGTAGAAGTCGATCCGTTTATTTCAGGGGGGTTATTTCATAACATCGTCAGTCTCTTGACTGAGTTGAGGGACAACGCTCGAATCAGCTATGATTGAGTAAGTTAAGCTATTGATTCTGTGGAGCTTGTTTTGATGCAACAGCGCAATCAAATTCCCCGAAATAAGTGTAATTCAGCCGGTGAAGCCTATCTCGGTCTAGTGAAAGGCGCGACTCAACTGTTGAGTTTGTTGTTGGCGGCGTGTGTAGTAGCTCCTCTGACCGCAGACGTGATTGAAGCAGTGCTGGTTAAGGTTAACGGCGAGATTATTGCAAAAACCGAATTTGAAGAACGACAGGTCCAACTACTGCGGCAGCTACGTATGAGCGGTGAGCTTAGCGACACCTCCGATGAAGCGTTGAGTGATGCGCTATATGAAGCCACGCCGGAGTTAATCGTGAGTGCGATCGACGAGTTACTACTAGTGCAAAAAGCGAAGGAAATGAATTTGACAATGGAGGAAGATCAGTTTGCGGACATTATCAATAACATTAAGGAGCAAAACGATCTTGAAACAGACGAGCAGTTTGAGTCAGCACTATCTGCGGAAGGCATGACGATGGATGACCTTCGTCGCTCGATGGAGCGCCAAGTTATGCTCACCAGAGTCAGACAGGTTGCTATCATGAGTAAAGTTCGATTAACGCAGTTTGAAACTCAAGAGTACTACGATAACCACTTGGATGATTTTGGTATTCCGGCCCGTGTAACCCTCCGTGAAATTCTGATTGAATCATTAGAGGGCGATACAAGTCTAGAAACGGATCGCATGCTAATAGAAAAAGCCGAAGCGGCACGGCAGCGTATCCTAACGGGTGAATCATTTGCTTCTGTTGCTGCTGAGATCTCAGATTCGCAATCTCGATCTAATGGAGGACTTATTGGGCCAATCAGTGAGAATGATTTAGCGCCTGCTATTCAAGATCTGCTGGTTGATATGGAGCCTGGTGACATAAGCCAACCATTTAAAACAACGCTTGGTTACCAGATCCTTCAGTTGGACACGTTAACAGGGGCTGGCTTTGTGCCGTTTGAGGAAGTAAAAGACGAAATCCAAAATCGTATGTTCAACGAGCGTCGTGATGCCGAGTACGAATCGTATATGGGCACATTGCGAGAAGAAGCGATTATTGAGTGGAAAAACGAATTACTGCATGAAGCTTACGATGCCCACATCGCTCAAAATGTGGCTGACAATTCTGACATGTAGCTGACACCCTAGTTCGCCGCACTTCAAAGTATCTAGCATCATGGTTGAGCTGGCGCCCGCCGAAAGTGTAGATAGCAAAACTGAGACCGAAGTGACACAAGAGCCGCAGTGGTACGCTGTTTGGACGCGGTCGCGTCATGAGCAACGAGTGCGTGTGGAGTTGGAGCAAAAGAAGTTTGAGGCTTTCCTCCCGACAATAACGCGTTGGAGTCGCTGGAAGGATCGAAAAAAGAGAATTGACTGGCCGCTATTCCCCGGTTACTGTTTTGCCCGGTTTGATGTTACTGCCAGATTGTCGATCCTTAAGTGTTTCGGGGTTGTCAGCATTGTTTCTTTTGATGGAGTGTTGGCTCCAATTCCAGAACGTGAAATTGACGGAATTCGTCAATTAGTCGACAGCGACTTGCAATATGATCCTTGCCCATTAATTCATGAAGGTATGATGGTTGAGGTGATGCACGGACCTCTGAGCGGTGTGATTGGTCGACTGACTCGTAAGGGCTCTCACGCACGACTAGTGCTCTCGGTAGATCTAATTGGTCAGGCGGTCAGCGTGGAAATCGATGCCGCAGATGCGCGTCCATATTAACCTAAGATAATTACGCGAAAAGAGTTCCATGAAGATCGGTCACATTAAACTCGATGCGCCTTTCGCGCTGGCCCCAATGGCTGGATTGACTGATTCTGCGTTTCGTCGTTTGGTTAAACGGCGTGGCGGCTGCGGTTTAGTTGTAACCGAAATGGTAAGTTCGGAAGGACTTGTTCGTGGAATTGATCGCACTCTTGAATACGCTGAATACAGGGAAGAAGAGCGACCGATTTCTATTCAGACGTTTGGCGGTGACCCAGAAAAGATGGCAGACGCCGCACAAATCTTGGAAAGCCTTGGTGCCGACATCGTCGATGTAAATATGGGTTGTCCTGTGCAGAAAATTGCTAAGCATAATGCTGGCTGCAGTCTCATGCGACAACCTCACCACGCAGCGCAGATTGTTCGGGCAATGACCGACGCTGTGCAAATTCCGGTGACTGTCAAGATGCGTTCTGGATGGAGCGATGAAGAAATTAATGCCGTCCAGGTTGCGCAAATGGTCGAAGATGCGGGCGCAGCTGCAGTGGCGGTTCATGGTCGAACTGCCAAACAAGCCTACAAGGGAACGTCAAACTGGAATCTCATTGGGCAGGTAGCGAGTGCGGTGAGGATTCCGGTTTGGGGTAGTGGTGATTGCGTAGAGCCCGACCAGTTGGTTGATCGTCTGACACAGAGCGGAGCAGCAGGCATACTTGTCGGGCGAGGCGCTTTGCGGAATCCATGGGTTTTTTCACAGGCATTAGATTTAGCAAATGGTAAACCAGCGCGGCACATTCCTCTTCACGTTCGCGGTCAATTTCTTTTGGATTACTTGGACCTGTTAATGACTAATCCCAGCGATGATGATCGAGGTGTGTACCGTCTTGTTCAGCCCGTGCCACGCAACCCAAGTAGTCGTGAACGATGGGTGGTGAATAAGCTGAGAGCATTAGCTTCTTGGTATACAAAAGGGCTCAATCACGGTACGGTATTACGCCAAGCAATCAATTCTGCTGCCTCGCCCGAAGAAATCCGTGACTTTATTTCACGGTTTTTTCTAAACGCCGAGTGCTCAGCTAGTTCCTTCTTAACTTCTGTTGGTGTGTCTGATTAGCTCCAGTGGTTACGTTTGGTTGCTGGCAGACGCGACTTTTTCGTTCGATCTGTGACTCGCCGCGCGCGAGGATCTTTATGGCTACCCTCTGGCTGCCAGCGAGACTCTCTGTTTTTGCGAACTTCATTTCTACGCGATGACTGTTCTTCTTCCGGTGATGACCAGAAGCGCCCCTTGGAAAACCACATAAGGGTAGCGCTTGGATGCTTCGCTAGTAGGCGTCTATAAGTTGGCATCAAATCCTCTCGCTTATAGGCGCGAAAAGCCGTCGGCTTCTCATTGAGAATAATCGTCCAGTAGTTGTAACGTGGTGGCACAGGTTACCTAACACCCTAAGCGCTTCATTTTTTCCACTAGGGTGGTTCGTTTCAATCCGAGTAGATCGGCTGCCCGCCGCTTGTTCCCTTTAGCTTTATCCAGAGAAAGCTTAATGAATTGCCGTTCGATATCCTTGACATACGTTTCCAAGCTGAGTCCCTGGTCGGGTAAGGTGCTAGGCCCTTGCGGTGTCACAGAATCAGAGACCGCTTGAATGTGTGATGGGAGATGTGTCAGCTCAATTTGTGAACGACCCTGACTAAACGTGAGGGCGCGCTCCACCACGTTTTCAAGTTCACGGATGTTGCCAGGCCAAGAGTATGTCATTAGTTGACGCACCACATCCTGGGACAGCACCATACCTTGGCGCGGCGGTGTGAGATCGCGTCCGAGGCGCTGCAATAAGTGTTGCGCTAATAATGGAATATCTTCTTGACGCTCGCGTAGCGGAGGGAGATGAACGGGTATTACATTAAGACGATAATATAGATCTTCTCGAAACTTGCCTTCAGCAATCAAGGTAACAAGATCGGAATTGGTAGCTGCGAGAATCCTGACGTCAATACCAATTGTCTTGGTGCCGCCGAGGCGTTCAAATTCTCGCTCCTGTATTACCCGTAGGAGTTTGGCTTGAAGCGCTGGACTCATAGTGCCGACTTCGTCGAGAAACAAGGTGCCCTTGTGGGCCTGCTCAAGACGACCTAGTCGAGAATCCACGGCTCCCGTGAAGGCACCTCTTACGTGGCCAAACAATTCCGCTTCGAGTAATGTTTCGGGTATAGCGCTGCAACTCAAAGCGACAAAACGGTGCGTGCGTCGAGAACTGCCATGATGAATAGCCCGCGCCACTAGTTCTTTGCCGGTGCCAGTCTCCCCTGTAATAAGAACGGTCGTGTTTGTGGGAGCCACGGTTGCCAGTAATTCAAACAGGTCGCGCATTGGACGACTGGCGCCTATTAAATTGTTAAAACGATAACGCTCTTGTAGTTGCGCTTTCAAATAAGCGTTTTCCGACCTCAACCGCTTCCGCTCAAGCGCTGTCGAAAGGGAGTGAAGTAATGCGTCGAAACGAAATGGTTTACTAACATAATCCGCCGCACCAAGTTTGAGAGCGTCGACGGCGGTTTCCACGGTACCAAAGGCCGTTATGACGATAGCAGTAATCTCTGGATAACGTTCGATGGCTTCGGTGATGACTTCCATTCCGGTAATCCCAGGTAGTCGTAGATCAGTCAGGACGATGTCGAAAGCAAAACTCGACAAATGTTTCAAAGCCTCTTCTCCGCTCTCGGCCTGAACCACTGTGAAACCGTGATCGGTTAAGCGTTCTGCAGTCGGCACCCGGAGCGCAGCTTCGTCCTCCACGATGAGCAGGTGTTTTTCAATTTCACTCATTTACAGATCCGCCAATATTTTGACGCTCTAGGAAGGAATGGTCAAGGCTGAACATTAAAGACATTTTTTCCTATCTAAAGGCTTGGTGGTTACTTACCGATAGCCTATACACAACACCAAAAGTGGTGAATTGGATAACTTTGGAAAATTAGACAAAACGCTCTATATCGGGCAGCCCGTCGATACTGAAGAAGCAAAACCATGATAGTAGATAGACAAACCACTTCGATTATGAAGGCGTGCGAACTCGTTGGTGTTAGTCGTCGCACCATCTACAATTGGCTTGCCAGCGGGAAAGTTGAGTACGTCCGTACAGCAGGCGGCTCTATTCGCATCTTTGTCGATACTCTGTGGCGAGAGCCCTCTCAGGCCGGCAGTAGCGCTGACGTTTGGTCAAAAAGTGCTAACAAAGAGGCTTGAGAGGTTTTCTTATCACATCGGATCGAGAAAGGAAGTATGTGAGTGAGTTATCTGATCTTGACCGCCTGTTCCATCGTTTAAACAACCAGCTTGGAATTATTCTAGCGAACGCTGAGTTGCTTGAAGCAAAATCGAGCGACGAAACGAGCCGGTCACGTGCCAGACAAGTCGTGACAAGTGTGCTTGAGGCGATGGGCACCGTAAGGGAAATACGCTCCAGGAGGAGTTCTTCCGACGCGTCTTCTTAATTTTCATCAATTGTGAGTCATATTTATGACAAATAAAGAAAAAGATTGTCATTTATATGACGTTTATTTTTGTAATTTTATAATATTTTCCATTAATTCCTAGCATGACAATCCAATAAATTATTTAGAATCTTCAATTTATTAAAGAAGTGGTTGTTCTATATATCTTCGTTTTATCTTCTCCTCAAAGTTGGTACGGCAGTTGCTTTCTTTATATATGGGGGCAGGTGTCTGTCCGTGTTTGGTAGCCGAGTTTAATTTGGCATTGTGGCCAATGGAGGGCTTCATGCAGCAGGAGAGGACGAGTGTTGCACCGAATGATCTAATTGAAGCTGGATTGCCGTTTGTCGAGGGGCTCGCGAGACGAATGGCGGCGTCAATGCCGAACAGCATTGACATTGGAGATCTGGTGCAGGATGGCATGATCGGCCTTATCGATGCGGCTCGGAGATTTGATGCCCATCGTGGGATCAAGTTTGAGACGTTCGCCCAACGACGTGTGCGTGGAGCAATGATCGATGCCTTACGCCGTGACGCTTGGCCACGTGGTATCCGACGTATTCGCCGGGAACTGGAGTCTGCTCGAACGACTCTTCGTCGCGAGTTAGGTAGCGAGCCATCTCTAGCTGAACTTGCTCAACACATGGGCTCAGACGAAACACGGCTTGGGCGCACTATCGTGCGTATACACACTATAGAATCGACCTCACCACTTGCCACGCTTGATACCGTTAATGGTACAGGTCTGCCGCCAGTGTTGGTCCCATCAAAACCAGAAGCGCCAGATCAAGTCTTTGAGAGTGTGGAGATTAAGAAACGTATAAGGGAAGCTATAGGGTCGCTGCCGTTGCGTGAGCGAAAATTAATCGGAATGTATTACTACGGCGATGTGACAATGAAGCGAATCGGAGCGGAAATCGGCGTAAATGAGTCGCGGGTATCACAGCTTCACGCCAGGGCAATTCAGCGCTTACGTAAGGCGCTAGTGCAAGAATTTGGATCAGAGGCCGCCGCTGCTTCCGCATTGGGTTCCGCACTGGCCCATATGCCTCAAGTCGAAAATGAATGTACCTTAGGGTCAGACACAATGCATTCTTAGCTAAGACTGCTATGCCTTGTAGCCTGAACGCAACAAGCACTTTAAGAAAGACGCGAACGTCTAGGCCTCAGGATTATTCGGCAACTCAAACGGTCTGAGCATTCAGTCGAGAACCTTGCGGGCAATTTGGAGCAAATCTGCCAAGTGAAAGGGCTTGGCTAGCCAGGGAGAACCGGTTTCCTTTAAAAATGTTTTGGCTTTTTTATCGACAACGTCTCCGGTTACGAACACGATATGCCGTAGGAGCGACGGTCTTAGCTTGGCGACAGCTTTATAAAACTCTGCACCATCCAAACGAGGCATTTTTAAGTCACAAATAACGAGATCGTAGTTTGCCTCGCGTACAAGTTTAAGTGCTTCTTTACCATCGCGCGCTAAATCAACTTTAAAGTCAGCATCGGTCAACGCGGCGGCCACGGCGGTGGCTAGAGCCTGTTCATCTTCCACAAGAAGAGCTGACGCGCCTCCACCGATGTCGGTTGGCAGGGGACTAGGAGGCAGCGGTCGGCGCCGTATTGTCTTCTTGATACCAGAAGGAAATCCAATGTGGAAGTTCGCACCACCGCTAGAATTTGATACCAATCGGATTTGTCCACCGTGTTCCTGCATGATGGCATAAGCGACAGTCAATCCCAGACCAGTGCCCTTCCCAGTATCCTTCGTCGTGAAGAATGGTTCGAAGATTCGCAACTGGGTATCTTCTGGAATTCCTGGCCCATCATCTTGGATTTCGAGTAAGACGGATTCTTCATCTCGATCATGCCACGTGCGTAGCACGATCGTTCCGCGCCCATGGGCGGTCATCATTGCTTGTTCAGCGTTTTCAACCAGATTGAGTAAGACCTGTTGGACTTGATGTGGGTCTGCAAATACTTCTGGGAGACCTTCTTCTAGTTTATCGATGATGGTAATGTTCGCGCGGCGCTGTTCATCGGAGCGCAAGGATAGAGTCTCTCGAATGATTTCACTCAGATCGACCATTGCACGAGTCGTGTGAGGTTTCCTGGCGAAGGTCAACAGATTACGAACAATCTTGGCAGCACGTTCCGTCTCTCCTAGAATTGTTTCTATGCCTTGACGAGTCACGTTATCGAGTTGCTGTTCCGCGAGACGTTCCGACCAATTGAGAATCGTAGCGAGAGGATTGTTTAACTCGTGAGCCACACTGGAAACGGTTTGACCGAGGGCAGCGAGCTTCTTGTCTTGTACGAGTTCTTCACGTGTTTGATCTTCAAGTTTTTTTCTTTCAGTAACATTCCTGATCAAAGCTTCTATTCGAAGCGACATACTAGTTTTGGTCAGCTCTGCTTGTGCGGTTACCTCTACCCACATTGGCGTAGCGTCGACTCGGCGTAGTCGCAACAGGTAATCCGTTACCATTCCATTTCGCTTGAGCTCCTCCAGGAATGAGTCACGCGCCTCCGGATTGACGAATCGTTCTGGTTCAAATGGTCTTACGTTTCTAAGAGGGGTGCTGGTTGTGTAGCCAAACATTACTTTTAGATGTGAATTTACTGCAACTGTTGTGGTCGTCGTTGAAATTGCGCCAATGTAGATGCCCTCTTGCGCTTTCTCGACTAAACGAGCAAACACCTCCGCGCGAGACGCCTTAGACGACTGTTTAGAACGGGAACGTGGTTTTGTACGAGATTTTATTGGAGACACGTACAGCTGAATTATAGCGTTAGCTACTACTGAACGATGCGTTTATCGGGCCACTGGGCCGGGACGACCCATTCTCAGTCCGTGACCATGTAATGCTTACGGAAGAGGCGTGGGCGTCTGCGTTGCGTAATGTGGCCCGAACGATGTTTCAATTGCCGAGCGAATTTGTTTAACTGAAGCACCTGAATTATGCATGTGCGCCGCGTCACGCGCGACGTCTACGCAAATCGCTCAACCCATGCCGTGGGGTTCCCACGCCGCCACCTGCCCGTCTTGATTGCGATGGTCAACAAAACAATCGTGACTCGACACATGACCAAAATTCTCGCAACCACAAAAACATGGTACGTAATTCAAAACCTCAGGATTATTAGCTGCGAACTCATATACCGATCGAACCACTTCCGGAGGACGAGCTGCTGGAAACCTTACTAGGGGCAGTGGAGGCAATCCGTTGACTGGCCCTCGGGAAGCAACCGGACCTCGATTATCTCCAGGCGTTGGTGGTTGCTGCGTCGCGTCGCGTGATATAGCCATTTGCAGGCCCGCTGACGTTCTGGCTTTAGCGTTGGCGCCTGTTACTGAGTTCACCGACTGAGTGTCGTTAGTGGTGTAGATAGTAAAGACTATCGCGACACTTGCGAGTGTGACCAGAAAGACGATCAATCCGCGAGATGAATTTGCAACAGGGGCTGGCCTCGTGCTTCTATTGACCTGTTGCGCATGACTTTTCTTATGTTTTCTTGAACCCATATACCCATCCTATCATTCTTACTAGGCCGAAAACATTTGATCGACCCAGCTAACTGAATCCCGATCAAACAGTTCGGTCAGTTATTCTTGCCGGGGTCCGAGTGCGAACGTCATCCGTCCTTCGATGACTACGCGGTCATCGACGCGGGCCAAACCGTGAAGCCAACCTACGCGACCTCGAAGTTTAACAACGCTCGCTTCGACACGTACGGCATCTCCAGGATGCACTGGATGACGGTACCGCACACGCTCGATCCCCATGAAGTAGATAAGCCGCTCACGATTTTCCGGTTTAGCTAAAATCAAACATGCGCCGACCTGCGCAACTGATTCGGTGAGAATGGTTGGCGGTAGCACCGGACGCTGGCCACGACGGTGTGCTAGATAACGCTCATTGAGTGATACGTTCTTAATTCCGACGATGCGTGTGTCAGGAATCAGTTCAACAATTCTATCGACCAGCAAGAACGGATATCTATGTGGAAGTATCCGTTCAATATCGGTATAGGATAACGGTGAAGTAAGAGTTTCCATGGTTATCTGGATGGTACTCGCTGTGCCCCTCAAGCTTTCTACGCAAGCCCATTATAATCCAGAAAACCAATGAATGTGGTCAACTGAGTCTTGATAAAAAATGGCACGAGATCAATAAAGTGTTAGGTAGCGATCCACTTCCCAAGGACTAACCTGCTTGATGTAATCGAACCATTCGTCACGTTTTGCCTTTAAGAAGTACTCGCAGATGTGTTCCCCCAAAGTTGCTTTCATAAGTGTATCTTTTTCGAGGCAATCTACCGCTTCTTTGAGGTTGCTAGGCAGTTCGTTAATTTTGTGATGGCGACGTTCTCTATGGCTCATAGTGTAGATGTTTTTGTTCACAGGTGAACCAGGGTCCATCTTGCGTTCAACTCCGTCCAGACCAGCTCTGAGCGTTGTGGCGAGGGCCAGGTACGGGTTACACGACGGATCGGGCATACGCAATTCAACACGAGTTGCCAATTTTCTTGCCGCCGGTACGCGGATTAATGGACTTCTATTTTTTTCCGACCATGCAATATTGGTCGGCGCTTCATAACCCGGCACGAGTCGTTTGTAGGAGTTGACAAGCGGGTTTGTGATAGCACAGAAGCCTTTGGCGTGTGTGAGCAGCCCTCCGATATAGTGCAAACATGTTTTGCTAAGTTCCCATGGCTTCTTTGGATCGTAAAACACATTTTTTTCACCAGAAAATAATGATTGATGGGTATGCATTCCCGATCCGTTGATCCCAAAGAGAGGCTTGGGCATAAAAGTCGCATGCAGACCGTTTTGCATTGCAATGTGCTTTACGACCAATCGAAACGTGCTGATTTTATCTGCTGTTGTTAGGGCGTCGTCATATCGAAAATCGATTTCGTGCTGTCCAGTCGCCACTTCATGGTGCGCTGCCTCGACGTGGAAGCCCATGGCCTCCAGCGCTAGGACGATCTGGCGTCTTACATCTTCTCCCAAATCGACAGGTGTTAAATCGAAATAACCTCCCGCATCATGGGTTTCCGTTGTAGCGATACCATTCCGCGTTTGGAACAAGAAAAACTCTGGTTCAGGTCCAACATTCATGACGAAGCCGTGCGAATCAGCATGTTCGATCGCTCGTTTCAGTGTCATGCGAGGACAGCCGGCAAAGGGCGTGCCATCCGGATTGTAGACGTCACAAATTAACCGAGCCACGGTTTCGCCAGTATTGTTTGACCATGGGAATACTTGAAACGTATCCAGATCAGGCCGCAAGTACATATCTGATTCTTCAATGCGCGCGAATCCGTCAATCGACGATCCATCGAACATCACACCACCATCTAGGGCATGACGAAATTGTGAGCTGGGGACCTCGACGTTTTTGGTTATGCCGAAGATGTCAGTAAATTGTAGCCGCATAAATTTAACGTTCTGGTCTTCGACTTTCTTTAAAATTTGAATCTTCTTGCTCTCGCTCAAGCTGGAAGACCGGCTAGAACGCGACGCGGTTTTGCGACGGACGGATTTTTTTCGAGGCGCTGGCATAAATGAAAGTCCTTCCTAGGTGAGGGGTGCCAACAAAAATTTGTATAATGCACACAAATATGTGTTCTGAATGCAAAACACAATACATATTAAATCATACTAGGCCATCATTATGCTAATTGTACTATTAAAAATATACATTTTACACTTAAGTGGGCTTGGTGTTCTGCAGAAGCCAATGGCGTGTCTGGGCCTAGGAGGGCATTTCTGCTAGCAAGTGAATGGAGCGAGAGAACAGGGTCTGGTAAATAATCTTTACGAGGAAGGATCCGCTAAGGGTTCAACACGAGGTTTGAGGATTGCGTAAGTTGGTAATCCGATGCTTTCGAATTGTTTCATAACTTCCTTAGCTGGGGAGGTGCTTGGGTCTTCGGCTTGAAACTTTATCTTGACGTAAGGCGCCAGCTTAGCGGCAACCGCTGAATCCTTTAAAGTTGTCTTGTCCATTGTTAGGCAGTTCTTGCACCAAGTGGCCCACAGGTCGACCAGTACAAATTTATCTTCGGCTTGTGCAACTGCTAAGCCTTGACTCAACGATGAGTGCCAACCTTCCTCTAGCTTTTCTTCGACGCTGCTCGCTACTTCAGCACCATCGACCCATCGATTGGCAATAATGCCGTACGCGATGTAACCGTAATACGCAGCCGTCGCCAAAATAAAAACACCAAAGGCTTGTTTGACCCGCACCGTCCATGCTCCGGGTTTTGGCAGAAATGATAATCCGGCACCGGCAAACGGCCAGGGTAAGGCCATACCGACACCGAGAAAAAACGGCAGCGCAAGCGCCAGTTTAGTTCCGGTTGCGTAAAGGTTGCTGGAAAAGAGAATAACTTGGATTACAACTGGTGCAACACAGGCGCCAGCTAGTAATGCCGATACCGCACCCATTCCAAAGGCTGCCAAAAAGGACCCGTTCGCACGAGTGTCCTTTAAAAATACGGACTGAAAACGTGAGAAGTCGACCACAAAAACGTCAAACATGGCCAGACCCAATCCCACAAACAGCACTGCGATACCTGCATTGAACCAGGGTGACGAATTAATGGTTCCAAAGGTGCCTGATGTCAAGATAACCACAAGCCCCAAGGTGCCGTAGATAATTGCCATGGCGAATCCGTACATACCACCGAGTGCGAATCCTCGTGTTTTTGAACCAGCCTGGGTGCCTGCTCCTATGATTGCGAGATTGATCGGAATCATCGGCAACACACAGGGTGTCAGGTTCAGCGCAAGGCCACCAAGCAAGATTAGAAAAAGGATCGCCAACGGACCTTGCCCCTCGAACCACCCCTTTTGATTTTCGCCAGCCTCGGAAGCATTCATAAAACTCAGAAAATCATCAGAGTTTAGATATCCTCCTGTTGTTCCAAGAATCTCAAAATCATTAAGGAGCAATGCCATATTCTTAGGTTCAACGGAGATGGCTGCTGGTTTGGTGACCGGTATCGCAGTCGACGGAATCTCTGCGCTGGTTCCCAAAAAAGTGATGTTGTCGAACAATGCAGCATGCTGTGGCACTAGTGCCCGACCACTGGGAACCACTTGAAGGTTCCAGGCCACGTCAACAGTGGCTGGCATGTAGCACATTGTTTCATCACACGCCTGATACCTCAGGGCGCCTGGCACCGACAGGCTCCCTGGATCTACATTGGGTGGAAGCCCGAAGACAACACCGACTACGAAGGTTTCTTCAAAGACTGCCAACGGCTCATCAACTCCAACTTGTTCGAGTAGTCCTGCTTCTGGATACACAACCTCACGGACAGTAACGCCAACGGGAGAGTCGATCATTAGCACTGTTGGAATTAGTGCCTCATCGAGAGGGTTGTTGGAGTTGACGTGAAATCCTTCTTGTAGACGGACTTGTAACGCTGCGTTGACGACTGTGCCTGCGTGCACAGCATCAGACTCCACAAGACTGTGGGTTTCAATTTCGACAACACCAAACTGTCCGTCTACCTCGGCTAGACAAATTACCGCAATAATGCCGAAGAGAAGAGTCCAGGCCCGCACAGACATACCTTCCATTTTAATCCATGATGCGACATTTCACGCTTGGGATATATCAATTCCGACGTTATCCTGAAAGCGAAGGATGCTTTTCTGCGTCCGGTGCTCAGTTCTTTGATGGAGTCTTCAGGTTGACATTTAAGCTTGTGGGTTACGGAAAGTGAACAAGCTAATTAGGACCACAATCCGAGGCAGCATCTATATCCTGCTGTTTTTGGTGTTTGTGAACTGTGTTTCCGCAGTCGCCGTATCTGCGCAGGAATCCACACCGGTGGATTCAAAAGCCGACCTATCAGATTTTTACCGACAGCTCGAATTAACCTTGCGCTCCGGACGTCCAGCGACCTATCTGGCAATGCTTTCACCCTCTCTTGTTTCTAGGCCGTCGACACGCCAATTTGTCAGTACCAACGTGGTGTCTGGCGTCACGAAGGTCGTTTTGAATGAAATAGGAAGGCTTCCACTCAACGAAGCACCCCAGGGCGCTGGTTACGGTATTTTGCTTGAAATTTTTAAAGAACAACGTGGGGCTGGTGAGATGGCCACTTGGTTGTTGAACATCCGTCGAGACATCGATCCCATTACCCAGCGTCCCTTTGGTCAGGGGCCAGAGTGGCGGATAGTTGGGCAAGAACGCTTAACTTCAATTGGTGGAATCTTTCGTCTTGAGGTGCATCCAGAACGCCAGTACATCGTCCGTGACCTCACAATCAGTTCGACCGACTTTACGTTGACACTCCCCGAGGGTATGGCGTTCGTGTCTGATACCGGTTCGGGAGTTACGGCCATGATCTTGCTTGGGCAAGGCCAGATGGAATTCAGCCCAGTTCCATTAGTCGAGCGCGAGCAGATCAAGATCTTTTCAGGAGCAGAAGTTTTAAACACAAGATTTACGAGCGCATTTCTTCGGATGAACCCGAATGACTTCGACGCACTAGTGCCGCAAGAGGCGCTGATCGAACGCACGGTCGGAGCACGCGATTTTCGTGCCGCTCAAGAGGTGTTTGATGATTACGCCTTCGAATCGTACGTGGTCGACTTGGGACATTTAAGTGACGATTCTTGGTGGGTGCTACCGAATGAGGGCGATCTGCTCGCAGAAATTCAGACAACGAATTTTGACAACCTCACCTACGTACAAGGAAGCCGTAGGGCCGAAGACATTCAGTTGTTCGATCGAGAAGGCGGCCGAAATATTGCCTTATACGCATCGAAAGAGAAATTGGCTACTCGTGGCTTGTTTTACAACGAAGACGACCTTGTTGATTACGACATCCTTGACTATGAACTTGATGTAAGTTTTTTACCGAAGCGTGATTGGATATCCGGAAAAGCAACCTTAACCCTTCAAGCAGTGTCCGATTTGACGATGCTGTCGGTGCGACTCGCTGATGAACTGACCGTCCGTTCAGTGATCAGCGCGCCCTATGGCCCACTGATGCCCCTGCGGACGCCAGGTCAAGATTCGATGATTATGGATTTGCCGGAGCGAGTCGATGCCGGAACTCAATTCACCTTAACGGTTGAGTACGAGGGTGAGCTACCTGCTGAGCAAGCCGATCATCAAGCAATTGTGCCTCGCACCCTCGCACTACTGAATTCCTCCCGACTTGGGCTGCCTACGATTAGGACTGAACCTGAGCCGCATTATCTGTACAGCAGTCTCAGTTACTGGTATCCACAGTCCATGGTCACAGACTTCGCTACTGCAACGATGCGTTTTACGATTCCACCGGGTTTTTCTTGTTTGGGAAGCGGTGTGCCAGTTGGAGCACCCGCCACTGTTAGCAATGGAGACGAACTCGAAGGTGGGGGCCGTCGCTTTGAATTTGAAGCCAGACAGCCTCTTCGGTACCTTGCAGCGATTATCAGTGATTTTCAAGCTGTTGAGTCGACGGTTGTCTCGCTTGATCGTGCCGCCAGGCAGGGTCAAACGCAATCAATTGTGAATGAGGCGACCGTCAACGATGTGTCGCTGTCGGTGTCGTCCAATTTTAGGCAACGGCGCCGAGCTCGAGGACTGTCAACGCGTGCCGAGGACATTCTCAAATTTTACGGATCGCTCATGGGCGAGATGCCATACCCGAGTCTGAGCATAGGACTCATCGAAAGCGATCTCCCTGGAGGTCATAGTCCGGCTTACGCATCACTTTTAAATGAGCCGCTTCAAAACAACGACTTGATGTGGCGACGGGATCCCGTCTATTTCAGAGACTTCAAAGACTTCTTTCTCGCTCACGAACTGGCACATCAATGGTGGGGTCAAGCCGTGGGGTGGAGCAATTATCATGAGCAGTGGCTGAGCGAAGGATTGGCGCACTACTTTAGCGCACTATACGCGCGGTACGCAGCGGGCGACGGCGTTTTCAGGCGCGTCACGCGCCAGATGCACGATTGGGCGATACAGCAGTCAGACCAGGGTCCAATGTATCTTGGTTATAGGCTGGGTCACATCCAGCAGGATACTAGAATTTTTCGTGCTCTCGTTTACAACAAAGCCGCTATGGTGCTGCACATGCTACATCGCCTTCTAGGTGACGAAACTTTTTTTTCAGGATTACGACACTTTTATCAAAGCCGGAAATTTCAAAAAGCTGGCACTGAAGATCTACGACTTGCTTTCGAAGAGGTCGGTAACATTTCGCTTCAGCAATATTTTGATCGCTGGGTTTACGAAGCCGGCCTGCCTGAACTACGCTTCAGTTATGAGACGTCTTCCAGCTCGACTCAAGAAGGAGACGATACTCAAGCCCTTGAAAATTCGGACGTTCATCTTCGTTTCGAGCAGCTGACCAACCTTTTATACGAGGTTCCTGTGACGGTTACGTTGCAATACGCGGACGGCAATTCACAGGACATCGTTATTAATATTGCAGATCGCTTAACTGAGACGCGAGTTCCGCTGGCAGGGGTTCTTCGTCGTGTGGAGGTAAATCGGGACTACGCGGCTTTAGCGATGATCTCGGATTGAGAACAAAGGCAATAGTTATTGGCCGCCCTAGATGGAGCTTGTTTTCTCTCAAAACCAGTGGAAGACGACGTTATTGGTATCCGGTTCAAACGTGAGGCACTAATTTAAAAACTGATTCGTAAATGTAGATATCAATTCGTAGATTTCAGTCAACTCTTTCGGTTCGGCTAGGAATACAACTCTAAAAAATCCTCCCTCTGCAGGTAGGCCAAACCCGGACCCATAGACACAGAGCACGCCGGTCGATCGTAATAAACCCAGCACATAGTCTTCATCGGTTTTGCCGGCTGGTAAAGACACCTGCGGCATAGCGTAGAATGCCGCGCTTGGCGTTACGCATTTAATGCCGTCAATAGCATTAAGAGAGGAGCTCGTTAGTTCAGCTCGTTCGCGGAGTGCCTTGGTAAATACCTGTAGGTGTGACCGATCGCTAGAGAGTGCAGCACGAATAGCAGCTTGCATCGGGCCATTACTGCAAACGCGTCCATCCGCCAATTTCTTGATGGCTGCCAGCACGTCATCCATTCGCGGGTTGGCCCCGACGGCCATCCATCCCGCTCGCCAGCCTGGTGCCAAGTAAGCCTTCGACAGCGATGAAAACGAAATAAACGGCGCTTCTGGGTCCAGTAAACCCATGGGTGGTACCGGTCCGTCGTATCCCAGATCGCCATAGACTTCATCAGCTAGCAGCACGACTCCATGACTCGACGCTAGCTCTAGCATGGCTCGTTGGGTCGCTTCCGGATAGATTGCGCCGGTTGGATTGTTTGGGTGGATAGCTACTAACGCACGGGTCTTCGGGCTGACTAGGCTACGAATATGATCTAGATCTGGCAGCCACCCGTTTGTTGGGTCCGTTTTATAGAACACGGCCCGAGCTCCCAACTTAGCGAGCACGGCAGTGTATAAGGGATAGGTTGGTAATGGTATGAGCACTTCGTCTTCAGCATCGACGAGAGCACTTAAGGCTAATTCAATCCCTTCAGAAGTTCCTGCTGTCAGGAGTACTCTGTCCGCATCAATGTTAAGCCCTCGCGCTACGAAATCGGCAGCAACCGCTTCACGAGCAGATTGAATACCCGTCGATGGAGTGTAACCGTTTTGATCATCGCGCATTGCTCGCTCCACCGCTTCAATAAGATGTGGTGGTGTTTTGAAACCGAATGGAATAGGGTCTCCAATGTTTAGGTAACGAACACGTGTACCGGCTGCTTCCACCTTCAAGGCTTCGGCCACAATGTTTCGAATTGCATAACTAAAGCCATGGACTCGGCTAGCGACTTGGATAGCTGACATCGTCTGAGGATTCATGCTTATGATTTTAGCCCATCCCATGAGCGCCAAGCCAACTCTCAGGTTAAGGACAAGGTTGACCTAGCTTGTGAGATTCAAGGCTTCCAAACCGGATGTCCTTGTCTTACTAGTAGTTATCGCCAATAAATAGCGACATGTTCGTTTCTTCCTCAACACGGTATGATCAGATTGGAAAGTTTGTATCAATCCTTTGGTTGCGACTTAAATTTGGATGCTCGAATGAATTGCTATTTTGACGGGACTCATTTGAAATACCGGAGTGAAACGGAGAGCAAGCATGATATTTATCTCTAGACTTGTGACGACTTGTCTCGTTCTTCTTGTATGTCATCAGATCGAGCTTCAGGCGACTTCCCAGTCTATCGAATTCATTGAGACAACCCTTGATAATGGCTTACGGATCGTCGTTGCCGAGGACCACGTTGCACCGGTTGTGTCGATTGCAGTCAACTACGAAGTTGGATCTCGAGATGAGCGACGGGGGCGCACCGGCTTTGCACATTTATTCGAACATATGATGTTCGAGGGGTCGGAGAACGTTGGTGACGGCGAACACGTCCTGCTAATCGGCAATAACGGTGGTGATGTTAACGGTACGACTAATAAAGACCGTACCATTTATTTTGAACGAATGCCTTCAAACCAACTTGACTTGGCACTCTTTCTTGAAGCCGATCGGATGGCCTCTCTCGCTATCACTCAAGAGAATCTAGATAATCAACGCCAAGCAGTGCAAGAAGAGCGGCGTCTCAGAATCGACAATCAACCGTATGGTCACGTCTTTGAGGTCGTTGACGAACTGGCCTACACAAATTTCGCGTACGCTCACTCGGTGATCGGATCGATGACCGATCTGTCAGCGGCTACTATCACTGATGTTGCATCATTTTTTCGGACGTACTACGCACCAAACAATGCAGTGTTGGCAATTATCGGTGATGTTGATGCCGAGACGGCTATTGAGAAAGCCCGACAGCGTTTCGGGTCGATTCCTCGACAGCCCGACCCGCCAAGAGTTGACCTAACCGAACCGGTGCAGGCTACTGAGCGTCGGGCGAGTTACGATGATCCGCTGGCTCGGCTGGCCCGAATAGATATTGCTTATCACATTCCTGAAAGCCTGAGCCCTGACCACGATGCCCTGAGCGTTCTCGCCACCGTCTTGTCGTCGGGTCGGAGTTCGCGACTGTATCAGTCAATCGTTCGCGAGACCCAATTGGGTGTGAACGTTGGTGCTTTTGCAGTCGACAATCGCGGCCCAACTCTTTTTCGAGTGGTTGGCATTGCCGCGCCTGATGCCGATGTTTTCCAGCTTGAAACCAACATCTACGAACAGATCGAACGGATTAAACAAGAGCCGGTTGAGCCGTGGGAGCTAGAAAAGGCGCGTAATGGGGCACGTCGCTCGTTCGTCTCAAGTTTAGGCAGTTCATTACAACGGGCCATAGCCTTGTCTCGTTATGCCTTGTTCTATAACGACCCGGGGCTGATTAATTCGCGAGCAGAACGTGTGGCTGACGTGTCGTTTGAAGACCTGCAGCGTGTAGCTCGCCAGTATTTGGTTAAGAACAATAGAACGGTGGTTGTTACGCATCCAGCACCGGCAGACGAGCAAACACAAAAGTCAACTAGAGAGGAACAGTTTTAATGTTGCAGAGAAAATTCTGCCCGATCACTTGGGTTCTAGCTTGGTTACCTCTTGCCAGTGTGGTGCTGGCAGGTCAGGTGTCAGCACAGGAGGCGCAGGCGGTTGTTGGCGCAGAGATTAAAGGACTGGCTCCAGTTTCGCAGGAGATTCTGCAAGTAGAGTTGCCGAAAGCAGCCGAAATACAGCTAGATAACGGTTTGCGTTTGATGGTCCTTGAAGATCATCGAGTCCCGCTCGTTTCTTTTCAGATAATTTTAATCGGCGCAGGTGGTTATTACGATCCTCCAGACCATCCTGGCCTGGCCAATTTCACTGCTTCCTTACTGGTCGAAGGAACAACTACGCGTACTTCTGTAGAGAATGCTCAAGCGCTTGAGACTCTTGCGGCGCGTCTCACTGTTTCAACCGACATGTCACTACAGGCAGCGAGTGTTAGTGGATCGAGCTTGAGTGAAAACTTGGATGCAGTACTTGGTCTAGCGGCTGACGTTTTACTTCGACCAACATTTCCGACTGAGGAGCTAACTCGTTTCAAAGAGCGTGAACGAGCACGGCTCGTGCAGCAGCGCACCCAACCAAGATTTTTGGCAATTGAACGACTAGCCAAGGTCATTTATGGTGATCACCCAGCTGGACGAGTCGCGCCAACCCCGGAGTCTTTAGACAAAACAACTCGTGACGACCTGTTACGGTTTCACAAGTTACATTACGTTCCAGACCATGCAGTTTTTGCTATAGCAGGTGATATTTCGATGAGCGAAGCCCGCTCAAAAGTCGAACAGTATTTTAGTGGATGGAAGCGAGCGGGCTCACAGATTCCCACTGTATCCGACCCCGAACCGCTTGGTCTTTCAAAACTGTATCTAATCAACCGTACCAATTCAGTACAGACAAATCTTGTTGTTGGCACGCAAGCAATTAATCGCACTAGCGCTGACTACGATGCTTTAACCATGATGAATCATATCGTCGGTGGTAGCGCTACTGGACGATTGTTTATGAACCTCCGCGAAGACAAGGGCTATACATACGGGGCGTACAGTTCTTTTACAGCCCTACGCTATCGTGGGGACTGGGATGCTTCGACCGAAGTGCGTACCGAGGTGACAAAAGACGCACTGCGGGAACTCCTGCGCGAACTGAAAAGAATTCGTGACGAACCAGTGCCCGGACCTGAGTTTCAGGCTGCACAGCGCTCACTTGTGGCCAGGTTCGCGCTCTCATTGGAATCTCCTGCGACTTTGCTCAATAATTCCGTGGTGCGCTATTTGTACGATCTACCCATAGATTACTGGGATCGCTATCCTGAGCGAATCATGTCAGTGACACCGAAGCAGGTGCAAGATGTTGCGGCACGCTATCTTGACTCCGACCGCTTACAGGTGATTGCGGTTGGTAATAGTGAAGAGATTACAAGCATGTTGCAATCTTTTGGTGCGGTTGAGGTGTACGACGACCAAGGTGTTTTTGTAGAGACAATCGGTGTCAGTCGCTGAGTGAATATTACTAATGGACACGGCTTTCCTTGACCCGACACTCGATCGCACCACCATCAAACCTGACGAGATCCTTGCACCAGAACAGCTGACCGCTTGGTACCGGGCAATGACGTTGGCCCGGAAGTGTGACCAAAAATTGGCGGCACTCTATCGGCAAGGAAAAATTGTTGGCGCCGTTTACTTAGGCATCGGCCAGGAAGCGATCTGTACTGGTGCGGTGAGCCTGCTCCAACCAAATGACTATTTTTCAACAGTGGCACGGGGACTGGCCGGCTGGTTTCTACGCGGAGTCGAGCCGAAACAGGTAATTGCTCGTTGGCTGGGTCGTGATGTTCCTCCGTCCCATGGTCGCGAGCTAGGTTTATTTTTCGCTGATGTAGAACGATATGGGATCGCGCCCTATCATAATGGATCGATGGCCTCATGGATTCCTTCCGGTGCTGGCTTTGCATTGGCTTTCAAGATCAAGAAACAGCCTCGTGTCTACGTCGCCTTTACTGGGGATGGAGCGACCAGTCCAGGCGATTTTTATGAAGGGTTGAATTTCGCCGCTATCCATAAACTCCCCCTGGTCGTCATTATTGAAAACAACTGCTTTGCCTACTCCACGACCGTCGATAAACAGATGCCAGTAGCGAACGTAGCTGACCGAGCGCCGGCATTCAATATTCCGTCTGAAATTGCTTTCGGGAACGATATCTTCGAGGTTCGCCGGGTGGCGAAGCGCGCCATTGACCATGCACGTGCAGGTAAGGGGCCGTACCTGGTGGAATTTAAAACCTTTCGTACGCATGGTCACGGTGAGCACGATGACATGGGGTATGTGGATGCTGAGTTACGGGCATTCTGGGAGCGGCGAGATCCTCTTCGCTTGTTTCGAGAGTATCTGTACGGTGCCGACGGCTTTGGCGAGGCTGCGGTACAGGCGCTAGATAACGAGTGCACAGAAGTGATTGAAGCTGCTGTGATATGGGCAGAAGCACAACCCGAACCAGCTCCCGAGTCAGTCACCCAGAGGATTTTTGCCCCTTGAACACGACGAGTTGATTCTATGGCGGTCATCACTTACTTAGAGGCTATAAGCCAAGGTCTTCGCGAAGAAATGCGGCGCGATTCAGACGTCATTATTTTGGGTGAGGATATTGCTGTTTTTGGTGGTGCGTTCAAGGTGACTCGAGGTTTCTTGGAAGAGTTTGGGGCCGATCGAGTGATCGATACACCAATAAGTGAAAGTGGCTTCACTGGTGCCGCCTGCGGAGCAGCGGTTGAGGGACTTCGTCCGGTTGTCGAGTTCCAATTCGCTGATTTCATAGCGTGTGCGTTCGATCAAATCGTGAACTACGCCGCAAAGAACTATTACCGCTGGGGTATTCCTATGCCTGTAGTTTTTCGGGGTCCATCAGGTGGAGGTTTCAGAGGCGGCCCGTATCATTCACAAAACCCTGAAGCTTGGTTTACGCACGTCCCTGGATTAAAGGTAGTGCAGCCATCGACACCCTACGATGCGAAAGGCCTTCTTAAAGCGGCCATTCGCGACAATAACCCAGTCATCTATTTTGAACACAAACATCTGTACAGACGAATCAAGGAAGACGTGCCCGACGAAGATTACATCGTGCCACTGGGCGTGGCCGATATTAAGCGAAAAGGTTCGGACTTAACGATCGTTACTTATGGTGCCATGGTGCATGCCTCGCTGGACGTTGCTGAACGGTTATCAAAAGAAGGGGCTGAATGTGAAGTAATTGATCTACGCAGCTTGAGTCCACTCGACCGGAATACTTTTTTGGAGAGCGTTCGGAAGACCTCAAGAGCCCTTGTGGTGCACGAGGCTCAGTTAACAGGTGGTTTTGGTGGTGAGGTAGCGGCGATCATCGCGCAGGACGCATTTGATGTTCTTGATGCCCCGGTCACTCGCGTTGCCGCCCTCGATGTGCCGGCGCCGTTTTCTGCGCCACTCGAAGATGCAATGCTTCCGAACCCAGAGAAGATTTACAATGCTGCTTGTAAGGTCCTTGGATACTAAACTAGTAACGGAGACTAAAAACTAAGCCATGGTCAAAGTTGTAATGCCTCAGATGGGTGAATCCATCGCCGAAGGAACAATCATTAAGTGGCTGAAAGCTGCTGGGGATCAGGTTGAGCGGGACGAGCCTCTTTTTGAAATTACCACCGATAAAGTTGATACGGAGGTGCCTTCACCGGCATCCGGTGTGCTCAAGACAATTCTTGTAGCCGAAGGTGAAACAGTCGACGTGGGGGTAACAGTGGCAGAAGTCGAGGTGGCGGATTCGGATGCCACGGTGGAATCGGCGCAGTCCGACCCTCTACTCACAAACACCTCACACACTGACCCTGATTCAAATGAGGGAGATGTTAATGCCGCCGCACATTTTCGCACCAAACAACCTGTTCAATTGGTGTCATTTAAGCGAACACAAAGATCAACTGGGATGTCGGCTTCCAGTGAAACTGGCCAGTCGTTCAGCCCTGCCGTGCTCGAGTTGGCTCGGCGCGAGAACGTCACACTTGAGACCTTGAGTGATATACAGGGTTCTGGCCGTGGTGGTCGTTTAACGAAACGAGACGTTGAGCAGTATCTCAAGAACCACGAAGATGATGCCACAGGTCCAATGGTTTCGCGAGGCAGTTTGGCGAGTCCACCTGCCGAGTATATCTATCAACCAAAGCCTGAAGACGAACGTGTGCCGATGACTCCAGTCCGTCGGAAAATCGCAAATCACATGAGTTGGTCAACCAAAATCAGTCCTCACGCGACGGCAATGAGTGAATGCGACATGTCTCACGTAAAAACACTTATTGAACGCGACGGTGAGCAGTTTGCGGCCACAGCAGGTGCCCCGCTGACCTATACGGTGCTGGTGGGTGAAGCGGTGATCAAGGCTCTTGAAGAGTTTCCAGCGTTGAATGCTTCTGTAGTGGGAGATGATATTGTTCTCAAGCCAGCCGTCAATTTGAGTGTAGCCGTTGCGTTACCCGATACGGGAGAACTGATTGTGCCAGTGATTCACGGAGCTAACGTGCTCTCTCGTGTCGAACTCGCTAGTGCAATTAAGGATTTGGCAATCCGGGCAAGGTCACGGCAGCTTAAGCCTGAGGATGTGCAAGGAGGAACGTTCACATTGACCAACCCTGGAGTGTTTGGTGGGCTCACTGGAACACCAATTATCAATCAGCCCCAAGTAGCCATTCTCGGTTTGGGCGCTGTCGTAAACCGTCCGGTCGTGGTGGATGACAGCATTACAATCAGGCCAATCATGATGCTCTCACTTGCCTTCGATCATCGCGCAGTCGATGGCATGCTGGCGTTTCAGTATCTCGCGAGCGTGAAACAACAGCTTGAGCAGCTTTCCTAATAGTTTGCTTTAATTCATGTTGTGTTACTCACCTCGGAGTGAGTCCAGCCGCGTTTTGTCTTCCCTGGAGTACAACATCTACCGGCAAGCATGGATCCGAGAGGGTTTTGTCAGAATGGCAGCAACGGCCGTTCAGCAAGTGACCAAGTCAAGGTCGTTCCGTAAAGGATCAAGGCTAAGGAAATACCTAGGAAGATCAGTGTTGTTCGATGCTTACTATTTGGATTGACCATCTTACGGGCTCGCGCGACGCCAATATGCGCAAACACAAGCGCCACGAGCATGATGGTCGGGTGTTCGACAATCCAGAAACGGACCACGGAGTTACCCATTGCCTCACCCATGTTCTGAAACGCCGAAGTCGTTATAGTGCTGAAGAATAAATACATTAGGATACCCAGCAGCATCTGGACATCAAGCGAAATAGCGAACAGTCTGGCGAATTTTGCGTCGCTTTCAAGCCATGTAGCTGGTGTTTTGGTTAAGCCCGCTGCGGCACGTCCAATCGCTACGAGTCCGAATGCGATAGCAACCCAACGGAGCAGAGAATGGAAGATCAGAATTAAGTTTAGCATCTGTACAGGATACAGGATTTACGACAAAACTACAGAACGCTGAAGCAGAGTAAGTTTTGGCAAGGGCTGTCACTCATCGCCGTATCGAACGGCTGGGCTGCCAGACGGGTGGAAAACACCGAGCAAACGAATTGGTGTAGCCTCAAGATTTTTCAGCGAGTGACTGACTTGGCGTGGAAGGTAGATACAGGTACCAGGTTCCACTGGTTCTTCCGTGCCATCGGCCCACATTACACCCCTTCCCTCAACAACATAGAGTGCTTCTTCATAGGTGTGGTAATGCGGTGGCGCTTCAGATGTCGGGATCAGTCCGATGAATTGTGTGACGCGCTGACAGCCTACACTTTTATCAGCGAGGAGTTTGAACGATCGAATGCCCGTCATGAGTGATTCTCGGTCACGCTCGTGAAGACACCGCGTTGGGATCGCACTATGTATATCAATGGGTGTTGTACGGGGTGGCAGGTCAAACACGGAGTTAGCGATTTGGGGACAACAGACGCTGACGATTTCCAAGTCACCGTACGGTGCGTCAAAACAGCACTCAGCTTCTGGAGGGACATAAGCGGCTGAACCAGCTTCAAGTTCGTACCGATGACCATTGATGTAGCAAGCGCCCGATCCTGCTACAGTAAAATGTACTTCTTCACTTGTGGGATTCACTTGACCGAGAGACAAACCCTGATCGAAATAGCTAACTGATTGTTCAATGTCACGCGCATTAATCGTAGACCCAATTGTGCGACGACGTGTCCGGGTTCCTTCCTGGTAGAGCTTGCCATCGTTCACACCAATTACACGACAGCCACCCCCTAGTTGACCCATGTTGACAGCACTCCCTCACCTTTCAATTTTTAACGCTAGACTCTTCCCGTTCGAGCAGCGACACTTCGGTTTCCAGTGCTTCAATTACCGCTATGATATCCTCTTCTACGTTATATCCGTGGAAGGACACTCGCAATCCATTGTCACGGCTCGAAACGATGACTCCCCGCGCCGCGAGACGACTCACTAGTAAAGGCGCGTCGGTTGATCGTAAAACAACTAATGGGCTGTGTTTGCGGGTAGTGGGTGGCGTAACTACCGAGAAGCCTTCCTGTCGCGCCCAGGCAGTAAACCGTTTTGTTAAGGTAGCAATTTGCTCTTCGATGGCTGCGTAACCAACGGCCTCCAGTAGATCCAATCCAGCTTGGGCGGCGTAAATATCTAGGATGGGTGGTGTGCCTGCTTCGAAGCGTCTAGCACTAGACGACCAGGTGACAGTCTGGATATCAAAGTCAAACGGGTTTGCACGGCCGAACCAACCGGTTAGTGTCGGCTTAAATTTTGGAAGTAGGTCACGTCGAACATACAGAAACGCCAAGCCTGGCGGTCCAAGCAGATATTTTTGGCAGCCGGTAACCATGAAATCGACACCAAGTGCGTGCACATCAATAGGTCCGGTACCAGTACGTTGGTAGTCGTCCAACAAGATTAAAGCACCCCGGTCTTGACACAATGCGACCAATCCCGCAATGTCAGTTCGATGACCGTTTTTGTAGCACACGTCAGTTGTGGGAACGATCAAGGTACGCGCGTTAATGGTCGTTGCATAACTCTCTAACGGAAGTTCATTCCCATGTGCCCGCACCCACTCGATCGTGGCCCCGCGGGACTGCTGCGCCAACCAAATCTGTGTCATTGTTGGAAACTCGAATTCTCCTATCGCAACGTGATTCCGTGTGTCCTTATAAGACATGGCACTGGCAAGCGCGCTAATACCCACCGACGCACTTGGGAGAATGGCAACCTCATCCGAGTCAGCGCCGATGGATCGTGCAAACGTTGATCGAAGTTGCTCCAGTTGGTCTAGCCAGCGCTCCCATGGAGAGCCGTAGGCATGCCAGGATTCGACGAACGAATGAATTGCTGCCTCGACATCAGTCGACAACGCCCCTTTTGAGCAGTTATTCAAATACGTTCGCTGTTCGAGCAGTGGAAAACGCCGGCGAAACTCTGGAAGTGTTAAAGCTGACATAAAGCAATGTTAACAAGATAGAAAAGCATTTCACCAACGTCAAGCCTTCTCCTAGAGATAGTAAGATGAATAGAGACAAATTAATGACTGAATCTTCGTTCACTAATTTATCCCGTGACATTGGCTATATTGACCTTTGTTTTCAGGGCAATCGACAGGTTATTGCGACGGCTGTGATTCACCGGCTAGCTGGTACAGTGCTCGTTGATCCTGGGCCAACAACTTGCCTCACGACGTTACGCGAGACACTGGCGCAACGTGGTATTGGGATTCGAGATCTGGACGCCGTTCTACTTACCCACATCCATCTTGACCACGCTGGTGCAACTGGTGCCCTCGTGCGAGAGAATCCTGGTATCAAGGTGTATGTCCACGAACGCGGTGCCCGCCACATGGTTGACCCGACTCGTCTCCTAGACAGCGCCAAACAAGTATGGGGTGATGATATGGACCGCTTGTGGGGTGAGGTTCTACCTGTCCCGCAGGCTAATCTTCGCGTGCTGAAAGGGGGTGAGAGGATTACATTTGGAGAGCGGGATCTGGAAGTGGCTTACACGCCCGGTCATGCCCGACACCATGTTAGCTATTTTGATCGTTCCAGCAGCATCGCATTTGTAGGTGATGTGGCTGGTATCCGGGTTGGGCCGACTCCTTACGTGTTTCCTCCCACACCACCGCCAGATATTGATATCCATGCCTGGAAAAAATCCGCTGCCTTGGTCGACTCGTGGCACGCCGAGACTTTATTCTTAACCCATTTCGGACCGCACAATGCGCCGTCCGTGCATTTGCGATTGTTGATTCAACATCTCGATGAAATGACGGAAATCGCTCGTCGCGTTATCCAACAAAACACTAGCGAAGAGGATTACATGGCCTCTTTTGTAGCGGATATGGAAAAGCACGTGCGACAACACTTGCCGGCCGATGACGCCCATCGTTACTTGGAGGCGGCACCGCTTGACATGTGTTGGCTTGGCTTGTTTCGGTACTGGAAGAAACAATTCGAGATTGAGAATTAACGTGAACGCACTCAGCGGGCGCGCTTTAGTTTAAACACGAAACTAACGACACGCGAAAATCCTTAGTTTAAGGTTGGAATCTGATTTCCAGCGATCCAGACGGATTCAATGGCACGGGTGTTAAGGATGTCGTCTAGCGGATCAGCCGAGAGAACTAAAAGGTCCGCCCACTTGCCAGCCTCAAGAGTGCCGACATCTTCTGTTTGCATGCAAGCTGCTGCATCGCGAGTTGCTGTCACAAGCACTTGTTCGGCTGTCAGTCCGGCATCAACCATTCGCTCCAACTCGAGTTGTTCAAAGTAACCTTGAAATCGACCAACTGGTCCTGTGTCGGTGCCAAAGGCAATCCGGACACCTCCGTCGGCCAGCGCCTTAACGTTCCGCATTGCTATGTCGAGTGCCACCTTATACTGTTGGGCGCTTGAACTATTTTGTACTTGGACTTGCCTTTCTGGATCCTCCAGTTGTGTCAGCACGTCCGGATCGATATGTTGAAGAAAGAATGGATCGTCAAAGAAATTCGGTCGTGATTCATAAACGAACGTAGAGACTTCCCGTAAGAGTGTTGGTGTCAGGCAAATATTCTGTTCAACCATCAAGTTAATCAATTCTTGGTCAACATCAACATCACGAATACTGTGGGCCAAAAAGTCGACGCCGGCTTTGACGAGTGCTTTGGCATCGTCTAGGTAAAAAAGATGAGCTGCCACCCGCAAGCCGCGTTCGTGGGCCTGGTCAATAACAGCACGGTACACCGCTTCAGGCATCTTTGTCGTGCTACCAAGGTTGTCATCGACACGAATCTTAACGATGTCAACGCCCATATTGGCAACCTCGTCGACCGCGATTCGCGCCTCCTCTGGAGTTGATGGATTCAGCACCGGTCCAGCTACAAATAGCCGTGCGCGGCTTAGGGGGTTGGCGTTCTGTTCGTCTCGCAGGTCCAAACCGATTTTATCGTCGTTGCCGAGGCTGAATACGGTCGTTACCCCGTAACGCGCGTATAGATCGAGTTGTCGTAAGAGATTATCTCGTGTGTACAAATCCTGGCTCGACTCTAATCCGCGGGTGGCACCAACATGTCCGTGGGTATTAATAAATCCTGGAACGACGACTCGACCCGTCAGATCAACCTGCTCCGCATCGGCCGGCACAGTTACAGTTTCAGCTTCTCCGACTTCGGTGATTCGGCCGTCCTGGACGATGATCACTCCTGATTCAACAACGCGGCTACCATCGATGATAATCCGAGCGCCGATAAACGCTTTCAAGCCTGGTGTTGTAGGTGTTACGGATCCAGAAGGCTCACTAGTGCATCCTCCAAAGCCAAGGGCAATAAAGGTAATAGCTGCGAGATTGGTTCGTCTGAGTTTCATCTGTTTGCTCCATAACACAGGCAGGTTAGGCAGATACTGTTCGCACTCATTGCGATGCCGTCAGGCGTTCGAGAATTTGGCCGAGGCGGGTGACCTCGTCGCCATAGAGGCGCCAATTGCCATCACGCTGGGCTTGGATGGCTCGTTCATAGTGTTCCCGTGCTTGTTCCGCAAGTGCTAGTCCTTGAGGTGGCACTTCTAGTGCGTCCATCTGGCTTGACGTCATGGAAATGGCTGCGGTTGGCTCACCCTGTTCGGTTGATGCCAGTTGTAGGTTCTCTGTAACGCGCCCGAATAAGCGGCCTAATGCCAACGACAACGTTTCTTCCATAACGATCTGGTTCTGATACGCCACGATGACCCGTTTTAGTTCCGGAATCCTACCCCCGGCTGCACGCAGGTACAGAGGTCGGATATACAGTAATGATTCTTCGATCGGAATAACTAGCAGTGTGCCTTGGATTACTTGAGATCCTTGTTGATTCCACAATGTAATTTGTGGAGAGATAGTTTCGTCTTGATTGATCCGCGCCACAATTTGGCGTGGCCCAAAAATGACTGTTTGCTTTGGAAATGCAAATGAGATTAGTTTGCCGTAATGCTGACCGTCGCTTCGGGCGACCATCCAAGCCGCCAGATTGTCCTTTCGCGCCGGCGTAAATGGCAGCATTTGAATAAATTCAGCCTCGTTTTCTCCAGGGAGCTTCATGATGGTGTAATACGGTTCCATCTGTGCAGCGCGACCGTCGGCATCGATAGCCGGCACTTCCCACTGGTCTTCCTTGTTGTAGAAGACGGCTGGATTAGTCATGTGGTAGGTCGAAAACATTTCCGTTTGTAATCGGAAAATATCTTCAGGGTAGCGGATGTGAGAACGCAGATCCGCTGACATTTCATCCAGTGGCGTAAATAAATCTGGGAACACACGCTGCAAGGTGAGCGCTATTGGATCGTTTGGATCTGCGAGGTAATAAGTCGTGGTGCCATTGTAGGCATCGATCACAATCTTAACGGAGTTACGAATATAGTTGACCTCGTTGACTACTTGTGTCGAATAGGGATACCGCTTGCTGACAGTGTACGCATCGCGCATCCAATACAGCCGACCCTCAGAGATCACTAGATACGGATCTCCGTCGTAGACCAAGAATGGCGCGATGGCATTCACGCGGTCGGTGATATTGCGATGGAAGATGACTCGACTTTCTGAAGTCAACTGCTCGCTTATTAGAATGTTAAAGTCTCGAAAATATAATGCGAACAACGCCTTGCGAATTAGTCCACCCAGTGGAACTCCTCCAACACCCTCGTATTGACTGAAAACGTTGTCGTCACCCTTTGGGTAATGAAACTCGCGGGTGTTTGTATTGACGAGGACGTAATCGCTTGAGAGATCGCTAAAGTACAAACCTGGCTGGTCGACCTTAAGATCCACCGACGAAGCTGGTGGCAAATCTTTGATAAACAACACGGGTAGACCTTCCGGCGTCACTTCGTTGACTGGGCCGAGTGCGACACCGTAACCGTGTGTGAACGTGAGACGTTCGTTTGGCCAAGTTCGGTTTGGAAGGCTCTCGGAATTCAACTCACGACCTGAAAGCATAATCTGACGGTACATACCATCAATAACGTAACGGTCGTTATCAACCGACGCGAAATCATAGTAGGTTCGGATTTCCTGTATTTGCCCGAACGTATCAAGGAGTGGTTGATGATCCCAGAGACGAACGTTGTTGATTGTCTCCGAGTTGTTATTAATGTCGGCCAGCGTCAGAGTCGCATCGCCTGACAGTTCGCGTTCTTCCACGTTGTCGAGCGCAAATGCTTTTCGTGTTGATTCGATGTTGTACGTAATGAACGGAGCTTCCTTCTCCTGTTCGTTCGGCGCAACAACAATCCGCTGGATTACGGCCGCGTATCCCGTTCCGCCCGCCGACACGATAAAGTACAACGCCACTGCTAATGGGATCGGCCAATTTTTTGCGCTGAAGGCTTGATAGGCTGCAAGCCCTGAGCCGAGTAGCAGCACAACCATGAGCAGTTTTAGCATTGGGAGTTTAACTTCTACGTCGACGTATGACGCTCCTTGAATAACGCCACTGGGCGTGAGCAGTAAGCGTGGCATATCTAGGGAGGCACCCCACGCCATTATCAGCAAGAGCGCAGCTATAAGAAGGCCCAGGTGTTGTCTCGTTCGACGGTTAATCTGTAAGCCGGCCTCTGGTTCATATCCTAGTGCTCCAGCAATTAAGTAAATTGCCGAACAACCAATAAGCGAGAGCACAGTGACAGCAAGAAGCACGTTGCGAAGAAAGTCTAGAAATGGCAATTCAAATACATAGAACCCTACATCTCGACTGAGTAAAGGATCGACAGTGCCAAACGTAGTCGCATGTTGATACTGCAGAAAGGTAAGCCACTGGCCCGAAGCGAATAAGGCTATGAAGAGTGCTACAAGGCCAGCCACGCCAGTGATGACTGTGCGTAGACTTTTTTTGTCAAGAACAAGCGGTGGGGTTTCGGCACCAAGAGCACCAACGAGATATGGCTTCTTGAGTTCTTGTAATGCAAAGCGAAGATTACCACCCAATAATATGAGGGTTCCCAAAAAAACAACAGCTCCGAGTAGTATTTTTGTCGTCAGGCTTGTGATAAAAATCTGTCGATAGTCCACTTCACCGAACCATAACCACTCAGCAAAAAAATCTATAAGTGCTGGCATGACGATGAAAAGGAAGAAACCAATTAGGATAATCGGAAGCCTGGCTGCCATGAGATACCTCTATTGTCTGTCTGAGTTACAGATTTATATAGCGACCGGCATTATACTGCGTAGAGCGATACCGTCGTCTATGTCGAAGTTCAGTAAGCCGATTTTTGATTAAAATTACCTTTTAAAAACACCTTTTTGTTTTTTAGGTGTGTTACGCAGTCATTAAAGGGAGTGCGCACATGAGTGATCGTAAGTACCGACAACGTGGCTACCAAGACGACGATCAATCAAAACGTCACCCACGAGACGAACAACGACAAGGCGCCAGTAAAGATCGTGCTCCACGTGAATTTCGGAAAGCGAACTTCCCGGGATTCCGCGAGGTTAGTCGTTGTATGCGTTGTAGCCAGGTGATCGACTCAGCTGTCGATGACACGCAACTATGCACGAAATGTGGCAGTCCACTGCACAGTTGTGGCCAGTGCACATGGTTTGATACCGGGGCTCGATTCGAGTGCGGTCAGCCAATTGCTGAGCGCATCACTCCCAAGGACGGTCAAAATGATTGCACTTATTTCGAGTTACAACGCACAGTGGAGCGGGAGACCGGCTCAGTCGAACCACAGAATGCCAAGACTGCCTTTGACGATTTGTTTAAGTAACTAATGATTTTCTGTCTTGGAATCCGGTCGGCTCTCTCTTCTTCTATTAACGTGTGAATTCTTGGGCGCGTTCAATATCGAAGTCTGGATTTTCTAATGGCATCTGTGCGCCGACATTATCGCGCCAAACATGCAGCATGTCGGTCAAGTGTTTGGCTTGAGATGGGTAGCGTATGGCGAGATTCTGAGTTTCACTGACATCAAGGCCTAGGTCGTAGAGTTCCACCCGAGCATCTTCGTAGAATTCGATCAACTTCAGATCGCCCACACGAACGGCGCCGTGTGGTGTGGCGCCGCCTGGATGGTAATGGGGGTAATGCCAGTAAAGGGCTTCACGATCAATTGGACCTGCACCTTTTAACAAAGGGACGAGGCTTATGCCATCCTGTAGTTCTGGAGAATTTGCACCTAAGCCAGTGATTTCTAAAATCGTTGAATAAATATCTGGGCTAATAATAGGGGTGCTTTCCACTGTGCCAGGTTGGACGGTGCCAGGCCACCTTACGATGAACGGCACACGGATGCCACCTTCATAACTTGAGCCTTTTCCGGCACGGAGTCCAAGGTTAGCTGTGACAGGTCCCCATGGAGAGGCATCCCGTACAAGTCCACCATTGTCGGACGCAAAAATAACAACAGTCCGATCCGCAATATCTAGGTCGTTCAAGGTTTCAAGTAGCCGTCCAACGCCATCGTCCAGACTTTCGATCATGCCAGCATAGCCTGGATTACGCTGACTTGAAGTATCCGCGTTGAGTGTTTCGGCCTTCGCCTCATACCGGGTGAGTTTCTCAAGTGGAGGTTCGATCGGTGTGTGAACTGTGTAGAACGGTAAGTACAGGAAAAATGGGTTTGTACGATTTTTCGTTATGAAGGCAATCGCCTCATCAGTCAAACGATCAGTAAGGTATTCTTCATCGTTCTCGAGTTCTTGTAATGTTGGAATATTGTAGGGTGCGTAATAACTCGGTGGTTGTCCGCGATGGTCGCCTGCTACATTCAAGTCAAAACCATGTGCTTCAGGGAAATCACCTCCGAGGTGCCACTTGCCGACACTTGCTGATACATAGCCACCGGTTCCGAGAGCTTCGGCCAATGTCGTAACCTCAGACGGAAGTTCATGGGTCCACGATGGCACTTGCAATTTCGCCCAAGGTCTAGCATGTCCGTGAATCCAGTCCGTAACGTGCAGACGTGCTGGATATTGCCCGGTGAGAATACTGGCTCGCGTGGGTGAACATACGGTAGCTGCAGCGTACGCATTCGTGAAGCGCATACCCTCACGAGCGAGTCGGTCAATATTTGGTGTTTGATAGAAACTGCTACCCATGATGCCCAGATCGGTCCAACCCAGATCGTCTACAAGTACCAGTACGATGTTCCATAATGGTGCAGTCGATCTTTCACTTTCGGACTTTTCGGTACACCCGGCAATGACCGCTCCTACGAGTCCAATCAACACGGGCAAAATTAAGTACTGAGACGACCTTCGCATCTTTGTTCCTATAAATTCCATCAGAACAGTGATACTACACCCACCCACTATCTAAGAATATACTCGTTTGCTAGGCTACTCGATGAGACTGGAGTTGACCTTCATTTACTGCAAGACCTGTCTTTTGTGGACATCGTGGTAAGTTATGCTGCTTCAACAGAAAATAGGAGCCTGACATTCATGGAGGAGAAGATCGCTATGGGCGGCATTCAGCGTTTGGGACAGACACTGGCGATAGCCATATTTGTAATGACATTGTGGCCGGCGATGGTAGTTGCGCAGGAATCGGCTCGTCCAAACATTGTTTTTATTTTTACGGATGATCATGCTTACCAAGCGATTAGCGCCTACGGTTCCAAGATTAATCACACCCCAAATATTGACCGACTCGCTCGTGAGGGTATGCGGTTCGAGAACGCCTTGGTGACCAATTCGATCTGTGCACCAAGTCGGGCCGTCATCTTAACCGGTAAATATAGTCACCTAAATAGCGTGCGTGACAATGGCCAAATATTTGATGGAACGCAGGAAACCTTTCCGAAGTTGTTGCAGCAAGCTGGATACCAGACTGCAATGATTGGAAAATGGCATTTAAAGAGTGACCCCACCGGATTTGATTACTGGGAGGTGCTACCTGGTCAGGGCGAGTACTACAACCCTGATATGCGAATCGAAGGTGATGAGCGTCAGCATCACGGGTACGTCACCGATATCATTACAGATCTAACATTGGAATGGCTCCAGGATACAAGGGATCCTGACCGCCCGTTCATGGTCATGTATCAGCATAAGGCGCCTCACCGGAACTGGATGCCTGGCCCAGAGCACCTCACACTCTATGACGGTATGACACTTTGGGAGCCACCGACGCTCTTTGATGACTATGCTAATCGGGCCAGTCCGGCTCGACTTCAGGAGATGGAGATAGGACGTCACTTGATCGACAGATACGACCTGAAGCTTGGACCACCGACTGGTACAACAGATTCTAATCGGGAAATGCAGTGGTGGCTTGGTAGTTATGGTCGACTCGACGATTCCCAACGCCGTGTCTGGGATGCGATATACGATCCCAAAAACGCGCAATTTGAGGCTGCTAATCTCGCAGGTCGCGACTTGGTTCGTTGGAAATACCAACGCTATATTAAGGATTATTTGCGGACTATTGCATCGGTTGATGACAATGTCGGACGAGTCCTTCGTTACTTGGATGAGACGGGCCTTGCTGACAACACCATTGTCATTTACAGCTCCGACCAAGGTTTTTATTTAGGTGAGCACGGGTGGTATGACAAGCGATGGATGTACGAAGAGTCGCTCAAGACGCCGCTTATCGTGCGGTGGCCCGGTCATGTTCAGCCAGGCAGCGTCAACGGCGATATGGTTTCAAATCTTGATATTCCAGAAACATTACTCCAGATGGCAGGTGTTGAAGTCCCTGGTGACATGCAGGGGCGCAGCCTTGTTCCATTGCTTGAAGGCACGACAGTCGAGGATTGGCGAACGAGTTTCTACTATCACTATTATGAAAAGGGCATACATAACGTTGCGCCACATGAGGGTGTCCGGACACCTACACATAAGTTGATACATTTCTATGATACTGACGAATGGGAAATGTACGATTTGATGGCAGATCCAAATGAGATACGTAGTGTTTATGGCACGGTAGCGCACGCTGCAGTACAACAGGCATTGCTCGAAGAGTTAGTTCGCTTGAAAATGGAGCTGCAGGTTCCCTCGCTGTAATGCCTCAGATTCACTGGCGGCGTTTTGGCTGGAGTTACTATGTGGCTGCGGGGTTACTTTCCATTTTCTTGGGTTGTCAAAACCAGGCACCTGATTCCCTGCTGACCGATCGTCCTCCAAATATCATAATCATCTTTACCGATGACCAGGGCTATGCAGACACTGGTCGATTTGGTGCTAAGGGATTTGAAACGCCACACCTCGATCGTATGGCTGCTGAAGGGGCGACATTCACGAGTTTTTATGTGGCATCGCCTGCTTGTTCTCCGTCTCGAGCTGCATTACTCACAGGGTCGTATCCACAACGTGTCAGCATACCGCAGGTCTTGTTCCCGCAAGATGGCATCGGGCTTCACCCTGATGAAATTACGATCGCTGATCTCTTGAAACCACTTGGATATGCTACAGCAGCCGTTGGCAAGTGGCACTTGGGTCACCATCCTGAGCATTTACCTTTAGCCCAGGGATTTGATGAGTACTTTGGTCTGCCGTACTCAAATGATATGACGCCTGATCTACTGAAAAACCCTAACCCGCCAGCGCAACGGCACCCACCATTGCCATTAATCGAGCAATCAGAGGTCATTGAGATTGAACCAGACCAGTCGCAACTGACTCGACGTTTTACCAAACGCGCAGTTGATTTTATTGAGCGTAATGCGGACCGTCCGTTCTTTTTGTATTTGCCTCACTCGATGCCTCATCTTCCGTTATTTGTGTCTGAGCGATTCGCTGGGGCCTCGATTCGCGGTCTTTATGGTGACGTGATTATGGAGCTCGATTGGTCAGTTGGCGAGGTTCTAGCAACACTGGAACGCCTTGAGATTGATCAACAGACGCTTGTCGTCTTCACGTCTGACAATGGTCCTTGGCTCATTAAAGGCTCGCATAGCGGTTCAGCCGGACATCTTCGCGAGGGTAAAGGCACTACGTTCGAGGGCGGTCAGCGCGTACCCGCAATCATGCGTTGGCCAGGTCATATTCCGCCCAGCTTGGTCGTGGATGAACTTGTTACTGCGATGGATCTATTTCCAACGGTTGCTGGACTGGTGGGTGCCGAGCTTCCACGTGACCGAAAACTCGACGGGAAGGACATATGGCCGCTTATGTCTGGGAGGCCGGGAGCCGTCACTCCCCACGACGCGTTTTTCTATTACTGGCCAGATCAACTGCAAGCGGTCCGATCGGGACGTTGGAAACTGCACGTGCCGCATGATTATCGTACCGTTGAGGGTGGCGAGTTGGCGACCTCAACTTTTCAGGGGACTTACGGGCAGGCCAAGATTGGCTTATCGCTTTTCGATCTGGAAAATGACGTTGGTGAAACAACTAACTTGGCCGACGATTATCCCGAAGTGGTCACGAGGCTCATGGCACTAATTGAGCAGGCCCGAGACGACCTCGGAGATGCTCTCACTGGACGTGAGGGTCGCAATGTTAGGCCGCCTGGCAGAGTGACCTCCCCTTCATAAAGGAATCAACGGCCGATTCTCAGAATAACAGGTGTGCGACTAGTGCAATCACTGGCACTGTAATAATGGTTCGGAGCAAGAAAATTAAAAACAGTTCACCAAGTGTGATCGGAATCTTTGAATTCAGAATCAGCGCACCAAGTTCAGAAATATAGACAAGTTGTGTCACCGATGCGCACGCAAGTACAAATCGGGTGTGCTCGCTCACAATTGACTGACCAAGAATTGCTGGCAGAAATTGATCAGCAAAGCCTACGAGTAAGGCTGGGGACGCTGCGCGGGCGTCAGGAACGCCAAGCAGTTCTAGAAATGGAACAAAAGGTAGAGCGGCCCAGCGAAAGATGGGCGTGTGTTCGGTCAACACTAGTGCAAGTGTGCCGATCGTCATGATGAGCGGGAGTAATGTGAACCAGATGTCGAGAACGTTAATCCACGCGCGGCGTAAGATGACCGGCCAACCGGGTGCGCGACGCGCGCGCAAGATCGCTAATTCGAGGCCCCAGGACAGGAGACTTCGGGTCCTTGGTGATTCCTCAGCGAGTTGTTTTCCTATTGGTGCATAGTAATTATCGCTTTTGCGAGAGAGCGGTGGAATGCGCGGCATAACAATCGCTGCCAGCGTACCTGCGATTAGTACAGTGCCGTAATAGGGGAGGAAAAGATGCACCAGCCCAATGAATTCAATTATGACAAAGGCGAATGCTACCGAGACCACAGAAAATGTTGTTGCAATCGTCGCGGCTTCACGATCTGTATAGTACCCCTGCTCATACTGTTGCGTTGTAATAACGACGCCAACTGGTGCTGATCCCATCCACGATGCGAGCGCATCGATAGCAGCGCGACCTGGAAGTCTAAAAAGCGGTCTAAAAATCTTCCGCAGCAACGTACCAACAAGCTCCATTAATCCAAAGTCGGTAAGAAGCGGTAGTAAGAATGGTGCAATAAAGAAAATAACTAATAACACCGGAATCAGGTGATTGAGAATTTCGCCACCCGTGGTATCTGAAACTAGCCACGCTGGTCCAATCTGAAACAGAACCGCTCCAGAAGCGAGAGCCGCTGTTATACGGCTCACCAGCATTACTCGACCAACTACAAAGAGAGACCACACTGGCTGTTCCGCAAATTGGCTTACACTCGTCGAAACGCGAGCTCTCTTGGCCATTACCTGCATGACCACCGTCACCAGCATTGAGATAAAGATAACCACTGTTGCGAGAAGTGGGAGACTCGCGTCAAGTGTTTCTTGGATGAGCGTTGAGAGGATTCCCATTCCAATATTGATGGAGTCGCGGAACGGGATCGGGAGAAGCAAGGCCGTCACACCAATCACTGACGGAATAATGAATCGAGCATAGTCAATGAGTTGAAAGGCTGGTCTTAAGGATTGTGCCTCAGACTTGGCGTCAAGCATTAATCCTCCAAGCTCACATCAGCGACGACCTGAATACTTACTGACTTGAGAAAGTGTCGCTCACTGTGAACATCGTCATCATACCGGCATGGAGATGCTCAGCAATGTGACAGTGCATCATCCATTTTCCCGGATTAGTCATATCAGCCAGGAGATCCACGGTAGAACCTGACGGCACAATCGCAGTGTCTTTCCAAACCAAATTATTGTTGGGGACATCGTCAATAGAGAGCACCAAGTACCGCTGGCCATGCAGGTGAATTGGGTGATTCATCGGATGCAGTGTTTCTGGGTCATTAAAAATCCTAATTTTAACCACATCACCAACCGTGAATCGCCAGTCAATATCCATGTTTTCATGGCCCGTATCGGGCTCGCGTATGATCCATTCCACTTGGTCCGCCGTCGACAACCAGTTCATCATTGGCATTGCGTCGTTCCATTCAAGTGGCGGCGAGTACAGCCCCGCCTCAAATTCCAATGAGCGCATGATGGGCAGGGGGAGGTTTGTTAGCCTGAGTGTCAACTCAATTTGTCGATCCGGAGGCCGGTTAAATTCATCACGGTACAAATCAATGTTTTCGATAACGTCAGTATGCTCGCGCAGTATTTCAAAATCTTTGCCGAGGTCCTTCACTGCCGGCCTGTCACTCACGATGACTGTACCGAGTTCTAGAATCTGATCGTAGAATTCTCCCATGAAGTCATCAATGGCTTGTATTGCATTGGTGAGCTTGATCTCTCCAGTTTCGTCGAATCGAACCTCAACCACATAACGCTCTGCTGGGGCGATGACAACACTGGTCACCCACTCCTCGCGCTCGAACTTGCTAATGTCGGAGGCCACGATCTTAACGGGGGCGTTACCGAACACAATGTTAAACGTACGTGAGTTAGCGACATTCGTGAGGTAGAAGCGCACGACCTCTCCTCGGTTAACGTGCAGGCGGTAGTCGGTGGTCCCGTTCACGAGCATTACGTTTCCGAAGCGACCCATCAAGGCATGGCTTGGAGATTCATAACCCCAAGGGATCAAACCTTGTTCGTCCATGAGGATGTCGTCGAGGATTAGTATTTCTTCGTGATTTACGGACCCGTAGTAGTTCGGGTCAGGCGGTGTGACGAGCATGTTGCCGTATAACCCCAGATCCTGTTGGATGTCCTCACGCATATGGGGGTGATACCAATAGATCCCTGTGTCGCGAAAAAAAAGTTCGTAAGTGAACGACTCGCCCTGTGCCACAGCGGGTTGCGTTACATCGGGTACACCATCGAAGCGGTTGTCTAATCTGAGTCCATGCCAATGCACGGTGGTTGGAAGCTCAATGTTGTTGGTGAAGTTCACTACTATGGTTGATCCGCGCTCGGCTTTAATGAGCGGACCAGGATATTGGCCATTGTACCCATACATGAGCAATGTCTTCTCGTTAATCGTACGACGCACGAGTGATGCGCTTAAGTTGAATATGTCGCCGTGCTTCATCTCGACGATTTGACCAGGTACCGCTTCCGGGAAGTGGCTCGGATCCATATCGTGCATAGCGAGAAACGGTCCAACAATCGGTACAGCAGTCTCTATTCCTGGCAATGGAGGCATTGGAGCATCCATCGGTGGCATGCGCCAGGAAACCTTGCCGTCACCAATTACTTCTAGCGCGCCCATTCGCATTTGTCCTTCCATTTGGGAAGACATTTGATTTGGCATTGGGCGAGAGGACTGTTGCTCACTACTCTGTGTTTGAGCGGATACGAGAGAGACTGTTGTTACACACAGTCCAATTAAGAGAGCGAACGAGACTTGCAGGAAATGGTCGGTGGATCTGGAGCTAGGTTTTTCACTCCACCTTTTGGTAGACACTTTGATCACTTGAAGCCGTATTTTAGGCACGGCTCGTTCTCGTACGGGCCGTGGCCGGCAAGTGTGTGCATCATGCCGCTGCGTGACATTCCACGCATGACCACAGGCCCAGACCAGCGGTTCGTGACCTCGGTGCTTGGTTCGAGTGTGACAAGAACTAGGAATTTGTTCCAATCGACACGACCGGACGTGGTTGTGTCAGCATCCAACACACCAAGTCGAACGATTTCATCAAGATTAGGTGAGGATGCCCAAGCGGTGTAGACACCTGACCGTGGTGGTTTGATTCGGTCGATAGAAAGAGAAAGATCATAGACATAACTACCCCGTGTAGATACGGCAACACCAAACGGAGAGCGGGCGAACCTTACGGAACCTTTACCAGTTGCTAAGCCTGTACCAGGGACGCGCTTGGTAGGAACCATCTCGATCGCGTAATAGTCTGACACTGAAAGGGGTGCCGTGATCACCGCAGAGCATGGGGCCAATACACTTGGTGATGATGGTATGTTGGCAGGGACGCCTGCACTCTTGGTTGGACTAGTGAAGACAACCAGCAACATCAAACCGAATAGCGTGTGACGGACCATGATCATCGTTTACCTATTTTCTCTTTCAGCGATTCAGTTCTGACCAGGCACTGACTCCCAGTTCTGCGCGCTTGAGATATTCGGCATACCCCAATCCTCACCGTTCCAACCAGAAAACCCTTCCATACGGAAAGTCCAAAAACCTGTTGTCATGTCGCTGACGATAATTAATCCGTCAGCGTTACGCACGTCAACCCCGAAGGCGCCGTTGAACTGTGAATATCGAATCTTATTCGGTGGGCCGGTATAGGTGTCGTAGTATCCCACGGTAACCGGGTTCTCTGGATCCATGAGGCTGAAAATTTGCAACCCGTCTAAGTAACCCGAGACGAATACATAGGGCCACCTGACCTCATGATTATGCACAAGGTGACGCCAATCTGCGGTCCAAGCTGAGATTGGTTGTCGGATGTTCGTTGTTTCCCCATTCAGGGCAGGCTGGAGATCGAATATGCGCAGTGGTGCGTACTGGTATTCGGTTTCAGCGACGACATAACGCCCATCTGGTGTGGGCGTAAATGTATGTCCTGATTTCACACCACTGATGCCAGTCAAGGTGATGATTAGTTCAGGCTCTTCAAGTTCGGTGATGTTGTATACATAGTAGCCACCAGTGCCGCCTCCATAGAATCGATCCTCAGCGGTGTCCGGATGATAGCCGGCGTAGAAATCGTGGTACCCACGACGTTGACTGCTGGTATCCGGGACCGGAATCTTGGCGACGAGCACGTCGTCCAGGAATCCTTCGACCGCGTAGCCCATGTCGTACACATGTGCATAAGGACCAGCTACAGTCGTTATCAGTAGAACGCGTCCAGTACTATGTTTGTAAATGAAGATATTGTGAAAGCCGCCTGGATGGTCCGGAGCCCGCAACCGAGCTACTTCCTTGACCGTTGACGGGTCGGGTAATCCAGTCACATCAAGAATAACCGCCCCTAAATCTGGATTAGGCCCACCCTGACGGAACTGCAGTGACTGGACGACGTAATAACGCTCATTCCATTTAAAATGTTTGACGTCCATGCCACCCGTTCCTAAGTGAAGATCTTGATTCTCGATACGCCACTTATAGATTCGCTTTGGTTGGCTCGGATCGTGCAGGTCGATAATGTCAAGCCCCTTGTCTCCCTCAAAGCCGTAGACCATTCGACCGACGTAAGCGTAGGGCCTGTGCATCTCTTGTTCAAGGTCTGTATCCGAAACGTTTAACCGTGGCCCGAGAGGGAGATGAGCAAGCAGAGTTATGTTGTCGCTGCCAGGTTTGTCAGGCGTCCATTGACCGGAAGCAGGCTGGCTCGGCACTAGGATTGCCAAGAGGGTTACAAGTAGAACGGAAACGAAATAAGGGTATTTGCTATCAATAACAGTCATGAGTGTCCTCAAGTTATCGAACAGACTAGCCAAGCTTCTGGGGCTACAATACTACGAATTTCGTACTTTTACTTGACCCAAGTGACCGGTATGGCAGATGCTGGCGAATTATGTTTTCACACCGAAGTTTTTGCGTCACCTGCGCCCTCCTCTTCACACTAGTTGGTACGACTGCAGCACAAACTCCGTCAGTTCCGAAACTTCTCGTGGTTCTCGTTGTTGATCAGATGCGGGCAGATTATGTGGAGCGATTCCAAGGTCAATGGACTAAAGGTTTACGGCGTTTGATTGATGAAGGGGCCTGGTTTCGTCAAGCTGCCTATCCTTATTTTCAGACAAACACGTGCGTCGGACATGCGACGATCTCTACAGGGGCGCTTCCTGAGACACACGGCATCATTGGTAACGCGTGGCACGATCGAGCATCTGCGATGTTGCGTCGATGCGCTGATGATGAGAACTCTCTCATTGTGAGCTATGGTGCTCCAATTGCAGGAGGGCTAGGTCCTGCCAGTCTGCGCGCGCCGACTTTAAGTGATGAACTAAGGATTCAAGGCGAAGGCGCAACACGAGTGGTTAGCCTTTCTATGAAGCCGCGCGCCGCTATCATGCTAGCCGGTCAAAGTGCTGACGTTGTCGTCTGGCGTGATGACACGTCGCTAGTGACTTCCGGTGTGTACTCGAAGCAGCCTGTTTCTCTGGTTAAGCAATTCATTAGCGACAACCCTATCGCTCAAGACTTCGGTACAACCTGGACGCGGACGTTTCCGGTTGATGCGTATTTGTACGACCCAATCACTGAACATAGTCGACCATTTGAAGGGTGGGACACATCATTACCACACGACTTGGTAGGGCGTGGCGAGTCCCCAGACTCCCTCTTTTATACCCAATGGGCTGCAAGCCCACGTTCCGATGATTATCTTGTGCGGATGGCAACTACTTTCATTGATGCGTTGGACTTAGGTCAGCAGTCGGCTATCGACTACCTCGGCATTTCGTTTTCGGCGCTGGACCACGCCGGTCATCGCTTCGGGCCCCGCAGCCACGAAGTGCAAGACGTCTTAATTCGACTCGACGAAACGCTCGGCCATCTTTTTGACCACTTAGACGCCACAATTGGTCAGGGAGGCTATGTTGTGTCCTTGTCGGCTGACCATGGCGCTATTCCGATTCCAGAAGCGTTAGTGAACCAACAAATTGACGCCGGACGAATTCCAGCAGCTGACATCGTGAGTGCCGCTGAACAGACTGCTGCAGAGTTCCTCGGGCCAGGTGAACATGTTGCCCGATTCGAAGAGCAAGACTTTTATTTCTCACCGGGTGTGTACGACCGCCTCGCTGAGAAGCCGGGCGCTCTTGATCAGATCGCCGATGCTATCGAATCGGTTGAAGGAGTTGCGCGGGTATATCGCGCTGATACGATTCGAGATCGACGGGACACAGGCAACTCAGTCGAACGCGCACTTGCCCGTAGCTACTATCCTGGTCGCAGCGGAGACTTGCTCATCGTGGTTCGACCGTACTGGACGACATCAACGAATGCAGCGGGTCATGGCACAAGCTATGGTTATGACTCACGCGTGCCAATTCTGCTCATGGGTTCTGGCATCTTGCCTGGTCGGCACCTCGCACCTGTCACTCCAGCAGACATTGCACCGACGCTAGCCTATTTGAGTCGGATTACACTCGCATATGCTGACGGACGCGTCCTCCACGAAGCGCTCATCAGTCTGCAGTAGTCGTCGTATAGGGGTTAGATTACCTGTCGGGTCTTAAAGTCATCCGAACCCTTTAGTTTGCAAGATCTTCAAACATCGCATGGATCCGTTCAAGACCACCGCGCAGATAGTCAGGTTGTAAGCCGAAACTTATCCGCAAGTGGTGATCGAGATTGAAGTGATCTCCTGGCGCAACAAGTGCGCTCTTTTCCTTAATCAACTGTTCTACAAATGTTGTCGAGTTCACGTCTACGGTGTAGCGTGGGAATGCGATCGCCGACGCGTCAGGCGGAACAATTGAAAACAGGTCGCCATGCGAACGCATCCATTCTTCGAAAATTGGGTAGCCGCGACGTATGTAATCTCGCGTGCGCGTCAATAACTTTTGTTGCATATCGGGTTCCAAGGCGATTGCCGCAAGTTGATTCGAGAGCGTCGCAATGGCGATCGTCGTATATTCATGACGCGCCCACGCGGCGTCGATTACGTCCGGGTGGCCAACAATCCAGCCAACGCGCAAACCCGGCAGTCCATAGGCTTTACTCAGGCTATTATTAGCCAATACCTTGTCATAGCGACTCCAGAATGACGGGGTCTTCTCGTCGGTCAGACGCTCAGTACCACTGTAGACTTCATCGGCCAACAGCCAGGCCCCCACGCGATCAGCTGCCGCAACGACTGCGTCCATCTCACTCGACGACATGATGTGACCAGTTGGATTGTTTGGGTTACAGACAGCAATGACCTTGGTTTGATCCGTGACGGCACGGTTGAGCGAATCAACGTCGAGTGCCCATCCTTGGTCGCTTGACAAGTCGAACGTGCGAACGCTGATCCCCAAGTTCTGCGCTGCGCCCCAGATTTGCAGGTAGTTTGGGGCCATGACTGCAATTTCATCACCTGGCTCAAGCAGGGTTTGTAGTGAGATGAGGTTTGCCTCAATACACCCAACTGTAACAAGAACATGTGCGGACGTCGCATTTGGATAAAGCGCAGCGATTCGCTCACGTAACTCCGGTATGCCATTGGCTTGTGGATAAACAAACTCGGTCGAAAGGAGGCGCTCGATCTGATCCGGGTCAGGAATTAAATCCCGTACAGTTGCCGGATGCACACCGCTTTCCGACAGGTTGTAATCAACAAGATTTTCCCACTTCGACATCAATCGTTCCATGACGAACGGTTGGAAATTTGACATGTAGTAAGCTCCGAATTAAGACTGACTCCAGTTAGTGGTAGTTGTTGCTGTCGCTGCATTTTCCGTGCAGTGAGATCGCGTAACAGTAATTATAGTTCGTGCCGGGTTTTTTGGTGGCTAAGCCGTAGGATTCATGATTCGTCACTCGAAAGCCTTGCCGGACGTTTCACTTCACTGGCACACGATGATAGCGGATTACTCTGCGACGAAGAGCTCGTGCATTACCATGACCAGCGATGCCTAAGAATCAACATGCTACGCCTCTTCGGGTAACGATGGTCACGCCGCATCTACCACCTACGCAGGCGGCGAACGCCTTATTACCGGTTGTGATTGCATCGGCGCTCGATTCGGTTGAAATCCAAGCACGCTTCATTACGCATCCGCCTGCAGAGGTGCACGAGGTGTGTTATGTGTCGCAACGGGGTCGAGGACTCTGGGCGCGTACACCAATGGGTGGCGTGACTGCCGCGATACGGATTGCCCTACCCGCCGTAACTCAAATCGCGGCTAGTGACGTCGTGCATCTTCATGGGAATGGCCTGCTTGTTGAGGTTGCCAACTGGTTAGCTGTGCGGTTCGGTAAACCTCGCGTCGTCACGCTGTACGGAACCGACATCTGGCATCACGATCCAGTGCGTCATCGACAGTTCGGGCAGGTGGTGAGACAAGCCACGACACGGGTTTTTTACAGTCAAGGATTACTCGACTTCGCGCGTGACCAACTCGACTTAGCTGTTGACCCTTCTGAGGTCATTCATGCACCGGTAGCACCGAGTTTTCATGAGCCAAGCGTGGATGAAAGGCGAACACTCCGCGCCGAACTTGGACTGCACGCGTCCCTCGTTTTGTTGACTGTAAAGCGACTACATCCGGTTGCTGGTTACGAGGATCTCCTACGCGCGATGCCTGCTATTTGTGTGCGCTATCCGGACGTTCAACTGTTAATCGTTGGAGAGGGTGAGTCACGGTTCGCACTTGAGACGTTGGTCCGCGAGCTTCAACTTTCAGACCACATTCAATTCTTAGGTAGCATTCCAAACGGAGAGCTGTGGCGCTATTATGCGTCGGCCGATTTGTTTGTACTCCCATCACGTTTGGAATCTTGGGGAACCGTTATGCTTGAGGCACTTGCTTGTGGAACACCTGTGGTGGCGACTGATACGGTTGGTGGGTGTGAGGTGGCGGCAAATTTTCCGGACGACGTGCAGCTGACATTACGTGAACATCCAGAGGTTCTTGCGAGCACGGTGATTGCTGCTGCCGAGAGTCGACGTCAAACTAGCCAGGCAACCCAAAGTCGACTGCTTTCGGAGTTTAGTGTCGAAGCGTGTGCTGCACACTACGCGAGCGTGTACCGCAGTGTTAGCAAGAAGCTCTAGATCCTTATTCTTGGAGGAATAAGGCTCTATCGGACCTCTAACTGGTCAACGCTAGAGGTTTTGCCGACATTTTTCGATAAATTCATCCTGTTCGGGAATGCCTGGATGACCGTCGGCTCCAGCCTGCCAAGCTGCTTTTGCCGCATCGGTCCGGCCAAGTGCGGCTAGGGCTTTCCCTTTCCAATAATGAGCCCGTGCCTCACGAGGCTTCGACCCTCGGCCAACATGAAGGTTATCGGGATAGGTCAACGCAGACTCGAAATCTTGGAGAGCTAGTACCGCGTCTCCATGCTGAAGATTGGATACTCCACGCTCGATGTGAGCACTCACGAAGACTCCCCAATTATTGGTATCACCTTCCCAATTTGAGTAGGTCGAATTATTGAGCACGTCTAATGACTCATCGTAGCGACTCTCATGTAAATAGGTACGTGCAAGCAACGTGTTGACGTCACCTCGCCGTGACGAATTGGGAGAGATTGCTTCAAGACACTGGATGGCCTCGTTGGGACGGTCAAGACTGTTCAACACGTTGGCCAAATCACGACGAGCCACTTGGTCACTCGGCCTTGCGACCACTGCTTGCTCAAACCAGCGTGCCGCGCTTTCTAGGTTTCCTTGCTGTTTCCAAGCGTCCATTCCCAAGTTTCTAAACGCGACACTCAAGGTTGGATCTTGAGAAACTGCCAATTCCCATTGTTTCTTGGCATTATTGCATCGGCTGAGTGATGCCAACAGATTCCCCAAGTACAGATGGGCGCGGCTATCATCCGGAACCTGCTGGGTCGCGTATTCTAAAATTGAAATCGTTTCCACTTGCGACGGAAAAACATAATCACTTTGACAGGCTGCGGCCTGTTGCAAGTACGCCGCCGCTTGTTTTACCTGGCCGTTTTTCTCTGCGAAGTACGCTAGGTAATAAAAAGGTAGTAGGCGTACCTCTTTGGCGAGATGACCGTTGACACAGGAGGCACGTAGCAGGTCGAAGGCTTCACGATATCGTCCAAGATCAGCAAAAAATAGGCTCAATTCGAGAAAAGCGAATTCTGGTTCTCCAATGAATTCTTGAACTTCACGAACAAACTTAGCCCAACTAGACCCATTCACCAGCGATTGGATTGCATATGGCACTAGGCGTGTCGTGCCACGCTCAATCGCATCACTTGCTAGGACGCTTGCGCGTTTGGACTCCCCTGCGCAGTGCGCGGCCATAAGTGTCCAGTCGAACAACCGCACCCGGTCCAACTCGCCAGCGCCACGCACCGTCACGAAAGCTGCCAATGCCTCACCAAATGCTCCCTGCCTCATCTTCGCACGACCAATGATTTCAAGGCCGAGAGTCAAGGTATCCGAATGATCAGCTGCTTCAGTGCCACACATTAAGGCGTCATCGAGTCGATCTTGATGCAGCCGGACGCTGCCTAGCAAATGCCAAGCTCTACCGTTGTCCTTATCTAAACTAAGTGCCCGCATTAATTGATCAGCCGCTGACTCGAACAACCCTGCCTTGGCATCAAGGTTAGCCAGTGCGATAAGAGCTTTGGTATGCAACGGATCCTGATTAATAGAGCGTGATAACCAAAGGCGAGCTTGTACCCGGTCCATTTGACGATCAAAATGTTGTCCACGGTTGTACATGTCATCAGCAGTCACCGGATCCAAGAGCTGACTGTTTAGTTCAGCCGGTACGTCTACTGATGGAATATCTAGGGGAGACGTGTATGCCGCCAGTAATACGTCATCTTGGTCGGTAATCTTCACTTCAATCAGCGTGTCAGTTTTACCATGTACTCTCAAAGAGACTGCGAGTAGCGGCGATAGATCGACAATTTTGGACATTAGTACCTTTTCGGCTGATTTGAGTTCAATGCGAGCCTTTTCTTGTGGCGAGGTTACTATGACCCGAAATTCAACCGTGTCTTGGGCTGCGTGGTCTAAACGTCCAATTACTGCTTCTCGTGTCGCATATTCGAATCCAGCGCCTAGGCCGCGTACCGGATACCACCACTCCTGCCATGCCACCTGTTCGCTGGGAGCGAACGTAGCGTAGTCGGTTTGTGTGCGTAATGGTCCGCTTTGTATTTCAATGTACGGTCCCGCCGTGTCGGTTAGAGCGCGCTGACTTGTACGTCCAGCATCCGTCTGTCCCCATGTCCAAGCCTTCTTGCCAGGCACTTTACGATGATCCGCACACGCTACGAGTCCATAGTCGCGGTCGACATCGTACACCCCAAAAAAATCGAAATTACATGCATAGGCAAACACTGGGGTAGCATCCTCAAAATTTTTTAACCATCTAAGGTCGCGACTTTGATCGATTGGCCAAGAGAAGAAGCGATCATGATCGCTCGCAGCACGCATCGGGTAGCAAAATTTGGTGCTTGGGGTGACTGGGAAGGCCGTATTGTTCCAGAAATAATACGTCTGGCTATGATCAGTTGGATTAAATAGGACGATCTTCTCGTCGAGGAAGGCTTTATCTGGATAGAGTGTTAGCCGGACTTCCCACCCGGTGCGAAAATTCATTTCAGTATAACCAATCACGATCGAAGCCGAGCCGTCTTCATGTTCGGTGCTGACAACATCCACCGGTGAAAAGCTAGTTACGGTATGGCTTTGCGGACCTCGATTCCATTCAACCCCGCCAGAGATCCAAGCGCCACGCAACGCAATTAATCCTGGTTTGATAACAGTATTTCGGTAGAACATTTCTTGACGGTTCTGCTTGTCGTAGACGGAATGTAAGCGCCCACCGAGTTCCGGAAGACACATAATTTTCAAGAACTTGTTCTCAAGAAACACCGCACGGTACGATCGGTCTAGCTTCTTTCGCGACAAATGGTCCTGCATCGTATAGGGATAGATGAGGGTGCCCTCTACCTCAAAAAAGCGAGGATTGATGTCATCTGGATGCAGCGGATAAGTGGGAATGACAACTTGATCTTCCCATGTTCGAACGAAAGACATACGTTTGGCTAAGGGTTCGGCGACATCTGTGATCCTAGCACGCCGTCGCGTTGAAGCTTTGCAATCTGCTTCGCGTTGTAGCCGTGCTCGCGCAGAACCTCGTTAGTGTGTTCTCCAAGGAGGGGCGCTGGACGATTAGGTTGTGTTGGAGTTTCCGAGAATTTTATCGGTGAGCCAAGAGTTTTAATCTTGCCGAATGTGGGATGATCTGTCTCCACAACCATGTCTCGCGATCGAAGATGTGGATCACGTGCCACATCAGCATAATCATTAATTGGTCCACACGGGATTTCGTTCTGCTCGAATAGTTCGAGCCAATAGTGACACGGTCTCTTGGAGGTGATTCCTTCGATAGCGTTGGCCAGCGTCAGCCGGTTCTTTACTCTAGCTGTGTCACTGGCGTAATTCGGCTGCTCGAGCCATTCGGGATGCTCTAGGACATTGCAGAGACGGTTAAAAATCCGGTCATTGGCGGCACCTAGCGTAATAAATCCATCTGCACATCGGATAGCTTGGTACGGCGCACTCATCCGGTGTGCAGAACCCAACGGACTTGGGATTTGCCCGCTTGAAAAGTACTCGGTGGCTTCCCAGACTGACAACGCCACACCGGCATCCACCAACGAGGTGTCGACATGCTGACCACGTCCAGAACTATGCCGATAATGCAAAGCGGCTAGAATTCCCGACACAGCAAACAAAGCCGCTCCAAGATCAGTCAGGGGCACCCCAGCCTTCACAGGGTCAGAACCCGGATTCCCTGTTACAGACATGATGCCAGCGACTCCTTGTGCAATAAGGTCAAATCCACCTCGCCGCGAGTCGGGACCAGTCTGTCCGTAGCCAGAAATCGATGCGTAAATAAGACGTGGTTGTATTGCGGCGAGATTGGCATAATCTAGGCCAAGCGTTGACATGACAGTTGGCCGAAAGTTCTCCACTAGGATGTCGGCTGTTTTAGTGAGATGGCGAAATACTTCTTGTCCAGCTGAAGATTTTAAATTTAGGATGACACCGCGCTTGCCTCGGTTGACGGCATTAAAGCTTGGGCTGTCTGACCCAATCGCGCCGGCCATCCTTCGCGAGGAGTCACCAGCCGGTGGTTCGATTTTAATAACGTCAGCCCCCATGTCGCAAAGTAGCATGGTACAAAAGGGGCCGGCCATGACTTGGGTTACATCAAGAACGCGAAGTCCTTCGAGGGCTTTGGCAGGTGTTGTTATCATTGGTTCGTCCTGAGTTGTCCAGTCCTTTATTTCAGGAGTTGTTGGCTGTGTCTACTACAGATACCCTATTTGAAACCGACGGTCCGCTAGCTGTATTAACTTTCAACCGGCCCCAAGCGCACAATGCTATGACTTGGGCAATGTATCAGGCTTTGGTCGATGCATGCGAGGAGGTCGACGCTAGATCAGAAATCCTAGTGTTTATTCTACGCGGAGCCGGTGGTCAAGCGTTCGTTTCCGGTACTGATATCGAGCAATTTAAGACTTTCGCTTCGCCCGGTGATGGTATTGCGTACGAACGACGTCTCGACGAGGTGTTAGACCGGCTTGAACGGGTAGGTAAACCAACGATCGCACAGATCGAGGGAGTGGCAGCTGGCGGCGGATGCGCGATTGCCATCGCATGCGATCTCCGGTACTGCACACATGGGTCCAAGTTCGGCGTGCCCATTGCTCGCACATTAGGCAACTGTCTTTCTGTGGCGAACCACGCACGGCTACTCGACCTTGTGGGACCAGCACGCCTCAAAGAACTGATGTTCACAGGAGGTTTTCTTGAAGCTCATGAAGCTGCCACACTTGGTGTCGTTAACCGCGTGGTGGCGGTGGACGAAATTGATCAGTTCGTCCGTGATGTAGCTGACGCTATCACCAAGAATGCACCGTTGACGATTAAAGCTACCAAGGAAATTGTTCGGCGGATCCAAGCGAGTCGTCGTCTCGACAGTGATGCTGGGCGTGATTTGATTTCACTTTGCTACACAAGTAGTGACTTCGCTGAAGGTGTAGAAGCCTTCCTTGAAAAGCGATCTCCGAAGTGGCGAGGACGATAAAAACAGTTCCCTTGCAAAGGATGGGATCCGCCACTGTGAAACACCAGCGTTCAATTGTGGTGTTATCCGATGGGGTTTCTTAGCCGATGTTAATTTTTAATACTGTAAAGAAAAGATAGCAAACCCCTGCCCCGACAACCGTCATCGACAGGCCCCATGCCATCAGCTTATTAAACAGCAACCGCGTGTCTTCCCCAGCCGGCGCGGCTGCCATACAGAGCGCGCCAAGTGTCGACAAAGCCGACACATCGACGAGGTGCCCTCCTACATTCATTGCCGATGCGATCGCGAGTGGCGAAACATTACCAAGTTGTTCAACGAGTCCAGGTACGGTTGGTAGCATCGCTGGAAGCACAACGCCTGAGGTGCTGCTGTAGATTGAGATGAAACCAGTCGAAAAGGCTATAACTGCCGTTGCTGATTCCGGTGTGGACATGCCAGCCAGTAGGCGAGTGAACAGATCTAGTCCACCGGTCTTGTCAAGCAGGGAAATTAACACCGTCACGCCGCAGACCATCATAATCACGCGCCAAGGCATGATCGTTACAGCCTTCAGTTCATCTCCAACCCGTAATAGTGAGAGCATGATTGCAGCACTGAATGCTCCTAGACCGATGTGCACACCAAAAAAAACGACTCCAATAATAAGCGCGAAGATGACGCCAATCGTAATGAGATGTGGTTGGGTGAAACTCGATTCGGTAGATGTTGATTCAGAACTGTCTGGCACGGCGATTTTTGCATTGTGATAACGGCCTAATAATTTCCATCCACCGAGTAGAAAGTACGCGACGAAGGCAATCACTGTATGAGCCACCATGTTGTTTAGATAAGTGTGCAACTCGAAGCCTGCGAGTCCGACGTCGGCCATAATCTCATTAACGATGATTCCGGTTGGTGCAATCGGCGATAACGAACCAGCATTTGCACCGTTGCCAACCATGATGGCGACCAAGAAAACTGGAATACCCACTTGGCCGGCCACCGCCATTGCCATTGGCGCAACCAAGGCTGTTGCTGCGATGTTTCCAGGCCCAATCGACGCGAGTACGAAGGCCAGACCAAAGAACATAATCGGGATAATGCCAACATTGCCGCGACAATACTGAACCGCACGGCGTGCGATTCGATCTAACGTCCCATTGGCTTGCGCCTGTGAAAATAACAAGGTTACGCCGGCAAGTGTCAGAAACAGGCGAGTCGGAAATCCACTCATCACCTCATTAGGACTAAGACCAGCGATATACACGCCAACCACCCAGGCGAGACTAATCGCAAGAAAGCCAACGTGGATACGAGAGGTGCAACTGAGGATGATTGTGATGAGTAGTGCACCTAGCGAGATTGTGGCGACATCCATAAAATCGGCTCCTTCAGAGAACTTTCATCACCCGACGCTGAGTATATCTTAGCTAGTTTTGAGGAAGTTGAGTTGGGTCGACCATGTAAACACTGTACAGTAACAACGTGCCACAACCGAAGCCAGATTACAGCACCCATCCCATTGCTAAGCGTCTCAGGCGTGAGCTCGCCGGCGACGTCCGTTTCGATCCAATGACACGCACACTATTTTCAACCGATGCTAGCAACTATCAAATTATGCCGATCGGAGTCGTGTTTCCAAGGCATGCAGAAGATATACGCAAACTTGTGGAAATTACCGCAGATCACTCCTTGGCATTGCTACCGCGCGGCGGCGGGACTAGCTTGGCAGGTCAAACAGTTGGAGAAGCAATCGTAATTGACTTTTCGAAGTACATGCACCAAGTGCTGGAAGTTAATGCTGACGAGAGGTGGGCACGCATCCAGCCAGGAGTTGTGCTTGATAATTTTAATAGCGTCCTTAAACCCGATGGCTTGATGTTTGGTCCTGAAGTGTCTCCATCATCACAGGCCACACTCGGAGGAATGATTGGTAATAATTCGTGTGGCTCGCGGTCGATTGAGTACGGCAAGATGGTCGACCATGTTATTGAGCTCAGCGGCACACTCGCTAACGGCGAAACTTTTAATTTCGGCACATTGTCAAAGTTTGACCTCGCGCAACACCTCGAGAAAGAGGATGCCGTCTCACGAATCGTTCAGGCTGTTAATACGATCGCTCGAGCGCACGAAACTGAGGTCGACCGCCGTTTTCCAAAACTTCTCCGACGTGTTGCAGGGTACAACTTAGATGAGTGTGGGATCCGTGACCAGTTTAATTTGGCGGGTTTACTTGTTGGTTCAGAAGGGACGCTGGCAATTCATACTGAGGCCCGCGTACGGCTCGTACCACGACCTGTACATACAGTACTTGGCATTTGCCATTTCGATACCTTCGCAGCGTCGATGGCTGCTTCTGCGCCCATTGTCGAGTTGAAACCGCAGGCCATCGAACTAAGCGATAAGCTTTTATTGGATCTTGCGTCCGAGTCTCCACTCTACCGGGACAAGTTGCATTTCGTTTCAAAACAACCTCAGGCACTGCTCATGGTTGAATTTGCAGGAGATACCCGTGAGGCTTTACTCAGAAAGCTTGACGAACTGGCAGTATTAATGCGGGATCTCGGTTATGGTGAGAACGTAGTCCGCGTGGTGGAACCGGCGCGCCAGGCCGATGTATGGGCTGTGCGAAAAGCCGGGCTTGGCCTGCTCGGCAGCCTCAAGGGTGATGCGAAGCCACTTGCGTTCGTTGAAGATACTGCAGTAGCCCCCGAAGACTTACCAGCTTTTACGGCAGCGTTTCATGAGATTTTGGATCAGCACGAAGTCCGAGCTGCGTTCTATGGCCACGCCTCGGTCGGATGCCTTCACATTCGACCTATTCTCGATCTGCGAAAAGCGAAAGACATCGACAAGTACAGAGCGATTGCCGAAGAGGTAACCGACCTAGCACTTAAGTTCGGTGGTACGCATTCCGGCGAACACGGTGAAGGACTTGCTCGCTCGGAATTTAACCCAAAGGTGTTTGGGGCAACCCTGTATGCCGCATTTCAAGAAGTCAAAGCAGCATTTGATCCGAATAACCGAATGAATCCAGGCAAGAAAGTTAATGCGCCACCGATGGATCATAACCTGCGATATGGTGCTGACTATCGTGTCACCGTGCCGGTGACCGTCCTCGATCATTCTGACTTCGGCGGACTCGACAAGGCAATCGAGATGTGCAACGGCAATGGTCGTTGTCGCAAGTCTGAGGTAGGTACGATGTGCCCCTCTTACATGGCTACGTTAGACGAGATGCACTCGACACGCGGTCGCGCGAACGCCCTGCACGCCGCAATGTCAGGTCGTTTGCCAGAGGATGCCCTATTCTCGGATGAGATGCACGCGGTCATGGATCTTTGTCTCTCGTGCAAGGCGTGTAAGTTTGAGTGTCCGTCACACGTCGACATGGCCAAGCATAAGTACGAATTCTTGGTCGGCTACTACAAGCGTCACGGAGTACCTTTGCGAAGTCGCCTGCTTGGGCACTTGCATGCACTGTCCGCCGCTGGCTCCTTTTTTGCGCCAGTCTCAAACATACCGGCACGTATTACTCCGTTGCGGCGAACACTAAATTATTTTCTAGGCTTGCACCCAGACCGTTCGCTACCTTTATTTCGACGAGATACGTTTTGGAGGTGGTGGCAGCGTCACGCTTCCCAGCCTCGGCCACAGGATGAGCGCCGGTCGATAGTGTTGTTGGCTGATACTTTTTCCAACTTCTACGAACCCGAAATCGCTATTGCAGCGACGCGCGTGTTGGAAGCCGGTGGTTATCAGGTGATCGTGCCCAAACCAGTCTGCTGCGGACGGCCGTTGTTGTCCGAGGGGTTGCACGAAGAAGCACTTGCACGCACGCGAGACACTGTCGCCCAGCTGATGCCTTATATTGAACTGGGTTATCCAATCGTTGGGCTGGAGCCGTCATGTCTTTTGACAATGCGAGACGACTATCCGCCACTGCTGCAATCTCAAGACGCCAGAACTTTGTCGACTAAAGTGCTGCTGATCGAGGAATTCCTGGCGCAGGAGACCACCGCTGGGCGACTATCCTTACCACTAGCACCACTCGCACAACGTGCGCTTTTGCATGGTCATTGTCATCAGAAGTCCATTGCGACGACGGCAGGTACTCATGCAACACTCAAGCTCATTCCAGGCCTCGAAGTGACTGAAATCGATTCTGGATGCTGTGGTATGGCTGGTTCATTTGGTTACGAGACGGAGCATTATGATCTGTCAATGACCATAGCAGACCGAGTATTACTCCCAGCTGTGCGAGCGGCTTCGGAAGACACACTGCTGGTCGCGAATGGAGCTTCTTGCCGGCACCAGATTATGGACGGTGCTTCCCGGCAGGTTCGCCATACTATTCAGGTGTTGGCCGATGCACTCACAAACACAGACGGTAAATAAGTAGCACACAGCTGTTAATAGCCGCAGCTAGAAAGTTCATGCCATTACGCAAGAAATGGGGTGTCACCAGCATGATATCCTCTAGAAATAACGGGGGTATTAAAACATGGCCGGACTTATTCGCACTGTCGTTGCACCGCACACACCTCGGATGGGGATCGAAGAGCAGGCTCCAGATTTTGTTCGAGCTCTCATTCAGGGTCAACGTGAGATGGGTGAAGAGATTCGGGCTGCAAAACCCGATGTCTTGATCATTAATTCAGCTCATTGGGTCTGTACATTTAACTGGCATGTGACATGTCAGGCCGAGCATAAGGGGTGGTGCGTTGCCGATGAAGCGCCCGAGTTGATTGATGGTATTCCGTACCATTGGAAGGGCGACCCAGAGCTTGCCCAAGCCATATTAACTGAATTTAGTGAAGCGAATATTCCAGGCAATCCGAACGACAGCGCGCATTTTCAGTGGGACTATGGTTCGTGGGTGCCGGCGAAGTATTTGGACCCTCAAGCGGAGGTCCCGATTATTTTAATTGGTGCCGTAGTTAGTGCTGATATTGAGGAATGCCTGAAGGCTGGTGCGGCCATTCGTCGAGCAGCGGAACAAACGGGTCGCCGCGCCGTCTTTGCGGCGAGTTGCTCTTTTACCCATGAACTAGTTCGCGGACCTGCACAGTGGCCAACTGAAGAACGACAGAAACTTGACCATCAGTTCATCGAATTACTTACCTCAGGGCAAATCGCTGATGCTAAAGCTTGGTTTTCTGAATATAACAAGGCAGTTGTTGCCGAAATGGGGGGGCGCACACTTGCGACGTTTCTAGGTTGTCTCGATGAAACAAGTGAGGTGACGTATTCTGGTCGGCAGTATGGTCCCTACACGCAATCTTCCGGAAGTGGTAACGCGAATATTCTGCTCCGCAGTTCCTGACAAATATATCAGGCTGGAATTTGTCTATAAAGTCCTGGAAAAACCATTAATACACGCAGTGTGCGTGCGAAGGGAAAACAATGAGCACTAAAACAGAATATGAAAAACCTTACGAGGATTTGATCGGATTTGTTCCGCCCCGTATCCAGAACCGGATCCGCCTCGGCCTAGAGGTCGACCCAGAATTACTGGCGCAGACTGAGCAAATTCGGAAGACTGCGATGTATCCCAAATGTTTTGATGTCAAAACAGCCCAGCTGATGCTGGTTGGCATTCTCCTTGCGAATGTAGCACCGGGGGCGGAGTTTCATGCTCGTGCGGCTAAGCGTTCGGGCGCGACAAAGGAAGAGTTGCATGCGGTAGCAGGTTTGGCATTCCTCTTTCGTGGTTTACCTGCGTTCAATTTAGCTTCGGAGATCATTAACAAAATCTTTGACGAGGACAACTAACACTTCTCCTGTAGACAGTTACGAATCCTCTCGGAATCTTGAGATGGTTGGATTTAAACATTATGATTAATGTCTAAGTTGAATTATGACGCTACTCAGATTGCACGAGACCTACCAATGTACTTGTCGCATGAGGTGCACCCTCGGTTGGGTGTTACCTCTATCTTGAAAATTGTTTCCCTGTAAATCTTTTTATTTAATAGGCTTGCTGCCTCTACTAGCGCAGCCTTAGGTGTAGTTTCTGAAAAAACATGTCCATGTCGAGCAATACCGCGACCATAGATTTCACGCCTCCCCGCGTGACTCTTGCTCAGCGTCCGACCGGAAACATTAATCAACGTGTGGTGGCTGCCGCGATCGTTTTGTTCGCGGTCGGGGCTGTCTATTTAGCTAACACGGTGCACTGGCGTCAGGCCGTATTATTTCTAGTTGGCGGCGGATTCGGAGTGATTCTCTATCATGCTGCGTTCGGATTCACCTCCTCGTGGCGTGTCCTGATTAGCGATCGGCGAGGTGCAGGAGTTCGTGCGCAGATGATGATGCTGGCTGTCGCCTGCCTTTTATTCTTTCCGGTTTTGGAATCAGGAACTCCGCTGTTCACTGAAACAGTCAGGGGTAATGTCAACCCAATCGGCATTTCAGTCGCAGTTGGTGCATTCTTGTTTGGTCTGGGAATGCAACTGGGCGGAGCTTGCGGTTCAGGCACGCTTTTCCATGTGGGTGGTGGGAACACACGCTTGTTCGTCACCCTGTTTTTCTTTATCGTTGGGTCCGCGATTGGTGCCGCGCATGCGCCGTGGTGGCAAGCGCTTCCGCGGTTTGAACCGATTTCGTTAGTGGAGACTTTCGGGGCTTGGTCTGCGCTTGGGTTTAACTTTGCCGTCTTTGGTGTGATCGCGTTCGGAACAGTCGTTCTTGAACGTCGGCGTCACGGCCAACTCATCACAGAACCCGTCTCGTCGCAGCAGGGATGGTCACGATTCCTGCGTGGACCGTGGCCATACTTAGCGGGCGCCGTCGGGCTCGCGGTTGCCAACTTTTTGACCCTGGCTTTTGCGGGGCGGCCTTGGGGTATCACCTCAGGTTTTGCTCTTTGGGGTTCCAAAACGGCAGCGATGATCGGTTTTGATCCAGCTTCATGGGTTTACTGGTCATCACCATCAAGAGCTGCTTCTCTGACAAGCAGCGTGATGCAGGATACAACTTCAGTTATGGACTTTGGTCTTTTGTTGGGCGCGTTGTTGGCGTCAGGTTTAGCCGGTCGCTTTAAGCCGGTTTGGACGACATCGCGACGATCCTTGATTGCAGCAATTGGCGGAGGCCTCTTACTCGGCTATGGTGCCAGACTCGCCTACGGGTGCAACATTGGTGCGTACTTTAGCGGCGTTGCTTCGGGTAGCGTGCATGGCTGGTTATGGCTGGTCGCCGCGTTCGCTGGCACGATACTTGGTACACGGCTGCGGCCGGTATTCGGCATGCTCGTCGAGCGCACCAAAACCTCGAACCAAACTTAAGCACAAGATTGATCGAGTGAATTGACTGGGTTACCAGGACCCGAGCGCTGTTTTTCAGCTGCGACTCAGTGGTATGTTTTTCCGTTCGTGATTTATTGCTTAGCGGACGAGCGTTTATCTATGACGCGACGTTTCTTGGCACCCGCTTTCGCTTGCGGCAGGGTGCCATAAGGTAATACTTCGAGCGTCGACGCTATCCGGACGGCGGCAGTTAATGATTCCTTGAAGCGCTTCTTGAGATCTACGTGCGCAGCGGCTTCCACGCCTGGCCTTGTTTCGACGCGTACGGTCATTCGTGGTAACGAACCATCTCCTTCAATCACGATTTCATATTCGTCAGCAAGTTCGGTGAAATTACGGACAACCTCTTCGATAGCTGATGGATATAAATTGGCCCCTCGGAACCAGATCATGTCATCGACACGACCTTCAATTGCATTCTTTAACCGTGTTCCGGTAAATCCGCAAGCACACGGCTCGCTGCTGGATAATCTCGCGATGTCTCGCGTTCGGTACCGTAACAATGGTTGCGAGTCACCCACGAGGTTCGTATAGACGATTTCACCAGGCTTGCCCGGAGCGACGGGCGTTCCAGTTTCAGCATCAACTATTTCGGTGATTACCAGATCACTTGCTATATGGAGCGCCCTCGAATGTCGACAACCGCCTCCAAGTGGGAAGAGTTCTGTCATACCGTATCCATCATTGATAAAGGCTCCCCACCCCGCTTGCAGACGCTGGCGGGTCGCTGGGATAGCCGCCCCAGGCTCTCCTACTGACAACACGGTCTTGATTCCAAGTGTTGCGAGATCGACACCCATTTCGCGGGCTACATCTAGCAGGTAGAGCAAGTACGAAGCGGTACCATTTACTGCCGTTGGCTTTAATTCCGTCAGGAGGCGCACCTTTGATTTAGAGTCGTAGAGTCCTGCGAGTACCACCATCGCGCCCGTACGAGATGCACTTTCGACGCCAGCGGTTGGACCCATGAGCCCATCCATCGGTCCGAGCGTCACCATAATGTCACCAGGGCCTGAGCGTGGGTTTCTTTGAAATCGATCGAGCACATAGCTCCAATCACGACCAGAAAAGACGCGACGGAGCGGTTTGCCAGTCGTGCCAGACGTCGTCATGAACTTGGTCAGCTTGGATTGATCGATTCCTAGGTACGAACCGAAGGGCGGGTGTTCTGCTTGGTCAGCTTGGAGTTCTTCCTTCGTGCAGAATGGAATCTTCGACAAATCGGCTAGCCCGCGTATTTGTTCGGGGTGCACCTTGGCTTTATCGAGTTTTCGGCGCCAGAACGGCGTTGCAGCATAGACGTAACGGACCATGTTCCGGAGTCGCTCAGCCTGCAGAGCCTCAAGCTGTGCTGGTGGCAGTCGATCAAGTTTCGGGTCGAGTACTGTGTAATTAGGTAAAGGGTTCGATGTCATAAGCTTTTCAGCAGCACCTTGGAGGCAGCGAATCCTTATCCCCGGGTTGTGGCACGAGCTCGCCTCCAACCGGTCTGAACAGACGTTTATGTGGCAATTTTAGGCCGTAAAGACGAGCAGCATTGCCGCCAAGGATGAGATTTAAATCATCTTGCACAATGTCGAGTCTTAGTAATTGTTTCAAACTCCAGCCCCAGACATCGACTTGATGGCGTACAAGAGGCTTCTTGCGCAATTGCACAGCGTAAGCGGGTGGCTGATTGCCGTACTGAGCATGGAACGGAATACTAGCGCCCCAGTCACAACCCCAGAGCAGTTTTTCTGCACCGATGTTTGGGTCGAGTAGGGCCTTCATATACATGTCCGTCCACCACAATCCGGTTTCGAGGTAGACATTATCGTGCGCTGCAGCAACATTCATTGCTTCCTCAACAAACCGTTGTGACCACCAGCCTTGGAGACCTCCGTGATCGAGCACAATAGGCACTTCCGGATACTCCGAGGCGAGGTCAGTTGTCCAGATTGGATTCAACGACTCTGGCCAGAAATGATGAGTCATCGGGTAACCCATCACCACGCCGGTATGAATGCGCGCCACACTCTTATGTTTTCGTGCGACCTCCATGATTGGACGAATCTGGTCAAGTCGTTCAGTCTGGCCGACCGTTGTCTTGCGCGTATGATCAGCCGGCATGCCTTCTCCGAGTCCTACAAATTTTCCTGTCGACAGCAGTTTGTCGATTTCCGATGCCGCGGCTTCAGGCGACCATTTCATCTCGCCGCGCATGGATTTCCGCTGAGTTTCCATTGCAGTGCAGACTGCGACAAATTTGTCTGGATGTTTATCGACGATCTCCATGTTGAGTTCGTTGGACATTCCGAACGCTGGCAGAAGGACACACATGTCAACGTCGTAACATTCCATGTCGTAGATTAGGCGCGGCGAGTTATCGTACGGTGTGAGAGATCGCATGACACGTGCCAAGTCGCGATAGCCCGCCTTGTTTGGGTCGAGCTTAGCCTTGGCAAATTCTGGCCCTGCGGCGAACCGCTGTGCGTGTACGTGGGTGTCAACGATAAAACGACCAAGCTTCATGCCGAATCTCCTTGCTTCAGGCAGTTATCGTTCTGGTATCCATGAAGAAGCGATTATATCTTCCACTTGGTGAGTGAGCGATATAATCGAGATTTGGGACGCATTTCTCATATGACTGGCAATGATCTGTGCTTTCTAACGGCGACTGAACTCGTTCGACGAATCATTACGAAAGAGCTGTCGGCTTGTGACGTGATGGCGGCACATTTGACACAGATCGATCGGTTCAACCCTCAGCTCAATGCCATTGTCACGTTGCTGCCGGATCGGGCAATGGATCAGGCTGCGCGGGCTGACGAAAAGCTCGCACATGGCGATGTGTTAGGGCCATTACATGGACTACCGATCGCACACAAAGATCTTGTTGAAACAAAGGGAATTCGGACGACGTTTGGGTCGCCCATTTTTCAGGATTTTGTGCCTGATCGCAATGCACTAATCGTCGAGCGTTTGCAAGCAGCTGGGGCCATCACGATTGGAAAGACAAACACGCCGGAGTTCGGCGCGGGTTCACAAACCTTCAATAATGTTTTTGGTCAGACGCCAAACCCTTACAACCTGGCGAAAACCTGCGGTGGAAGTAGTGGGGGTGCGGCGGTCGCGCTAGCCACGGGAATGTTGCCCCTCGCCGACGGTAGTGATTTCGGCGGGTCGCTGCGCAACCCAGCGAGTTTTTGTAATGTTGTGGGTTATCGCCCGACTCCAGGACGGGTGCCGACCTGGCCAACACCAGCAGCATGGTTTCCGTTCATTGTTGAAGGTCCGATGGCACGCACGGTCGAAGATGTGGCGCTAATGTTGAGCGTGATGGCTGGGCCTGATCTACGATCGCCAATTGCAATCCAAGAATCTGGCGATCAGTTTGCGGCGTCACTTCATCACGATTTTGCGGGAGCGCGCGTGGCTTGGAGCCGAACGCTTGGTGGCTTGCCCGTTAAACAAAGTGTGACTGCGGTGGTCGATGGACAGCGTCAGAGTTTTGAATCACTCGGTTGTCTAGTTGAGGAGGCAGAGCCCGATCTCTCGGATGCAGATGAGATCTTCAAAGCATGGCGAGCTTGGTATTACTGGCTGGCCTTTAGCGAGTTGCTCAAGGCTAATCGAGGCAAAATTAAAGACACCATTATTTGGAATATTGAACAAGGACGAACGCTCGACGGCGCTCAACTGGCCATGGTCGAACAAAAGCGGACCGTGTTGTATCACCGTGTCCGGGAATTCATGAACACGTACAAATTTCTAGTGCTGCCTGTGGTTCAAGTGCCACCGTTCGATATTACACAGGAGTACGTGACCGAAATCGACGGCGTCGTTTTAAATAGTTACATTGACTGGATGCGTTCGTGTTACTACATCTCGGTCCTTGGCCTTCCTGCTGTGTCTGTGCCGTGCGGCTTCAATGCGGATGGACTGCCAGTTGGGGTGCAGATCGTTGGACGGTATCAGGATGACCTTGCCGTGCTTCAACTTGCGTATGCTTTCCAGCAGGTAACTGAATTCTGGAAACAGAAACCAAAAATCGCTCAGTAAATACTCCGTGCTGTCTAATTAGTCCAAAAAGTCCAATGAAAGCGACCTTACTTGGCTGGAGGGCGTAGATCAAACACAGAGGCCTGAGTGTTGAAAGCAGCTTGGTGTGTTTCAATTTCAGTCAGAATGTCGGCCACCACTTCTGGGTATTGGTTGGCGACATTGAAGTGCTCGCCAGGATCTTCACCAAGGTGAAACAGTAAGGGTGGATTATGGATTACGCGTTCCCCGCCTTGACCGTACGAACCCTCAGTAATGACATGTAGTTTGAATGGACCTTTCCGGACAGCGTAGAGTTCACCGCTGCGGTAGTGATACAACACCTTGCGGGGGCTATCACCGGTCGCTCTTAAGACTGGCTGTAGATCTAGACCATCAAAAGCTCTGTCAATTGGTAAGGTCCCGCCAGCCAGTGCGAGTGCTGTTGGAAAGACATCGAGCGAAGAGCCGATTGCTTGCACGGTAGCGGGTGTGATGGTACCTGGCCACCAGAAGATGGCTGGAACACGTACTCCACCCTCCCAGGTGGTGCCTTTTCCTTGCCGTAACAATCCCGCTGACCCACCGTGTTGGTCGAGGGCTAGCCACGGACCGTTATCGCTCGTAAAAATTACGAGTGTATTTTCTTCAAGACCGTAATTTCTGAGGGCATCGAGGATTTGGCCGACACTCCAATCGATTTCTTCGATTACGTCACCGTAGAGGCCAGCTCGGCTGACGTTGTTGAATGCTTCCGAAGCGAACAGCGGCACATGGGGCATTGTGTAAGGCAGGTAGAGGAAAAACGATTGCTCACGATTAGTCTCAATGAATGCGACTGCCTCCTCAGTGTAGCGCTTGGTGAGCAATGTCTGATCTACAGGACGTTCGATGATGGCATCGTCACGGAACAATGGCACGTTCCAGTACTCACTTTTCGGGTCGAAAAAGATCGATCCAGGCCAAGGTTCGTCTCGATGCTCGACAAGATCCATATCATTCGAGTACGGCAGCCCGAGCCATTGGTCGAAGCCATGTGCCGTTGGTAACGATTCAGCAAGATGCCCGAGATGCCACTTGCCATAGATTCCTGTAACGTAATCGAGATCTCTAAGGGCTTCGGCCAGTGTGACCTCGTCATCAGGGAACCCCTGTGGCGAGTCTGGAAAAAGCACCCGTGTTCTCCCAGTGGTGCCGTACATACCACTTCGCATTGGCAGTCGTCCGGTTAACAGCGCAGCGCGACTGGGCGAACACACAGCTGAAGCGACATAGAAGTTCGTCCACTTTTGACCTTCAGTAGCCATACGGTCGAGATTAGTAGTCCGGATCGTGGGATGGCCGTAGTTGCCAAGGTCGCCGTACCCTAAGTCGTCGGCAAAAAGTACAACGATGTTAGGGGGTCGATTGTCTACGGTTACGGTTTCTTTCTGGGCTTCGCCGCACCGGACGAACAGCATGCAGCTTACGATTACTAATCCAAGTATTCCGGGACGCTTCATATTTCAGCCTATCTTTATACGCTCTAACCGATGTTAAAGACTGATTATAACGCGGCTCTTAACACGTGCTACTCTCTAGTCCGCAGTTGAGGACTCCAAATGTTCATTGCGCCGTCTTAATCCACCTGAATTGTACTGTTCATGATTCGTTCTCAATCTCAGCCTCAAGATTTCGTCGACGAAGCGTCAGCATCACAGGACGTTGGCTTTAAGCGAGAGCTAACCTTGTACGACGCGTTAATGATTAATGTGGGCACGACTTTAGCCTCAGCCATTTTTATCGTACCGGCGATCGTCTTAGCCACCACTGGAACAGCGTTTATGTCGAGCCTTGTTTGGATCGTGGCAGGCGGGCTTTCGTGGTGTGGCGCCGTTACCTTTTCCGAGTTGGCGGTCATGTACCCACGCGCGGGTGGACAGTACGTCTATCTCAAGCAGGCCTTTTCTCGGTTCTGGGGATTTCTTTACGGCTGGACCCTTTTTAGTGTCATCCAGACGGCCTCAATCGCTGCTGTTGCCGTGGCGCTGATGACGTATTTGGCTTACTTCATACCCATGAGTCCGGTCACGACGAAGGTGGGTTCCATTGTGTTAATCATGGGATTGACGATTTGGAACTGCATCGCCGTTCGCACGAGCGCAAACATACAGAATCGTACAACGGTCATTAAGCTGCTGACGATTGTTGCTATCGCACTGATTTGCTTTCTGTTTGGGGGGGACGGTCTAGCGGCGTTTCAGGAGATGGTTCCGAAGGGCCCAGCCACACGGACAGTTGCCGGTTTCGGTGCAGCGATGGTGGCAGCGCTTTGGGCATTTGATGGCTGGGCCATGGTGACCTTTGTCAGCGGTGAAGTGCGGAACCCCGATCGTGTGTTACCACGCGCCTTAACCTTTTCTGTAATTGGTCTGATTATCATTTACCTACTTGTCACCAACGCGTTCATCTATGCGCTTCCTGCAGCAGATATGATGGTGTCCAATCGCATTGCAGCCGACGCGGTTGAGCACGTAATGGGTCGTATCGGTGGTGGCCTTGTTGCCTTCGCAGTGATTGTGTCCTGCTTTGCTGCCGTGAACGGTTTGATCTTCACCGCTGCGCGCGTCTATTTTGCGATGGCTCGTGATGGCGTCTTTTTTTCTTGGGCTGCCAAATTAAGCGATCGAAAGGTTCCAGTTAATGCCATTCTGGCTCAAGGCGTCTGGGCAAGCGCACTAACGTTGACCGGCCGGTACGATCAGCTGTTTACCTATGTGGTCTTTACCTCTTGGGTAGCCTATTTACTTGGTGCGGTGGCAGTAATGGTGCTTCGACAAAAAGATCCAGGCCGCTTAAGACCGTATCGAGCGTTCGGCTACCCGTATATCACAGCACTCTTCGGAGTGGCGGCTTGGGCTCTTCTCCTTGAAGTCTTATGGCACAATCCGCGGGATTCGGTAATCGGTCTTAGTATTGTGCTGCTGGGTGTCCCGCTCTATTACTACTGGAAGCGTCGCTCGAAGAATATTGAAACAGCCGACTCATCTTTCGGCTGACAGTTTTCAATTACGCTCGCGACGCTGGTCGCGTCAAAAAGGTGGGCGTTCAACGGATTAAAATCTTAATAGCCGAGTGAATTTAATGACGAATGAGCGGTTTTGTAACTTGGTCTTCCAACGCGAATAGCCCTCAAGACCGGTGTCTCGACCGTCGCTGTATACGATGAAGAGATCGCTTCCGGGTTGGTACTCCCATCGAAAGCGAATGTTCGTATCAAGCGACTCACTCTTCGAATTAAATTGCAAGAGCGCTGCAAGGAACATGCGTGGGGAGACTGTAAAGCTGGTACGCGCACCAACTAAAGTTGTAACGAAGGAACCTTGGGTCACGTCGACGTCGCTGATCGAGATGCGGGGCTCGATGGCAAATTGCGGTGTGATGACGGCACGACCTTGGTAGCCCACGTCGTTTCGCGTGCCGTTATAAAAAGTGCCACGTGATAAGAAGAGCCTGCCTGAAACACGTCGCTGTGAACCAAAGTCATACTCGGTTCGGATGTGACCAAAGTTGTAACCGCCGACAGGAAGGATGACGTCGGAGGTAAGTTTAAACTCTTTTGGCAACCCTTCGAATGAATCTGTGTACTCGACGAACCATTTGTCGCTATTTTCAAGTTCCATCTCTAACCGCAGCTTGCTCTCGCGGGTTTCAAGGACCCCCGCCATGTTAGTGATGTAATCGAAGCTGCCTTGATAAATCATTCGCCGCAGCCAGGGAATTGAGCGGGGGCGAGGACTAAAACGGAACTGGGCGAAGTTTCGACGGAAGTTGTCACGACGCACGAATCCAATCTCAGGGTTAAAATTCTTGCCCACCGTAAGATGCTCGGCTTGGACTCCGTAACGGTCACCGGTGTAATCGAACTTGCTCTGGTAGCTCGCATTAGACCCCTCAAGGTTTGGCGTGTGGGTCTGAGCGTAATAGTTTGTGAAGTTGATGTTTTCGTAGAAGCGGAACGTTAAATCAGCACCATACACCTGATTGATGCCCACACCTTTGGTTAGCCGGTTTCGCCGCGTGTAGATCACGCCAAAATTACTGCGGCGCAGCATGTCACGCTTCACGCGAACCACGGAAAAATTCGTCGTGAGCGTGTCGGCACCAGCAGAGTCGCCAGTCTGAATGTTGAGGAGCCCAATTGAATATGGACCAGCTCGGCCAGTCACGCGTCCACCGGCGCGAATCGGAACTTCGTTTCCACCTTCTAGGCCAATACGCCGACTAAAAAACAGCACTGGAGTATCACTTGGAGGTCCGCTCCAATTGAGCACACCCGTGTCAGCAAACGCAAAAATTCCCTGACCTTCGAGGAAAAATTCCCGTTTTTCAGGAAAGAAAAGGCTGAAGCGAGTTAGATTTACCTGTTGTTCATCAGCTTCGACCTGTGCGAAATCGGTATTCGCCGTAAAGTCAGCGATGAGACTACGGGTAAGCCCGTACTTAAGATCAATCCCGACTTCACCTGTAAGGTCATTCGACCTGATTGGTGTCACTTTGTTGTTGGTGAAAGCTCCGGAAATTGCGTACGGCTTTATCTCAAGATTCCTGATGGTCGTGGGAGGTTCAATGCCAACCAGTGTTGCGGCGGCCGACAATTGCATCATGCCACGATAACCGAGGGACGCTGGAACGGGGCTCAGGAATGAAGATTCGTTCTTCCATTGGACGCGGCGAGAGACGTTTATGCCCCAGGTTTGTTCACCGCCGCCAGCCTTGAAACGCAGCGACTTGAATGGAAACATCATTTCAACCATCCATCCCTGTTCAAAAAGGCTGGTCTGGACATCCCACACAGTGTTCCAGTCAAGGTTCACGGCACTTTCATCAGTGATGAGGTTATCCATCAAGCCGCCGAGTGGATTCGTGGAAAAGCTCATGCCGTTCCGCCCATCATGGAAGGTGTCGAAGACAACCGACAATAACTCGTTACGCCAAATCGCCCGTGCGTCCCGTGTCATTTCGTTGGCTATCATGCGGTCAGGCTGACTGTCCCAGCAGCGTGCTGACAGGTAAATATTGTCATCATCAAAAAAAATCCAGATTTCTGTCTGTTCAGTGGGGGCTGCCCCCTCATCTGGCAATTGCTGGATGAACTTGTCGATCGCTGGCACAGTCTGGTAGATCGGATCATCGAGTCGACCGTCCACAACGACCGGGGTTGAGATCCGTAATGCGCGGACTGTCACGTGACCGTCGGCATCTTGCTCATATACTGTGACTCCGGGTGTTAGAGGCAAGGCGCGCGCTTGGTTGCTTTCCACCTGTTCAACTTGTGCCGCGGCCGGCGCGCTAACCGTGAAGAGTAGTGCCACGACGACCAGCGCCTGAAGTGCTGTTATGAAGTGCGGTTGCTTCATTCCGAACCCGTCCACCCTGGACCGCGCACGACTCGACCCGGCATAGCGCCAGTGTGGTCACCGTCCGCTAGGACGCGCGTGCCATTCACCCAGACATGGTGCATGCCTGTCGCGTACTGGTGTGGTTCTTCGTAGGTCGCATGATCCTGAATCGCAGTGGGGTCGAAGACTACGATGTCCGCGAAGTACCCTGGCGACAACTGCCCGCGTCCTTGAATTCGAAGGTTACTTGCGGGAAGTGACGTCAATTTTCGGATTGCTTCTTCCAAGGAGATAACCTTTTCATCGCGTACATACTTGCCAAGTAAACGTGCGAAATTCCCATACGCGCGAGGATGGGTGCTGTTGTTGAGGAAGACCCCCTCCGGTGCCATAGACCCTGCATCCGAAGAAAAACTTACCCACGGCAGTTTGAGTTGCTGCTTAATGTTTTCTTCTGACATCAGAAAGTACACCACTTGGACGCGACTCCCGTCTTCAATAACGAGATCCATAATGGTGTCCGGTATCGACGTCCCGCGTTGTTCAGCGACGTCTGCGAGAGTCTGACCCGTGTACTCCCGCAACGCTGGATTCTTGAATTCCACCAGGAGGGTTCCCTCACTGCCTGCAGCCAACATGAGGTTTTCCCATTCGTTAGTCGTCGTCGTGATCTCGTGACGCATCCGTTCGCGGATTGCTGGGTCTTGCAGCCGTTCAGCCCATGCGTCGTAACCACCTTCCTGCACCCAGGGTGGCATCGCAGCATCGAGGCCAGTCGAACCAGCCGTGTAGTTATACATGTCGGCCGTAATCTCTAATCCTTGCGTTCGAGCAGCTTCAATTTTTGAGATGGCTGTGTCGAGCTTGTCCCAATTCGCTTCCCCAGCGGCTTTCAAGTGATAGATTTCAGATCGAATACCAGCTTCTCTGGCAATCGTTAGTAATTCGTCGATGGATTCCAATAGTGCGTTTCCCTCACTACGCATATGGGAAATGTACATTCCGTCATACTCGGCAGCGACTTTCGATAATTCGATTAACTCGTCAGTTTGTGCGTAGAAGGCCGGAGCATAGATAAGCGAGGACCCGATACCGAGGGCACCTTCTTCCATGGCTTCCACCACCAGGGCACGCATGCGATCGAGTTCCTCGTCTGTGGGTGGTCGGTCGTCGTACCCGACCTCATGGATTCGGAGAGTCGTGGCTCCGACAAACGACGCCACGTTTGTTGAGATACCCTTCTTGACTAAGTATTGTAAGTACTCACCGAGCGTCGTCCATTCAATGTCGAAGGTGATATCACCCTGACTTGCGACTTCGCCGCGCTTCATTTGGTCGTTGAGTGGTCCACCAGAGCTGCCCTCACCGAACACTTCAAGTGTCACGCCCTGTCGAATGTCGCTTTGCGATCGTCCATCCTCAATAAGTCGATCGCCTGCCCAACTAAGCATATTAATGAAACCAGGTGCGACAATTAGATTTGTCGCGTCAACTTCAAGCGCACCGCGTGCTTCACCAAGGTCCCCCACGGCAGTAATTTGATCAGCGTCGACAGCAAGATCACCAACATATGCCTGCAAGCCAGTGCCATCTACGATAGTACCGTTGCGAATGATGAGGTCGTGCTCGGGCGCGGAGGTGCACGCACCAATGATGACAAACGGCAAGAGAGCTACAAAGCGATACAACAGGATTCCTTGTGATTAATCTTCAGATAGTTTCAGCAACTCGACGGCATTGGCGCGGTAAATCTTGTCGCGATCCACTTCGCTTATGTCGAGCTCGTCTATAATCTTGATTGTTTCCCGGATGTACATTGGACCTTTCTCGGGGTCGAATGGCGCATCTGATGCAAAGAGCACTTTGTCCACACCGAAAAAATCGAGTCCGCATATTGTGGCCGCGCGGGAACCGAAGACGGCTGTATCGGCATTAAACATATGAAAGTAGTCGATTGGCCGTTTCTTCAACCGTTGGAGTACTTTGCCTAGGTCCTCGTCCGAAGTGCGACTGCCAAGTTGATCCCAGCCAGGTCCAACCCGACCTTCAAAATATGGCACCATGCCGCCCATATGATGCGTCACGATTTTCAGTGCTGGATACTCATCGAACAGTCCCGCGAAGACCAACCGTGCCATCATGGCACTTGTTTCATACGGCCAACCAAACGTCCACCAAATTTCGTACTCTGACTTTGTTTCACTTAAATAATCTGGAAATTGTGCTCCTCGTGCTGGATGCACCCAGATGGGAAGGTCGTACTCAGCCATAGCCCCAAACAGTGGCCTAAACTCCTGAGAACTCAATGGTTTACCCAAGACGTTCGTGAACATCTGGATGCCGCAGGCGCCGAGTTCAGTGATAGCCCGCTGCGTTTCGTTTAGAGCTGCCTCGGGAGCGTTCATGGGCAATGAGGCTACAAAACTTGGAAAACGATCTGGGTGCTTCTGCACGAGTTCAGCCATACCGTCATTTGCTGCTTTAGCTAACTCGATTGCAACGTTCGGTCCGCCGAGCACTTCGAGTGCTGGCGATGCTAATGACAACACTTGCCGGTAGTCCTCCCCAAACTGATCCATGACACGAAAACGCTCGTCTAAATCCGCGAGCATCGGCACGCCACGCACACGTTTGCCAATATCCTTGTGGTCGCCAGCTACCTTCATCATCAACTTATGAAAAGATTCTGGAAAAATATGGTTAAAAATATCGATTTTCTGCATAGATCTTTCGCTTCCGTTATTTCCAGCCGTAGACGTCAAGTGTTGTTCGGCCGGATTGCAATTCTTGCACGATTAACTTTTCTTTAGTTTCCCGTTGCTCGGCTGCTGCAATAACATCAGCCATCTTCTTGGCAGCGATGACGACCACACCATCAGCATCGCCCACCACAAGATCGCCTGGTTCAATCGATACTCCACCGATTGTTAGCCGTTCGTTGATGGCCCCAGGAGCCTCGGCCTGCTTTTTCGTGCCTTGAATACACAAGCCCCGTGCCCACACCGAGAAACCAGAGGCCTCTAGGTCTAGTCTGTCACGCACGCAGCCATCGATGACGAGGCCACCTAATTGTTGCGCCACGGCGGCGGCGGTCATGACACCACCCCAATACCCGAATTCATATGCGCCGCAAACGTCGACCACCAGGACATCACCCTTTGCCGCAGCTGCAAGGCCCCTGTGTAACCATAGGTTATCACCCGGAGCTGCCTGGATTGTTACAGCTGGCCCACACAGCCGAGCTTCTTTCACGATTGGTGCGATCGCAGAAGGTAGCGCCCCGCTTTGACCGGCTGCTTCGTGCAACGTCGCTGTTCCAAGACTGGCGGCAATCGTAATGAGTGATTGATTTTCCATTATGATTTCGTTTGGTGGCGTTGTAAGTCGAAGTATTTGAACTGCTGACGAGCTTGATCGAGGCGCATACCGTCCTCGACCGCCTTTCGGATCCGATTCTCAGCTGTTTCAATATCCTGCGCCAGCGCTATCACCTCAGCCGCCCGTTCTTCAGGCAATGCAACGACACCGTCAGCATCGCCCAGCAACAGGTCGCCAGGTTTCACGGTAGCGCTACCGATCGACACTGACACCTGAAGCGCTTCGAGTTGGACTCGATCTTTCCCGGTACGCATTGACCAACCGCGACTAAAGATTGGGTACTTGAGTTGCAAGCTCAGCGCTATGTCTCGACAGTGGCCGTCAATCACAGTCCCGCCGACGCCGCGGCGGTTTGAGACGAACGTTAGAATGTCTCCCCACACTGTTGCGTCCGGTCGGCCAGCATTGTCAATTACCACCACATGACCTTCGGGGACATCGTCGATGTAATCACCTACTGTGCCTGGGTCGGCTGTCACTGGAATTGTCCGCATGGTAAAGGCTCGGCCGCATAGCCGAAAGCTTGGGTCGAGTGGTTTAATGCCTAGACATTGTCCGGCAATACCAAGTCGATCCAGTGCATCACTCACCGTTGTCGTTGATAATTGTTGAAGTTGCTCTACATGCTCATCTTGCACGGGACTTACTCCTTTGAAGACTTGTCGCGCTCCAACATCGCTTCATAGTTGGCGCCCATTACCTCGCTTACGGATGTTCCTGAGCGAACTGCATCGGTTAACCTCGCTTCACGCGCAGCAATCTCCTCGGCGGTTTCTAGGACCAGTTCGATCCGATCGCTGGAAATAAACACTACCCCGCTCCCATCAGCAATCACTAGATCGCCAGGCTCTACCTGAATGTTGTCGATGGTGATCGGTTCATTCCAGGCGTGTTCGGCCACACGCCCACGAGCTGTAAACGGGACGACCGATCGGGCGAACACTGGGTAGTCAAGGTCGCGACTGTCGTCGACGTCGCGCACGGGACCGTCCACGATGGTACCAGCTATCTTCCGTACAGACGCTGCAGTTGAGAGCAAACCACCCCAGCCAGCGGCATCTGGACGCACACGGTTTTCGACGACGATCACATTATCAGCACCCGCTGCATCGATAGCTGCCGTGCACAGATGGCGCGTTGGCAAGTCTGCTTGGGCTGGCCCGAGCCGCACCGTAACTATTTGGCCGGCGATTCGACGTGTCGTGGACACTGGCCGTAAGGCAATCACCGTTCCGGAAAGCTGGAGACGGTCAAGAGCGTCCGATACCGCACAAGTATCGAGAGTTCTAAGGCGAGCGATGAGAGTCTTGCTTGTATCGGTCATGAGCGTAATCAACGTGGCTCTTGACTCGTAGCCCCGCACACGGTGGCGGCGAGATTTCACATCCAGAGCCCAATGATCATATCATTCTGTTTCGCACAATGGACCGAGGTGGCTCAGTGACTCCGTTTTGTGAGAGTCACACTCAGGAAAAGGATTAGAGGAAACTCATGAAAGTCATTGATTCCCATGCCCATGTCACGGCTCCGCAGGAGCTTTATGCTTATAAGGCCAGCCTGTTATCTCATCGCGGAGCACACGGTCCTGGTCGGCTAAAAATCTCGGACGAAATGATCATTGCAGCGCTTAATACGCCGACGTTCAATACGGTGTCGCATCTCGAACAGCTGAAGGAGGTCGGGACAGACATGCAGCTCGTTTCGCCGCGGCCGTACACGATGATGCACAGCGAGAAGCCAGAAAAATTAGTGCGTTGGTATATTAAGGAAGTTAATAACGTTATCCATCGACAGTGTAAACTTTTTCCGGAAATGTTCCGAGGCATTGCGGGACTTCCGCAGAATATGGGTGTGAGTCCCGAGAATTCCATTCCTGAACTGGAACGTTGTGTGAAGGAACTGGGCTTTATCGGATGCTTACTCAATCCAGACCCAAACGAAGGGTTAGGGCCGGCTCCACCAGGATTGGGCGACGAATATTGGTATCCAATCTACGAGAAGCTTGTTGAACTGGATGTGCCGGCGCTTGTTCATTCCGCGAGTTGCCGGTCGCCTCGGGAGCCGTACTCCCTGCATTTTATTAATGAAGAAAGCATTGCCATCGTTTCTCTCATAAGTTCGACTGTTTTTAAGGATTTTCCTGGGCTGAAAATCATCATCTCGCATGGTGGAGGAGCCATCCCCTATCAAATCGGTCGATATCGAGCGATGTGGTCACGTCGACATGATGAGGCATTCGAGGATACTCTGCGAAAGCATTTCTATTTTGATACCTGCCTTTACACTCAGGAATCGCTCGACCTGCTATTCCGCTGGGTCGGTCCTGACCGCTGCATGTTCGGCACTGAGAAACCCGGTATCGGAACTGCAAAGGACCCGAAAACTGGTGAATGGATCGATGACGTAAAGAAAAAGATTGACGCAATCGAATGGCTAACCGATGCCGATCGTCAGCAGATCTACGAAGGTACGGCGACGAAGGTGTACAAGTTGAAGTAATCAAGCCCGACCATCTCCGCCTGGATAAAAGGTGACATGACGACCGGAACACTTTCTTCTGCTGCCAATCGGAAGACACAATGGGGGATTGGTCTTGCCATCGCGGCAGTTGTCGTGGTGCTCAACCTGCCAACGCCCGATGCGTTACCGGCAGAAGGGCAGCGACTCGCGGCGATTTTCCTTGCCGCTATTATTCTTTGGGCTACGGAAGCCATTCCCATTGCAGTAACGGCGCTACTCGTTATTACGCTCCAGCCCATCTTCGGAGTTACTGACCTTCACGGCGCATTCGCTAGTTTCGTGAGCCCAGTGTTTTTCTTTGTGTTGGCAATGTTCTGTATTGCGGCAGCGGTCACGAACGCGGGCGTGGACCGACGGTTTGCCTTCTGGCTCCTTGGTCACGCCGGTGCTGACAGTCGTCGTGTCGTGGTTGCTCTCATGATTGGTACTGCTGCTACCTCAGGGTTTATCTCAGATGTGCCAGCGTGCGCAATTTTCATGAGTATTGGCTTAGGCGTGCTGAACCGACTTAACCTTGAACCAGGATCATCATCACTTGGCAAAGCAATCATGATAGGTATTCCAATTGCGTCACTGATTGGAGGTGTGGCAACCCCTGCAGGTAGTTCGGTCAATATTTTGGGTATTCACTTGATTGAAGAAACGGTCAATGTGCACGTTTCGTTCGTTGAGTGGATGGCGATTGGTATACCGATGGTGCTAGTACTCGTGCCAGTGGCCTGCTGTGCAATTTTGTGGAGCTTCCCTCCAGAAGTGAAAACAGTCGGTGACGTTGCCGAACTGTCGCAGGAACGTCTGGCGCTTGGCCCGATTACGCTAGCCGAGAAAAAAACGATCACATTGCTAGGAACGATGATGGTGTTATGGATTGCTGGTAGTTGGATTGAATTTTTTGACGTGCTGATCGTTGCCCTCTGCGGTGCAATCGTAATGTTTCTGCCAGGCGTACAGTTGCTGACTTGGAAGCAGGCAGATCGCTCCATCGGTTGGGACACACTGTTAATGATTGGTGGGGTAACTTCACTTGGCAGTGCGTCGCTTCAGGCAGGACTCGCTAATTGGTTGGTTGATGTAACCCTTCGGGGTGTTGCGGACTGGTCTGTTGTCTTAGCCCTTCTTGCTATCAGTGCGTTTACCGTTGTGGTGCACCTGGCGCTTCCCATCGGCCCAGTGGTAAATGCCGTGGTCATTCCGCCAATCGCCTTGCTAGCTGTCTCGGCGGGTGTAAACCCGGCGCTATATGCTCTACCAGTCGCGTTTACCGCTTCTTGCGCGATGTTGTTACCGTTGGATGCCGTATGCCTAATAACCTATTCCAAGGGTTACTACCGGATGCTCGACATGCTTACGCCAGGCGTCCTAATCGGTTCCGCTTGGGTTGTTTGGATGACGATTTTGATGCTAACCATCGGTGGACTGCTGGGTTTCGTTTAATACAGTCAGAGAGGGTGTTCCCTACCATTCTTCAGCGATTAGTTGGATAAGGTCACTTAGTACGACTAGGTCGCGGAGATCAATCAGTTCTATCGGTGAATGGGAGTATCGCAGCGGCCAACCGATGGGCATATGAGGTATGCCCCAGTCGCGAAAGCCGGTGCCGTCGGTCCCCCCATTCGTCGCACCCAGTTGGAGTGGAAGGTTGTGCCCATCGGCGAGCTCGAGTAATCCATCGATGATCGCTCGGGGAGTGACTGAACTGCTATCCAGGCCACGTGCGACGGGTCCTTGACCCAATGGCGTGAACGCAAAATTCTGACGATCAACCGGAGCAGCCGACGACACAAACGTATCAACTGCATGCACACGAGCCGGTGTGAACCCCAGTTCGTCTGCAACTGCAGTGGCTCCTACCAGTCCGACTTCCTCTTCCGTCGACCAAATGAAGATGACCTCGTGATCCAGTGCGTTAAGATCCAGCGACTGGAGCGCTACTAATTGGGCTGTCGAACCCGCGCGGTCGTCGAAGGAACGTGCAGTAGCCCGTGTGCCCGCTAGGCGAACAAATTCCTTAGGATTGGTAACTGTGTTACCGATACGAACTCCCAATGCTTCGGTAGCCGCCCGGGATGACATTCCCACGCTGACACGGAAACCGGTCGGCGGTCGACGCGTCGGCGTCACCTGATGTTCATCGCGTGGCATAAAGATTCCAGGCACCCGAGTTTCAGCCGTATGCACAAATGCTGGTGTGGCCTCCCAGAGATGTGGATAAAAACCACCTCGCTGCCTGATTTGCAACGACCCATCGTCGAGAAGCTCGGTCACTTGAAACCCGACTTCATCCATGTGCGCAATAAAGACGACCACCGGATCACCCTGCCCAGCTCTTACCCACAGATTCCCGGATTCGTCGACTCGCGGCTTTGCCCAAGCGGGTAGGTGTCGCTCTACGACAGCACGCACACGCTGCTCATCTCCCGACACACCATAAGTTTCAATCAATTCCTCAAGGAGTCCTGCGACTGCCTCAACTCGACTCGAATCAACTTGCGCAGAGGCAGGCAATGTTGTCGTAAATAGGACGACCATGCTCACTAGGCTACGAATGACTGCGCCACATTTAAGAGTCATGGGTGTTTCTTGATTCCTGTACTGATCTGAGTAGTGAGTGTTTCCACTTCTTCCAGATTGATGGTCTCAACAGCGGTCTCACTAAATTGAACAGGTACATCCGAGTGCTTGATGGCACCGAATCCCTCATCAATAATTCGCTCGGGTGGGTCATAGTTGATAAACCAGGTCGAGGCGAAGGGACCCAGTTGGCGGGACACGACCCGCAATCCCGCATGACGAAGTTGGCTTTCAACCACGAACGCGATCACAACGGTACCGTCGACGTCCGGTTGATCAAGATAGGTTCGTGCCAAAGCTGCGCACCCAGCGCGACGACCAGCTTCTGGACCCGCCAGTAAATTTTTACCATACCGATGGGGACGTTTAGCCAGGGCTACCGCATCCAGAAGTCGAATGCCAAGCTGTTGCACCTCCTTTGCGGAGTCCACACCGATGTCGACATAAGCGTCGTCCACATCAAAGGGTCTGTCTGGAATCGAGGAGCGGCCACGTCCTAGATGGGTGGACGGAATCGAAACGACACCCGGTGTTGGTTTAGCGGCACCCCAAACAGTCACTCGATGTCCTTCCAAGCCTTGGTCGAATAGATTCGGTTTGCCTACTCCAACGCGTCGTAGGCGAAGATAACCGTCGTCCGTGATACGTCCTACGACATAACCGACTTCATCGAGTGGACAAACTAGCAATCTAACGGGTGTGCCGGTACCGAGCACCCCAACGACATTACCTGCTCGATCTAATGTCGTGCCCGGGAGCATTGCCAGAAGTTGTTCGGCTGCCGTTTGCTCGTACCCGGTCACAGCAGTCATCTCGATGAATTGTTCAGACAAAGTTACCGCCGTTTGGGCGGCCAGCGGATACGGCGCCGAAAGTAATGTCGCAATGAGCGCGGAGCGCAATAACTGATAGCTCATGTCCAGCAGAGGATATCAGGGTCTCTGGCGGTTGGCGATGAGGCCCGACGCACGGCAGGTTATCCTTCAGTCGCCTGCTTGATGGATGCACGCTACATCAGTGCCCGCCGGACCAATATCTGTGCCTGATGTCGTCTATGTGCCAAGTGTTGATACTTTGTCACCTCGGGAGGGTGTGTGTCTCCAGAGTGCCTGCTCAGGGCATCAGTCGGTCTTTGTAACATCGCAAGTGCCCGACGTTGCTTAATCATTCTTTTGCGTTCCATTTGATGGTGATAACAGGGGAAGCACAGCAGGTGAAACAACGAAGACCTGTTTCGTGATACCCGGTCGACCATCACCTGTCGGTCTTGGCAAATACAGCACATGGTTCCATGCTGAAGATTGACCGGAGTCGACGGTAAACGGTCTGACGGACCGACACCACGGTAAGCGAACTCAAGTTGTTTGCCTACCGAAGTGGATTCGTGACTCATCTTCAACTTTGGAGTGCAGATTCGTGAACTATTTACCTGACGAGCCTCTACTAATCTGACGGCTGCCTTTGATACACCATGCGGTGTCACGACTTGTTGTTCAGAATTTTGAATCATTCGACATACTCCTTCCTTGTTGGACACAACTGTACTGATGAGGCGTGACAGGGGAGGTCACGCACGGCACAAAATCAAAAAGTTTCTTGATATTTTTATATGCGGCGTCAGATGCTCCGATCGCTTGGAGTCCGGACACGCTACAATTAAAGGCTTGTGTCTCGACAAGAGGCAGTTAGGAGTGAGAGATGAACGCGGAAGTGGAAACACATCAATTTCAAGCCGAAACGAAGCAGTTGCTCGACATAGTGATCAACTCGCTGTACTCCCACAAGGAGATCTTTTTACGGGAACTTATCTCGAATGCTTCAGATGCTCTTGACCGCGTTCGGTTCGAATCACTTACCGATCCAAAGATTTTGGATCCAGCTGAAACTCTTGAAATTCGACTAGAGACTGACGTTAATGCCCGCACCCTGACTGTGTTGGACAATGGCATCGGCATGAGCCGGGATGAGGTGGTGTCTCATATTGGCACTATTGCCAAGTCGGGGACCCGGGAACTTATGGACACCCTCAAGGATCGTAAATCGGGCGAGGCGGTTGCTGACCTCATTGGCCAGTTCGGTGTCGGTTTCTACTCTGTGTTTATGGTGGCTGACAAAGTAACGCTCGTGACACGTCGTGCAGGAGCTTCGATTGCTACCCGCTGGACTTCCACGGGCGACGGTGCGTACGAACTCGCAGAGGACACTCGTTTCACTCGTGGCACGACGATTACGCTTCATCTTAAGGGCGTTGACGTCGAGAACGGCTTGGATGACTTTACGGAGTTCGGTGTGCTGCGTTCATTAGTAAAGCGGTATTCAGACTTTGTCGGCTATCCCATCAAAGCAGAAGAAACTCGTCAGGAACCTGCTGATGAATCGACGAAAGAAACGACGCACGAGGTTACGGAAGAGAAGATTCTCAACTCGATGAAGCCGATTTGGATTCGTCCATCCACCGAAGTTTCAACTGAGGAATATGCCGAGTTCTATCGTCATATTGCCCACGATTGGCAGGAGCCACTGGACCGACTTTTGCTCAAGGCGGAGGGTCGGATTGAGTATCAAGCGCTGCTGTACCTGCCGGCACAAGCGCCTTTGGATTTGTACTATCGCGATCAGCAGTTTGGTCTACAGCTCTATGTGCGACGTGTGCTCATCATGGAGCAATGTCAGCACTTGTTACCGTCATACCTGCGCTTTCTCAAGGGGGTAGTTGATTCAGCAGACCTGCCGCTAAATGTTTCGCGGGAAATGATTCAGCAAGACCGTCACATCAAGCAAATGCAGAATTGGCTGAGTCGTAAGGTGTTGGATTACCTTGGTCAGGTACAGAAGGAAGATGACGAAAAATATCTAAAATTTTGGAACGAGTTCGGACAAGTGCTTAAGGAAGGGGTGGCCGCAGAAACGGATGTCAAAGACCGTGTTGTACCGTTGTTGCGTTTTCAATCGTCACACGACCCGAGTGCACTTACCAGTCTCGCTGACTATGTTGCGCGGATGAAGACTAGCCAGAACGACATTTATTTTCTCACAGGCGAATCGCGCGCGGTCATTGAGAACTCCCCACACCTTGAGGCGTTCCAGGCCAAGGGATATGAAGTGCTGTACCTGGTAGACCCGATTGACGAAATGGTTACTGGATCGGTTCACGAAGTTGAGGGCAAAACGCTAAAGTCCGTTGGACAAGGGACAGTTGAACTTGGCAGTGACGAAGAGCGTAAACAGGCTGAGGAGGACCTTGCCGATCGCAAGAAGACCTTCGAGAACTTACTGGAATTTCTTCAGAAGAATTTGGGTGACTGGATCAAAGAAGCGCGGTTGTCAACGCGCCTCACGACTTCACCGGCTTGTTTGGTCGGTGGTGAAGGAGACATGAGTCCACAATTGGAACGGTTACTTCGCCGTGCAAAGGGCGTTGATGGTCAGGCTAAGAATAAAAGGATTCTTGAATTAAATCCCGACCATGAGATCACGACCAAGTTGCAGGCGCGTTTTGCTGGGAACCAGGAAGACCCGGCGCTTGTCGATTATGCCTATCTGCTTCTCGGCTACGCTTTACTGGCCGAGGGTTCCGAACTTCCCGATCCAGCAAGGTTCAACCGAGCGATTGCCGATCTGATGTCCAAAGGGCTTTAGCGAACTGCCATAACGAAACCTTGTCAATACCCGTTGGGCTTGCTATACCTTCGCCAGTCGATGCCCCGCAATGCTGAGGTAATTCGTCAGTGGAATATCCTGCGTGAGATAGAAGCGTCTCATTGGACGACGATCAATGAGTTAGCGCGCAAGATGGAGGTGACGACACGTACCATCCGAAGAGACCTGGAAGCGCTTCAGGTAGCAGGGTTTCCTTTATTTGATGAACTCATTGAAGGGAAGCGGCACTGGAAGCTTGATGCTCGTCCATTAAAGCTCCTTGGCAATGTAGGCTTTACGCTGTCTGAACTGTGTGCGCTTTACTTCAGCCGAACAGTCCTTGAAGCTTTGTCCGGCACACCGTTTTCACAGGACCTTCATAATGCTTTTCTGAAGCTTGAAACTGTTTTGACTCCCCGCATGCGACAGTTCCTCGATCGGTTGCCGACCGTGTTGCAAGCAAAGTCAGAACCAATAAAGAAGAAAATTATTGACAGCGGCAAACTCGAGGAAACGGTAGCTAAACTTTTGGATGCTACGTTGAGACGACGACAGACCACCATTTCCTACCACTCCTTTTCAAGTAACCGCACAAAGGAATATCTTGTCGAACCGTATCGCCTCGTCTATGCGGAGGGTGGCCTCTATCTCGTTGCCTACGTGCCCGAGTATGCTGAGATGCGGACATTTGCTACTGAGCGCGTCAAGCACTTGTCGCTTTTAGACACGACATTCAAACAGATGCAAGGCTTGTCACAGGAATTATTCAGTCACTCCCTGGGTATTAACCAAGGTAAGCCCGAATCTGTGAAGATTGAATTTACTGACCGGGTCGCACCGTATGTGCGCGAGCGAGAATGGCATCCTTCTCAACGTATCTCCGAACATCCAGACGGGTCAGTCAGTTTATCGTTGCAAGTCTGTCTCGACCGGGCGCTAACTCGTTGGATTCTTGGATTTGGTCCACTAGCACGTGTCGTGTCACCGTCTCATCTTGCCGAACGGATTGTGGATGAGCTTGAAGGCGCTCGCGAACAGTATGCACTTCAAGCCGAACTGGATATAAAAAACAGCACAAAAAAACAGGACAGTGCCGAACGCAGTGTTTCGTCGACACCTAACGGACCTGACACTTCGAAAGAGGAAGGTCCATGACCGTCAATTTTGGCATTTGTCACCGCCGGCATAATCCGCGACACTAGTAACACTATTTATTAGGGGGCATTCATGAAACGGTCGATTCACGCATTCATCATTGCAGTACTGGTTGCTGCCAGCGCTTCTGTTCTAACCACGCAATCCGGCGTACCGACACCCGAGAGCATCATTGGTTGGGCACCGTGTGCCGATTACAAGTTGGCGACCTATGAACAGATTGATACCTATTTTCGTGCACTTGCGGACTCAAGTGATCGGATGCAACTAATCGAAATTGGTAAAACGGCAGAAGGCCGTACGCAGACGATGGCCATAATCTCGTCGGAAGCCAATATGCGGAATTTGGACCGTTACAAAGAGATTGCGCGAACGCTGGCACAAGGTCAGGTGAGTGAGACAACAGCTCGGGCACTTGCAAATGAAGGAAAAGCCGTGGTCTGGATTGATTTTGGCTTGCATTCCACCGAGGTCGCGCATGGCCAGACAGCACCGTGGATGGCACATAACGCGGTTTCGGATGAGTCGGAAGAGATGCGGAATATTCGAGACAATGTGATTTTTTTGCTAGTGCCAAATATGAATCCTGATGGGACGACATTGGTCGCCAATTGGTACATGCAGCACGTTGGCACCGAGTTCGAGCATGCGCCACTTCCGGAGCTTTATCAGAAGTATGTCGGGCACGACAACAATCGCGACTGGTATATGTTCAATCAACCTGAATCGCGAAATGTGGGTCGGCAACTGTATGAGGAATGGTTTCCGCAGATTATCTACAATCAACACCAGACAGGTCCGTTTCCATCGCGAATTTTTATTCCTCCATTCGCCGAACCTGTAAACCCCAATATTCCAGCGCTTGTTATGCGTGGCATCAATGCCGTCGGGTCAGCAATGGGTCGTCGCTATGATCAAGAGGGCAAGACCGGCGTGATTTCACAGATTGGATTCGATACTTGGTGGAACGGTGGCATGCGCACAGCTCCCTATTACCACAATATGGTGGGGATTCTGACTGAGGCGTCTCACGCGTCAGCGACACCGGCAACCTACGACCGCCAGCGATTTCCTCCACGGTTCTCTAATGGCGAGTCAACGACCGAACCTTCGACTTTTTACCCCAACCCGTATCTTGGCGGAGAGTGGCACATTCGAGATACATGCGAGTACATGCTAACTGGCTCGATGGCCGTGCTTGATATCGGCGCCAAGCGCCGGGCGGAATGGCTGTATAACATCTATCAAATGGGTCGAGACGCGATTGCCGCTGGTGAGGATGAGACCTACGTTATTTCCCTCAACCAGTGGGACCCGGGCACGGCGATTAAGTTAGTGAACGTGCTCCGCCGCGGAGGTATCGAAGTTGATCGTGCGACAACTGACTTCATGTTGGATGGGATTGAATATCCTTCAGGCAGCTTTGTGGTGGCAGGAGCGCAAGCATTCCGCCCTCACCTGACGGATTTACTCAATCCGCAGGTCTATCCCGACCGGCGCCTCTATCCGGGTGGTCCTCCAGACCGTCCATATGACGTTACTGGGTGGACGTTACCGTTCCAAATGGATGTGAACGTTGCGAAACATTCCGGTCTTGGTAATCAACGGGCCGAAGTAGCACTTGAACCGGTGGTGGGATTAGTCCAGCTGCCAAGTCACTCAATGCCTGATCAAGCGGCAGGAGCCTATGTCATTGACACTCGTGCGAACGATGCGTTTATTGCGGTGAATCGATTACTTGCCGCGGGCGAGACAATTTATCGCACCACTACAGTCGTTGATGAAGGGGTGGCATATGACCAATGGGGAAATCCGGTAGACACTGGAGTCTGGCCTGCTGGAACGTTCTTGGTCGCAGTTGGCCTAAACACGCACGCTCGCGTGGCCGACGCTGCATCATCGCTTGGTCTCACGATTGGCACACTGGACGCCCTACCCTCGACTGACACCGTCCAACTTACGACGCCGCGGATTGGTCTCTATCACGCTTGGGGCGGCAATATGGACGAAGGGTGGACCCGTTGGCTTCTAGAACAGTTCGAATTTCCTTACACGAGTCTGCACGATGCCGAGGTGCGCACAGGTAATCTCCGCGATCGGTATGACGTAATCGTCTTACCGGATGCGACCTACCAGAGTATGCTGCACGGTTTGAGTGCTGAGCGAATGCCTGTCGAGTATACCGGCGGTATGACGATTGCTGGCTTGGCTAACTTGCACGAATTCGTGACAGCGGGCGGTACATTGGTTGCGATGGATACGGCGACCGAATTGCCATTGGAGATTTTTGATCTGCCAATTAGTGATGTGACTGTGAGCCAAAGCGATTCCGACTATTACATCCCTGGAACGCTGCTGCGCATGGCTGTTGATAACAAGCATCCACTTGCGTTCGGGATGCCAGAAGAGTCGACCGCATTTTTTTCGCGCAGTCCGGCGTTTACGATCGGTCGCGCCCCTAGCCGGAGCGAGCGCTGGACGGGAACGAGGTCCCCGTCCCCTGAAGCGATCCGCACGGTCGCGTCTTACCCATCGTCCCCAGACGAACTGCTGAAGAGTGGTTGGTTATTGGGTGGGAACGTGATTGCTGGCCGCGCTGCAGTCGTTGAGGTTGCAATTGAAGAGGGACGCATCGTGTTGCTCGGGTTCCGTGTGCAGCATCGGGCACAATCACACGGCACTTTCAAACTATTGTTCAACTCGTTACTGATTGGCGCTATCGAAGCGAGTTAGGGCACCTCAAATAGCCGACATCGTGGTCGCGCCCTGCGCATTGACTGGTCCGACATGTGCGTCCGAGTCGAGGTGGGCAGCGTCTCGGAAGGCCTCTTGCATGGCCTTGGCAATCTCTCGGGCGGTTGTTTCGCTTCCTGCAAAGGCGAACAATGAGGGACCAGCGCCAGATATCGAACACCCGAGTGCTCCGCAATCGCGGGCGGCTTCCTTTACTTCAGCTAGGCCAGGGATCAGTTCTGCCCGCACGGGTTCTACTAGGCGGTCGACAATACTGCGACCGAATTGCTCAAGGTCATCTCGATGCAGTGCGTCAACGAGTGCGCCAAGGTTTCCGAGATTTCCTACGGCGTCGGCCAGCATATAAGTGCGCTCACTTACGAGGCGGCGTGCCGCCGCAGTCGAGACTTCACAGTGCGGATGCACAACGACGACTTGTAGCGAGGTGGGAATCGGTAAATTGATAAGTTCCAATGGCTCGTAACTTCGAATAAGGACGATACCGCCCAACATACTGGGAGCGACGTTGTCAGCGTGCGCTGTTCCCGCAGCGACTTGCTCGCCTGCCAATGCACTCGCGACCAGCGCTGTTCGTGTGAGCGGACGGCCAAGTAGTTCGTTGGTCGCAAAGGCTCCGGCTACAGCACTCGCACCGGAACTGCCCAACCCGCTGGCAAGCGGCGTCTGCTTGTGTAGTCGAAGACAGATACCACGATGGTCTGTCGGAGCTTGGTTATCTGCTTGAACACGTCGGAGCACATCGTTAGCGGCAACGGCGGCCACATTGCGTGCTCCGTCGTACGGTAATGCTCCACCGTCCCCAGTAATTTCAAGAATGGTAACGCCTGGTGTGTCGCACCACTCGGCTTCCACCAAGTCGCCAGGTTGCGGCAACGCGAGACCAATGACATCAAACCCCGGTCCAAGATTTGAAGCACTTGCTGGAGCAAACACGCGGACTTTGTTCTTCATCTCTCTCAGAGTAACAGAATGAAGTAGAGAGCGACACGCCCAGTCGCCACAGTTTCTGACCAATGACATTGGTTCGACTTGGAATCTTCCGTGACGGTTAATCTTCTGGGATAGTTGTCAAAACTGATGCACCGAGTCTGTAGAGATCGGGCACAGGCTTATTTGTGCACCAGAAAAATTTGTCCACACTTACCAAGATTTATTCGATGGAGAACCTTATATATTTCAGTAACTTATGAGGAAATTGCTTGCTCAAAAAGTCGACCCCATGTTTTAAAATCAGTTTCTCGGTGCGTTGTTAAGTAGCATTCCATTGCGAGGTCAGTTTAGAATGCAGGACTCTGGCTTTGGTACGTAAATGATTTGGTGCTGAAGCGGAACTTTTGATTCGGTTTGAAGTGAAGATGTTTTTGAGGAGGAAGTTATGTCGCTCTCGCGTCGCGCATTTGTTCGCAGATTAGGAATCAACCGAGCCAGTTCGTTTAACGGTGGATATATCACCGCCCGAGGACGTGAGGCCATGGTTGCAGAAATGGCGCCAGGTGCGTTTAACGAAAGTCTCCTGCTGCCGCCTGAAGGCGACGAAATTCGCATTAGCAGTAATGAGAACCCGGTGGGTCCCGGCCCAGCAGCGTTTGAGGCGTTAGTTGAGGCTTTAGACGAAGGTGCCGGTCGTTATCCGACCAACGCACGTCCGGGAATCGGAGATTTAGTGTCGACTCTCGCCAGCAAGTGGGGCGCAGAAAGACAGCACATCACGATCGGGACAGGCTCAGGTGAAATCCTCGAAAATGCTACCAAGGCGTTCACTGGACCGACCCGAGCACTGGTCACGGCTGACCCTTCGTACTTGCAGACGGTAGGAGTTGCTCGGCAGTGGGGTTATCCGATCAAGACCGTACCGCTCGATGCCAATCTTCGGCTGGACTTGACGGCGCTGGCTAGCGCAGCCAAGGGCGCTGGGATGGTCTTTATGTGCAACCCGAACAATCCAAGTTCCACGGTGGTGGGAGCATCGGATGTTGAGGCATTTGTCGCAGAAGTCAGGCGCGTCTCGCCTGAAACCTACATCCTGATCGACGAGGCATATGGCGATTACGTCACCGACCCGAATTTCCAGACGTCCATTCCCCTCGCATTGCGAACGCCGAATGTCTTCGTCGCACGGACGTTCTCGAAAGCCTACGGGATGGCTGCATTACGACTGGGTTACGCGGTTGGCCACGCCGATACCATCGGAATTTTGTCTCGCTGGACGCATGTGTTTAATACGAACAACTTTTCCAATGCAGCGGCTGTGGCATCGTTGAACGATCCTGATAATCTCGCCCAAGAAGTTGCGCGCAATACGGAAGCGCGTGACTACACGCGGAAGTTTTTCGCTGATGCCGGTTATGAATCTGCTGACTCGCAGACGAACTTTCTCTTTGTCAATCTTAGGAGACCGGCGAGTGAATTTCGCGCTGCGTGTGCTGAGCACAACGTGCTCGTTGGTCGCGATTTTCCACCAATGGAAAAAACACACTGTCGGATCTCGATTGGCACAATGGACGAGATGCGCAGGGCTACGGAAGTTTTCAAGCAGGTGCTGGCGTAGACGCACAGGCGTCTACGTGGAGTGAGTTGGGTTAAGTAGAAGTGAACAAACGTTCTGTCTGGGCAGATACGCTGGCCCAGAAAGTTTTTCGAGGAGGATGACATGTCGTTTTCACGACGCGCGTTTGTAAAGACTGTTGGGCTTGGGAGTGTAGCAGCATTTTCGGGTAGCTATATCCCGCGGACTTACGAGTTACCAGAGTTTTGGACAGCAGAACTGCTGGCCCAGGAACGTCCACTTTTACTGCACAACAACGAGAACCCGGCGGGTCCTGGCGAGCGCGCGCTCGCCGCGGCACGTAGCACTCTCGGCGAGGGTGGCGTAGGGGTCGGTCGCTATCCCATGTCCGCACCAGAAACAAATGAAGCCGGACTGGCACGGGCCATTGCTGATCGTTTTGGTGTTGCACCGGGCAATGTGATTCTTGGCTTGGGGTCGACGCAGGTCCTCCGCACGGCCGTGCAGGCGTATACGTCGTCCACGAAACCGCTTGTGACCGCAACGCCGACCTACGAAGAATGCACTCAGTATGCGGAACTGATCGGGTCAGCTTTCACCGAGATTGGTTTGAACGACAAGATGCAGTTGGATCTCGACGAAATGGCAGCAGCGGCACGGGAAGGTGCGGGACTCGTGTTCTTGAATAATCCGAATAATCCGACGGCCACCATTCATGGCGAAGACGCCGTGATGGGGTTCATCGATGACGTGCTGACTGCATCACCAGACACGACGATTCTGGTTGATGAGGCATATCACGACTATGCCACCGACCCGAATCACCGGAGTCAAATCCCAACGGCGGTCAAGAATCCGAGAGTGCTGGCGGCGCGGACATTCTCGAAGGCGCATGGGATGGCTGGATTCCGCGTTGGGTACGGCATTGCGCATGAGGATATGGTGCAAGAACTCAGGCCATGGCACAGTCGAATGACCTTGAATTCTCTTGGCATTGCTGCAGCAAAGGTGTCGATTCTGGACACTGGGCGACTTGAAGCTGAATCCGTGCGGAACACCGAAGCGCGTCAGTTTACGATTGACTGGTTTAAGAACGCCGGTTTTGATGCGACTGATTCGCAGACGAATTTCATTTTCGTCAATACGGGTATGGCAGCGCAGGAATTCCGCGATGGTGCTCGGGAAAATGGCGTGGCGGTTGGCCGGAACTTCCCACCTTATGAAAAGGATTGGGCACGCATTTCAATCGGGACCATGGACGAGATGCGTCAAGCGGTCGAAGTTTTTGCGAAGGTTCTACGGATCAACGCGACGGCGGCGGCTTAAGAGTCTCTCTGTTTGTTGGTCCGGCGCACCGCTCAACCAGATCCGTGTATCGGTTCTGGATGAGCGCTCCTTACTGCGCGTCCCCTCAACTGCAAGTGGTTCGTACTAGGTAACAGAGCAGCCCGAGGGCTGATCAATAATCTCCCATGAGCCAATCAACGCCAGGACAGCTGTCACGGTTAATCAATCTTACGCAGACGACGGCCATGGTGGTTGGGACCATTATTGGCGGGGCAATTTTTGTACAACCTACCGAAATTACCAAACTCGTTCCGTCATTAGGCGGGGTGGCCTTGATTTGGTTGCTCGCGGGAACATTAACTTTTTTTGGCGCGTTAGTATGCGCAGAACTCGCCTCCGCCTTTCCTCGCACTGGTGGCGTGTATGTGTTTCTGAATGAAACGTATTCGCCAGTCTTCGGATTTTTGTGGGGATGGGCGATGTTCTGGATTATCCATTCTGGCATCATTGCCATCGTGGCCGTGATATTTGCACGGTATCTGGATCATTTCATTCCGCTTGGCGACGCGGGCATTCAGTTTGCGGCCGCTGGGGCCATTTTTGCTCTTTCGGCTGTGAATTATCGGGGCGTTGCCCACGGCAGTCGCGTGCAAACTTTGTTCACGATCATTAAAGTGCTGGCTATTTTTCTGATGATCGTAGTGGGCGTGACGGTGGTTTCCGGTGGCGGGGTTGCGGTTGGGAACAGCAGCCTCGACGTGACCAGCAGCTCTCCTGTCGACATTGTGCAGGCTCTCATTGCTGGATTGTTTGCGTTTGGTGGATGGCACATGGTGACCTACGCCGCCGGTGAAACAATCGATCCAACGCGAAACATCCCTCGTGCACTAATGTATGGATCGATTATCGTAACCGTCTGCTACATCGCCCTTAATGCGGTCTACATGTATATCTTGCCCCTCGATGTTGTTGTTACTTCAACGCGCGTTGCGGCTGACGCCGCAGATGTTGTCGTCGACGGCGGCGCCACGTTTATATCCGGCCTCGTCCTTCTCTCAACTTTTGGGGCCGTGAGTGGGATTATCTTGGCTGGACCTCGGGTTTACTTTGCGATGGCACGGGATGGCGTGTTGTTCCCTTGGGCCGGAAAGGTGCACCCGGTCTACCGCACACCGCATTTGGCTATCGTGTTGCAAGGGGTCTGGGCGGCTGTGTTGGTTTTTACTGGGTCGTATGAACAACTGTTTTCTCGCGTCATTTACGTGGAGTGGATTTTCTTTGGCATGATGGCTTGGGGTTTATTCTTGCTTCGTCGTCGTCCAAGTTACGCGCCGACTTATCGGATCAAGGGGTACCAGATGATTGCGGGACTTTTCGCGTTGTCTGCTGCCGTCATTGTCGTTCAGCGTTTTATGGTTAAACCCTTCGAGGCGATTATCGGACTTGGGATCGTCCTCTTGGGTGTGCCTGTGTACTACTTGTGGGCGGCTCGTCGAAAAGGAGAAGCGACTCTTCGTGGCGATCGTTGATTTTCATAACCACTATTACCCACCCACGTACATTGATGCCGTTCGAAGTGGTGTCAGTTCCCTGAAGCATACGACAGACGATGAAGGCAATCCGGTGTTGTATTACCCGGGCGACTATAACGTCGTGGTGCCAGGGCATCGCGATATCGAATTTCGCGAGGCTGTTCTGATCGAGCAGGGTATCGATAAGCAGGTGCTCACCTTTACATCGCCTGGCACCCATGTCGAAACGCCGAAGGTTGCTGCAAATTTCGCCAGTCTTGTGAATGATGCGCTGGCTGAAATTAAAGCCACGCGGTCTCGGTTTACCGCACTTGCGACCCTCCCCCTGAATGACCCGGATGCTTCCGTCAAAGAATTAGAGCGGGCGATGACCAGCCTCGGGTTTAAGGGAGTGATGTTGTTCAGTAATGTGAATGGCGTCGCACTCGCCGACGAACGCTATTGGCCGCTCTACGAGAAAGCGAACGAATTGGGTGCCGTCTGCTACATTCATCCCATTCATCCAGTCGGCGTGGAGTCCATGACCGAGTACTGGCTGATGCCGCTTGTCGGGTTTGTTCACGACACCACTCTAGCCGCCGCCAAGTTGGTGTTTACCGGAGTTGCAGAACGCTTTCCTCGTATCCGTTGGGTTCTGGCACATTTGGGCGGCACGATTCCCTATCTCGCCGAACGTCTCGACCGTGGATTTCGGGCCTTCAAGGATTGCCGGCAGCACATCAGTGAGCCACCGAGCACTTATCTGAAGCGATTTTATTACGACACCGTGAATTTCGATCAGCGAGCTTTAGAATTGGCTATCGAGTTTGCCGGTGTCGACCAGATCCTGGCGGGTAGTGACTATCCTCACATGATCGGAAGCCTTGACCAGATGCAGGACAGCATTGCCGCGCTGACTATTTCTGAGAAGGACAAGGCGGCCATTCGGTGGGACAACACCGCCAAGCTACTCGGGTTTTAACGCCACCGTCGCAGTCAGCGTCTACTCGATGACTGCGACATGCTGACGACAAACTCGTAGATCAGTGCTATTTGTTCATCCGCGACATTTTCTTCAGCCTGGCCAGGCATTTCTCCGATCCCTTCGCGGACGATCCTCGTGAAGGCTGCGAAGTCGAACTCCACCGGAATAAGTGAAGGCCCTTTCGCTCCTCGACCGCTGGGCCCGTGGCACATCACGCAACCAGCTTCGGATAATGCCTTCTTCCCTGGAGGGGTTTCGGCTTGTGCCCAGAGAACTCCAGCGCCGATCACCAAGAGCACTATCAAGGTGAAGAGGCCGCAGCTCACCACAGTGCGCGTACATTGCATCAGTACGTTTCAGCTTTCAGTTTGAATGTCGCGTCCAATTCCGGATCGGTTGCTTGGCCCGTGACGCGCTGTGCCACGTAATCACCGAGCATGATGCCGTGCTTGTATCCGTGACCTGATCCTCCACCGACAATCCATACGTTCTCCATGTCGGGATGGCGGTCGACGATGAAATGATCGTCGACGCTCGTTTCGTACTGACACACGCGAGATTCAAGCAGTGGCTGACCGCGCAGAGCGGGGAACCACTTGTCCAGAAATTCGCGGGCACGCTCGACTTCATTCTCGGTCACCAGTCGTTCATCCGTGTCCGGGTCGAACGGAACGCTGTCGTAAACCGTCGCAAATTTCAGGCCGCGTCCCTCGATACTGGGAAACCCGTACACACCAGCCATTTGAAAATTCGGACAGTTTGGGTGGCTAAAGCTATTGTCATCGGCCGGCACGCCATACCAAAATGTCACCCGTCGGGGTGTCACGAGGCGATCTTTCATGGGATTTGGGAGCACTTTCGGCAACCAGGGTCCACATGCGAAAACGAAGTTTTCGGCGGCAATTGTTTGTCCCGTTGACAACGTTATCTCCTGCAACTGTCTGCCCGCTTGCCGTCCCGGCTTCGCTCTTGCGAGGATGAACTCGCCACCTTTGCGTTGGAAGTCCTCGGCTACGGCGAAACAGCCTCGCCTTGCCATGAGTACGCCGGTACTGGGCAAATAGTACCCAAAATCAATACCGTCGAGATTGAACTGGGGATACTGCCGGGCAACCTCATCGTATTCGATGACTTCGTTTTTGACTCCGAGCTTAGTGAGCACGGTCTGCGTGGCCCGGAAGGACCGAGACCCTCCTTCTCGGTACAGCGTGAGTTGACCAGTCCGGTAGAACAATGGGAGCCCGCCCCACTCCTCCTGCCGTGCTTCCCAGCGCTTAAAGGCTTCAAGCACCCAACGCGTATAAATTTCTCGTTCACCATACCCGGCACGAATCTGCCTAGTTTCACCACCAGAGGCCGCACGGGCGTTTCCTGGCCCGTAAGCATCGATCAACGCGACCGACAAGCCCATCTCACGCAAGTAGAGAGCCGCCCATCCACCGAAGGCCCCAGCGCCGATAACGGCGACGTCAAAGGTCGACGCGTTGGCGGCTTGACGATGGTTTATTGACTTTAGAGGTTCGCTTGCGTCTAGGCGCTTTTTAGCCAAGGCCAATAAGCCAATGTTTCCACCGCTAAATTTCAGAAACCTGCGCCGATTCAATTTGTCCATGGATTGCTCTCCATCAGTTAATACTGCCCACACGTTTCGAAAGTTCAAAACGATTCATAGGGTATCATCAGATCAGTAGAATAAAGTCGTCCACGTGACTTTTATTGACTTGTCCGTGTCCACACTGACCTCACAATTAATGGAGCATGCACCATGTTGATGAAACCGTTTTATTTGTTTGCCGTGCTGGTTGTTGTTCCCGCCGTTCTGCTCGTCGGTCAAGAATCGCAGACCCGTCGGGTTCCGCAATTCGAGAATGAACACGTGACGGTTTGGAAAAGCATTATTCTTCCAGACCAGCCACTTCGGATGCATCGACACGAGCATGCCCGTGCGCTTATTGCCCTGACCGACGCCACCCTCGACATCGTGCAGGATTCAGGGAAGACGGAAACTGTCCATTGGGAAGCCGGCAAGGCTTACTGGTTGACTCACGACGAACCTGACACCATGCACGCCGATGTGAATAACACCGATCAGCCCATTGAAGTGATCGTTGTGGAACTCAAGAACGATCGGTAGGCATCAACCTCTCGCGCCAGCAATCTGCTCAACCGTTGTTGTTGGCAGTCACTGCGGCGGTGTCCGCGATGGTGCTGGTACTGGGGGCTCGTTTTTTACGAGGTTTAATTCCTTGATATCCGGATCCCAATGCAGGTCGCCGAGTAGATGTTCGACGAAGTACTCTGCCCGCAACCAGAACCAGTAATCTGCCATTTCTCGATAACTATGGCGCTGACCTGGGAACATAAAGAAATCAAAACGTTTGTTCGCCTTAATCAGGGCTTCCGCCATTCTCAAGGTACCCGCTGGGTGCACGTTGTTATCGATGTCACCCGTTGTCAGCAGTAAATGCCCCTGTAGGTTCGCTGCAAGATCCGAATTCTTATCGATGTCATACTCGAAACTTACTTCGCCGTCTTCGTTTATCACTTCCTTGATTCCGTGATGTTTCTCGGACCAAAAGCTGTTGTACACGTCGTTGTTGTGATTACCAGACGACGACACGGCTACCTTGAATAAATCGGGATAGACGAGCATCGCTGCCGTCGACATAAATCCACCGCCCGAATGACCATAAATGCCGACACGGTCACTGTCGATAAAGTCGTGGCGGTCGGCGAGTTGCTCGATGGCAACCTTCTTGTCATCAAGGCCATAGTCACGGAGGTTGCCATACCCATAGTTGTGATACCACTTGGACCGCGCAGGATGGCCACCGCGGTTCCCGACGGTTATTACCACGAAGCCGAATTGAGCCAGCGCTGTTTCGTAGCGATTCGTCGAAAAGGATTTCGAAACTGATTCTGTCTGAGGTCCCGGGTAGACGAATTCGATAATGGGATACTGTTTCGTCGGATCGAAGTCGAATGGCTTATACATGACTCCGTACAGGTCCGTGATGCGATCCGCAGCCTTCACGCTGTAAGGCTCCGGAAACTGATAGCCAGCCGCTAACAACTGGGAAAAATCCGCCTCCTCTAGGTCGAGTATTTTTCTTCCGTTGGCATCAATCACAACTGAACTGGGAACCGTGTTGACGCGCGAGTAATTACTGACGAAAAATCGGTTGGACTCCCCCACCTGAACTCGATGGTCAAAATTACCCGGGTTGAGGAGTTGAACTCCACTGCCGTCAAGATTGACTCGATATAGATGCTGATAGTAGGGGTCTTCCTGAGGTTCACGGGCATTTGCCATGATGTAAACCACACCCTCGGACTCATCGATGCCGACCACTCGTCGAACGGCCCAGGGGCCTTCGGTCAAGCGATGTTGCAACGTTCCATCCGAGCTGTAGCGGTAGAGATGTGCCCAGCCGTCTCGCTCTGACCACCAGAGGAAGTCGCCTGACTCTAGGCGTTCGAGTGGCTGTGTCTCCACGTATGTGTTCAATTCTTCTTCGAGTAGCACGCGGACTGCACCTGTCGCAGTATCCACGACACAAACCTCGACCCGATGCCGGTCACGGCTTTGACGCCAAAAATGTAACTCGGTTGAGCTCTTCGACAGCCAGAGGTTCCGGTCGGGGTCATCGCTATCCGGATATTTGAATGTCCGAGCGTTCCAGATCCCCAGTTGCTGGTCTTTGAATTTTTCAGTGTCGACTGTGAGCATCTGCTGGGTTTCGAAATCGTAGATGCGAAGCTCGCGTTGGGTGATCACGGCTTCTCCAGCCATGTCGTATTTGTAGGTCTCCAGTTCGGGGCGTTGGTTTCCCACCGAGTGGATGACCCACAAGTCACCGGTTTGACGCTGATCTCTACGAACAGTCGCGAAGCGCTGCGAGTCATGAGCCCAGGAGATACTGGCGTGTTTACGCTTCTCGCGGTTTTCTTCTTTCTCTAGGTCAGTTTCACCACGACCGGTGTCAGCGTAGCTGTAGTGTTCTTCGCCGTCGGTCGAGAGCTGGACTTCTTCCACTTCAATCTTTTCTTCCGCCTCGTCCGCCTCGTCGCCATCCTTGCCGCGTCGTGCATCCAGAATCTGCTGATAGGCTTCGCTGGTCATCATGTGAAGGTTGTGATTGCGGGCAAAGACCACCACTTGGCCGTCAGGGGACACGCTAGCCCACGCAGGATGATTATTGGGGCCTTCCCAGTCTGCAAGTTGCCGAACGCTTCGAGTCACTACGTCGTATTCGAAGTGAAACACCTGCTTCTTGACGGCTTCCTCTTGATCGTTGTCGCCGTTATCTTCCTGCTGCTGTTCTTCTTCAGTTTGGTCGATGTCGGCGCGTTCTTCGTCTTGGGAGGACTCGACTTCAAACTGGAGGGTGTCCTCATCGATAAACTTGATACTTCGAATTGGCAAGTGCTTTCCGTCCCAGGGGTCCTTCGTGAGTCGCGTGAGTTCGGCAGCAATGCGATCGTTATCAAATATCAGTGTCTTGGTGCCTTGCGCCGGATCCACTAAGTAGAATGATTTACCCTCTGAAGTTTCCCACTCGTACCAGAAGCGGTCGCTTCCCTTGATCCAATGAGGGTTCGTAGTGGTGCTATAGATGAGCCGGTTCAATTTGTACGGCGCGAATCGACTTGCAAGTTGGTAGTTTGCCGTCAGCACCGCTTGGTTTTCCTGTTGATTTTCCTGGCCGGCGAACGTTACTAAGGGAAGAGCTAGCAAGAGTATGAAGCCAATCATCCACGTATGAAGTTTCATGGTGTCCTCTTAAGGTGGTAAATAGTGAAACTGTTCGTCGGACGACTTTCATCCGACACGTCATCTGAGCCGACAATGGTAATGCCACACGAAGTGAGTGCGCGATGGAGAAACATGGGCGTCCCAAGTTGTGTGAAATTATACTGCTACATTCTTCCACTTGGCTGCATCATGGTCGCATCGCGCATTCTCCCCATTGCTGGGACTGGAAGACGGAGACGTAAGAACACTTTGAACGATGCCGGACGCGAGCCGTAAATTCCGATTAGTTGCTCAGGAGTTCTGTGAAGTGTCACGTCCGCGCCAAGACTGAAATCAAAATTACCAAGTGCCGGCAGGTCTTGCATCACACCGAACGTCGCAGCCAGAACCGTACTCGGTTCGAGGTGGCCGCCGTGCTGTTGCGTCCCAAGCAGTAGATTGGTTTCCACATCCACCGCTTCCACGCGACTGTACACAACCTGCGAGGCAACGCGATGGGTCGCCTCTACAAACAACGCGTCAGAGCCGACGTCTGCGTGATCTTTGTCGTTCCGGCCGTAGGCAGCCGTAACAGCCGTGAATCCAGTTTCCGATTGAGTGTGCCACGCGGCGGAGACCGTGGTCCGATGTATGTTTCCTGGTTCAAGAGCTTCGGGTTTCGTCAAGAATCCATGGGACACTTGGACCGACCAGTGAGGATCGGGTTGCCACCAGGCACGTGTCGCCCAGGAGTTGAGCGCGCCGACATCCAAGATGCCCCAGCGGTGTTCATCCGGCTCGCCGCCGTGAAAGACTGAACCCTCCAGAGCAAACGGACCATGGTCCACACGCATCGCCACGATTCCTTTGACGTAGTGTGTTGCGTCGAACGTGTGATGTCCCAGTGGCGCAAAGGGATTTTCGACGGCAGACTGACGATGCATAAAGGCAACTGGACCTAAAGTGGCTTCCCCGACGGGTCCTCCCGCAACGGTGATTCCGGTTCGGGTCGACAAGGGTCGGTACCAGACGGCGGCCAACTGCATGACAAAATCGTGGGGATGCTGATGGTCTGTGATGGGTTGGCCTTTGTAGACTTCACCGGTCTGGAAGAGTTGGCTATAGCCGTTCCCACGCATGGTCGCGGGCTCCCCGCTGAGCATACCCTTGAGAGTCAGGGTGCTGTTACCGACGGACCGACTGCCCATACCCATCCACCAATTCTGTGACACGAACTCTGTGGCTCCTCGGGGTGTGGTTTGATGGTTAACCGTGAGGAAGGCGACGCCATCATGCATAAAATGCCAGCCCGTAGCTGGATGACTGTCTTCGTGTTCGGTTTGATGGGCGTGAGGGTCTGTGGGTTGCTGCAGTTCTACAGGCTTGTCTTGCTGTGCTGTCACGTTAACGGTGAGTAAACAAGCGACGATTGTAGACACGCACATCTTACGTACAAGAATTTCGTTGAGCCACATAGCGACCTTTCACGTTCTATGAAAAAGCGAGATTAGCTGTCCGAGTCAGGGCAAGACCGACGGGTGCTGTGATCTAGATCAGGAGTGGGACAGCGGGTGGGAACACCACTGCCCAGTGCGGGGCGGTGGATGCCAGTAAGGTAGGTGGCGGGACGGCCGACCTTGTGTCGCCGAACGGAGACTTCCACACCGTGAGGTGTTCGAGGTTTTCAACAGTATTCTTGACTGAGGCGATGATGCTTGGTGTATCGAGTGCATGTTCACATGTGGCTTCCGCATTGTCGTGGTGCTGGCTGTCGTGCGAATGCCGCGATTCATGCTGGTGCGATGCCCGAGCAACTTTGGAGATTGCGTGAAGGTCGTTCCCCGCAGCTTGGAGGTTGGCGGTTCCACAGGCGATGATGCACACGGTCATAAACAAGTGGAAACTGGCTATGAATAACACAGGCAACCGTTGGGATCTGTTCGTGAATTTCATAGGTAATACAGTGTAACGTCTCTTCCACAGTCGTGCGAAACAATTAAAAGTGCACAGTACTGCATACTAAAAAGCCTCTATTTGAGAGTGAAAAATTACACACAATTTCACGGACATAAAACGAATAAATTGCGCTTTATTCGTTAAAGTATTGATATAATGTGACTTAACTATTTATCAATAATTCAATAAAATGAATTATTGATTGACTTGAAAGACGAAGAATCTGGTTTGATTCAGAGGTTATTCAAAAATTTGAATAAATCATCAAGAATATTGGTTTTTTTGGATTCATTGAAACCACATAAAGTGAGTATTTACTAAGGAATTTTAAAAATCAATGTTGGCCTGGATCTTGCTTATTATGTCTATACGTTTCTGGATTTAGTGTGTAGAAGTGTGAACTGGGTTGATGATTATGGCTTGCTTCTAATTAGAAACAGGCCTAAAATCGGTCAGATTTCCAGAAACAGAGTTGTTTCTTGAAGTGAAGGTATGTTTGTCTGTTGAAAAGAAGGTACGTTTGATTGTTAATTTGTTAATCATGTTCTTCATAGTAGGAGGGGAACACTTATGAGGAAGTCGGTAATGCTCGTTCTCTGTGCGCTACTGCTCGTCGGTAGTGCCACGGATGCAATGAGTCAGCAGTTCACCGGTAATCTTCGTGGCACGGTGTCTGACGCACAGGGGATCATCCCCGGTGTGACGGTCACTTTGACCAACGAGGGCACAACTATTGCCCGCGATACGATTACCAATGGCGTCGGAGAGTATGCTTTCCCCGCCGTCACGAACGGAACGTATACCGTTCGCACGTCGCTCCCTGGTTATAGAACCCTTGAGCAGCGTGGATTAGCCATCGGCACGAACGCCAACATTACGTTGGACTTAGTGTTGGAGGTTGGAACCGTCGAAGAAGAGATCACGGTTACGGCCGCAGCGCCGTTGATCGAGACCTCAAATGCTTCGGTCGGTGAGAGTCTTGACCGTGAAATTCTTGAGACGTTGCCGGCTCCTGGCCGTAACGCCTTCTTAATTGCGGTTACGATTCCAACGGTCATGCCGGTTGGCGACCCGCGGTTTAATCGCCAGCAGGATCAGACCAATGCTTCGCGTATCTCGCTAGGTGGTGGTGGTGTTCGTGCGAACAACTACATTCTTGACGGTGTTCCAATTACGGAACTGTCAGGTCGCGCGGTGCTTAACCCCACAATCGAGGCGCTTGCTGACGTTAAAGTTTCGGTCCATACGTATGACGCAGAAATGGGTCGTACCGGTGGCGGCGTGTTCAACACGACCGGCCGCGTGGGCACGAACGAATTTCATGGCAGTGGCTTCTTCCAGACTCGTCCGGTTTGGGGTCAGATGCTGAACTACTTCGTGAGCGAGTCTGGTGGCACGAAGAAGAGCAGCGCGCTTGACCAGTCCTACTACCGTCTCTTCGGTGGTGGTGTTGGTGGCCCAATTGTTCGAAACCGAACATTCTGGTGGTATGGCATGGAAGGGTATCGGTCGTTCACGACTGACACTCCCCAGCGTACTTGGGCTGGCCCGAACCAAAAGCTCGGCGACTTCTCGTCGTCGACGATTAGTGGAACGGCCGTCCGAATCTGGAATCCGTATTGTCGTGGCCTAACAGCTGCGAACACGCGGTGCCCGGCGACTGGCTCTGGTTCGCTTGCGACACCTGAGTTCACGAACGCGACCATTCCAGCAAGCCATCCGGCACGGTCCACAGTGGCAGGCAACATCAATGCCCTCTGGCCGACCAAGACCATTAGCGGCAGAACCTATGCTGGTAACGAAGATGGTCAGCCGAATGCCACAGATTCATCCCAGACGATCGATAAGGCGGACATGTACACCTTCAAGGTGGAGCATAAGTTCTCCGACAATTGGTCGCTCAGTGGGTTGTATCTTTATAACAAGACGGACGAGCCGGCCTCTGACTACATTGGAGACAAGACGGCGAAGACCGACTACTTCTTCAGTGGTGCGACGTGGTACCTTGAGCGCCGCCCGCACGTGTTCGTGGCTAACAATACGAACATCCTGAACGACTCAACTGTTTTGACGATGAGGTATGGTTGGACGACCTGGCTCGATAACACGATTCCAGGCGTGTCACCGAAGGGGCCGTCAGCACTTGGCTTCGACTCCTCATTTACCAACGGTATTCATGAAACTGGAAAGACCCTGCTCTCAGGGATTGATTTTTCCGGTAACATCGGCTACCGAGCCATTGGTAAAAACGCCAAGACTCTTGGTCGACGTTGGAAGTCGCCGATTTCGGCTAACGTTGCCCTCTCGAAGTTATGGGGAGCTCACACCGTTAAAGTCGGTGCGGACTACCGTTCGATGGGCATTGAGACGCCGACGCGTTATAACACTGCCGGACGATTCTCCTTCGAAGAGAATTTCACGAAGGGTCCGAACGGCGAGGGTGGTCATGAGTACGCGAGCTTCTTACTCGGTGCACTCAATGGCGGTTCCGTCGATGCCAACCGTGGCATCCTTGACATGAGTCTTGGATACATGGGCGCCTACATCCAGGATGACTGGCGTGTCAACTCGCGTTTCACCCTCAACTGGGGTGTGAGATTCGAGCATGAATCCGGCATGAGTGAGGCGAACAATAAGATTACTGTTGCGTTCGATCCGAACGTTCAGAGTCCACTCGGTACTCAGTTGAATACTGCTGGCCAAACTGTAAACGCGGCCCTTGGTACGACGCTGATGGGTGGCTTGAAGTTCGCCGGAGTCAATGGTGCAGCAACTGAGCAGGGCAACCTGGCGAACCTCCGTATTTCGCCGCGCTTGGGGATGACCTACTCGCTGAACGACGAAACCGTCCTTCGTGCCGGTTACGGTCTGTTCTACGCGCCATGGCAGTACTCAACAGGTAGTCACGGCCAAATCGGGTTCACACGGGCTACATCCGTGAGCCAGACCAGCGCCGATCTTACCGAAGCCCCGATCACAACGCTTGACAATCCGTTCCCATCCGGTCTCCAGAGCCCTGTAGGTAGCACCTTGGGTCTGTTGACGGGTATTGGCGGAGGCATCCAGTATGTTGATCAGAACAAGGGCGACGGAACCGTGCATCAGTACTCGGTCGACTTGCAGCGGGAACTCCCAGGTAACATGGCTATCACCCTTGGTTACACGGGCGCGACCGGACGCAACATCGGCTACTGCGGCACGAACTCTGGCTGCACAGTCAACATCAACCAGATCAACCCAGCGACTGCCAAGTCGAAGTATCCGAGTGGCAGCACGTGGGATCCGGCAGCACTGCGCGCTTCTGTCACCAACCCATTCTTGGGTGCGGCAGGCGCGGGTGAGTTCAAGGATCGCGCCACGATCGCAGCTGGTCAGTTGATTAGACCGTTCCCGCAATTCGGCAACATCGGTCGCCTCGAGCAGACAGCAGGCGGAAAGCGTCAGTATCACGCTCTCATCCTCAAGCTCGACAAGCGGACCGGCGGAAGCTGGTGGGGTGGTCGTGTAAGCTACACACTGAGCAACATGAAGGACAATCAGTGGGGCGAAAGCGTCAGCTTCGCTAGCCGCACCGCGGCCCCGCAGAATGTCTACGACATCGAAAGTGGTGAGTATGGTCGCAGCATCATCGACTCACCGCATCGCTTAATCGTGGCTCCGATCGTTCGGATTCCAGGACCTGGCGAAGATAATCCAGCAGCCAACTTCATTCTTGGCGGCTGGTCGATGTCTGCTGTTGTGGAACTTGTTAGCGGCCCGCCTGTCAACGTTGTGTCAAGCGGCGGTCTTTCAGATTCCAACCTCGGCCTGATGGGTGCACGGCAGCGCCCGAACCTGAGTGGTTCATCGAGCACGTCTGGCACCGATCTGCAGCGTGTTGCGAGTAAGGGTAACGAGGCAGCTCGGTGGTTCCAAGCGTCAGCGTATACGGATCCTGGAAAGGGTGCCTTTGGAAATGCCCCGCGTGCGGATGGCAACTCCAGATACCAGTTCCGGAAGAATATTGACTTTGTCGTCGCAAAGGACACCAATGTTGGTGCCGGCGCGGTCTTCCAGACAAGGTTTGAAATTCTGAATGCGACCGCAACGCCGAAGTTTGGTGGCCTTAGCTCCAACTCGTTCAATAGTTCGACGTTTGGTCGAATTACGCGTCAGAACGGGTTCATGCGCATTTGGCAGATCAGCTTCCGTCTCACCTACTAAGACGGCAGTTAGTCTGTTTGAACATTGGAAGAGGCGGCCTTCGGGCCGCCTCTTTTTTTTTGTGGTCACCCTCTTTTTTATCTGGCTTCCGGGTGGTTATTGCCAGCGCGGGTCTGAAGGCATACTAGGAGTGCTTGACAGAACGCACTCTGTCGACGATTGTGGAAGGGAAGTCGTGCGTAGGGCGACATAGTGCCGGCGGGAGTTCCTCTCTATTGATCCAATTTATCATCCGTTGCTGTCTGCTTGCGATCCTGTCTACCAGCTCGCTGGGTATCGCGACGGCGACGTTTGCGGCTGGACTGGACGGCAAGGTCTTTGACCCAGCTGGTCGGGTCGTGCCAGGCGCCACGGTGCTCGTGTCTGACTTGAGCATGGTCCGGGCGACGATCTTGACGGATGATCAAGGCCGGTTTGCGTTTACCGATCTAACCCCAGGTCGTTACGAAGTGCGAGTGGTTCATGCGGGGTTCGGTGCGTCCTTGATCATGGTGAATCTCGCGCGTGACGTTGTACGTTCGGTGTCAATCGTCTTGCAGGTGCGCGCAGTTTCCGAATCGATTGTTGTGACGGCGGCCGCACTTGAACAGCCCCGGTCTCGTGTCAATGACAGTGTGTCGGTGGTCACGCGCGAGCAGATTACCGCTCGCCAGATCGAGACGGTTGCCGACGCACTCCGCTTGGTGATACCAGGCCTTAGTGTGACGCGAGCCGGTGGCCGAGGGGGCCTCACCGAATTGTACGCGCGTGGCGGTGAGTCAGATTTTTCGCTCGTGCTCATCGACGGTGTTCGGGTCAATGGTTTCGGTGGCAGTTATGACTTCGCCCACTTGCCGGTCAGTGACATCGAGCGGATTGAAGTGGTCCGAGGCCCACAGAGCGCCATATACGGGTCGGACGCAATCGGTTCGGTCGTCCAGATCATCACGCGTCAGGGAGGACCACCACGCGCAGAGGGAGTAATCGAGCGAGGTGCCTTCGGCACATCCCGTGTGGGCGTGAATACGGCGGGTACGTTGAATGCCTTCAGTTGGGGTGCGGCTTTCGAACAGCTCGACAGCGACGGGCAGACCGGCAGGACCCTCGCGTCAGGCGAGACAGTCAGCAATGATGACTACCTACGTCGCGATCTGTCCCTGACAGGGCGCTGGCGCGGAACCAAGGGTACTGTGCTCCGCTCCACGTTTCGCTACGGGACCAACGACCGTGGTTTTCCAGGGCCGTGGGGTAGTGACCCTGGTGGTACTTATTCCGGTGTCGATCCAGTCTCGCGTGGCAACAACAACAACCGGCTTTTCTCAGTCGGTGTCAGTCAGCGGCTGGGTCGACGTATCGACCAGCGAGTCGATGTCAACCACACGAGGACCAAGAGTCTGTTCAAGAGCCCGTCAGGCGAGTCGAGATCTGAATCCAGTCGTCTGACAGTCCGGGCGCGCACCGACGCAAGGCTGCGGCCGGGCCTTGTGGTGACTGGTGGCCTCGATTTCCAGCGCGAAGAGGCCGGCAATGCCTTCATCACGGACAGCACGTTCAACGAAATACCGGTCAAGCGTCAGATCCTAGGCTATTTTAGCGAACTCCGGTTCGACCCGACCACACGCCTGTCGATGGCTGGAGGGATCCGTCTTGACCAGATCCGGCTGAAGGCCTTAGCCGGTGACGGATTTGGGCGTCCGACGTTTACCGACCGGACAGAGATGTCGGTGAATCCCAAGGTGTCGTTCGGTTGGTATATGCGACCGGCGGACGTCACGGACAACTGGAGCCGACTTCGCGTAAGCGCTGGCACGGGCATCCGGCCACCAGGAGCGTTCGAAATCGCGTTCACCGACAACCCCGCGCTGAAGCCTGAGCGAACTCGGAGCGTGGATGTTGGCTTAGGGCAAGCGCTCGCCTCTGGTCGCATCGTCCTTGAGGCAACCGCGTTCTTCAATCGCTACGATGATCTAATTGTTTCGGTAGGTCAGTCGTTCAAGGATGCTAGTCAGTTCCGGACCGATAACCTCGATAACTCCCGAGCGCGTGGACTCGAAGTGGCCGCCAGTGCGCGCACGGACCAAGGGTTTGAGGTTCGCGCCACCTATACATGGCTTCACACTGAGGTACTCGAGCTCGACAAGACTCTCGGTCAAGCCAAGACAGGGTTCAACGTGGGTGACTCGCTCTTACGCCGGCCTCGTCATCAGGGCAGTCTGGAAATCCTGTTCACGCAGTCCCTGCTCACAGTCTTTACCTCTGCCGGCGCGCGAGGCCGGACACTCGATGTCGACCCGTCGTACGGCACGTTCGGAGGACTGTTCCACAATCCTGGCTATAAGGTAGTTGATTTTGGAGGCAGTCTCCGAATCTTGGAGGAGCTCGAACTGACGGCTCGCGTGCAGAATTTGTTTAATCGTCACTATGAGGAGGCGTTCGGCTTTCCAGCGCTCGGGCGCAGCTTCGTCGTAGGAGTCCGGATTGCTACACGTTGAGGCTGTTTTGTTGGCAATCTGTTCGCTCGTGGTGACATCGAGGCAACATGACCGTCTGAGTCCGAGCATAGGGCACGCTGAATGACTTTAGATCCTCTTCCTTCATTACGATTAAGAGTATTTAGGCCTATCAGAAGTGCTTGACAGCACGCGCTATCTCGGAGATCGTGAAAGAAGAACATCTAGTAAAAGATGATGCAATATCTGGGATCTGTATACAGCGTCACCAAGGTAATCCTCTGTGTGGTGATCATTTTGGTGATGACACCTGAAGTTCAGACACAGTCTGCTTCCCAGTCGACCAATCCGTTGTCGGTACCATTTGGCGCACGACAACTGTTTGGCGACCGTGAGCAACTGGATCAAGACCTCTGGGCGCCCGAAGTTTTGGCACAACGGTATGAACGACGTTTTGTCGCGCTGTGGGATGCCTTGCTAACCCGAGATGACAAGTTTGCAATACTCGCCGCGGTGCCGTTTTCCAAACTCACCATGGACACCCCTGGGAGATTCGAGACGCTCGGTCTGGGAATTCAGCGGAGCCAGTTTGGCGCGCCGACAGTCGACTTAGATCCTGCAGCCTGGAAGCGCCTGCTTGACCGGTTTCAGCGTGAGGGATATGTGATCGAACAGACCGAATGGCACCACAGCAAGTTCGAAATGCCCCAGAACGAACGTCCTGCCTCTTCTGAAGTCGTAAGTGTGATTCATGCAACCCGTGCCGATCCGGCCCACCGTGTGATGTTCCGAGCGGTACTTCGAGTGGAGTGGTCGCCTCGCGTTG